>Ga0307474_10000544_pt1 | contig 27195 bp, 18 predicted proteins | sample atmos_gasesECM1C_2_FD_203312 | JGI IMG/M metagenome (GOLD analysis project Ga0307474, IMG submission 203312) | Hardwood forest soil microbial communities from Morgan-Monroe State Forest, Indiana, United States - atmos_gasesECM1C_05 | ecosystem: Environmental > Terrestrial > Soil > Temperate... | reverse complement strand
TTAAAACTAGGCTCTCCTTGGAAGGGAAGAAACAAAATGCAGGCAAATGTTCCATCGATATTCGGAAGCGCGATCAGCATGTAGGAACCGCGCGGCCAAATGTGCAGTGCGTTGGGATCCATTCGGTGCGACCCATCCGGATTGGCGGTAATCGTCAATTCCTTGTAACCGTAATCGAGATATTGCTGAGCGAAGTTAAACCGCCCAAGTTTTAGCATCTCGAGTCGAATCGCCGACGCCGATCCGTCGGTGCCGATCACGACCTGCGCCTGCATGCTCCCTTCTTTCCCGGAAATCTCGTTGCGCAAGCGAAGCTCTGCGGTTTTCAGGTCAATCCCAGTGCAGCGCTCATTGAAGTGGAACCGCACGCCTCGGGCTTCCGCCGCGTTCACCAGGGCCATGTTCAGGTCGGCGCGAGAAATGGAGTTAATAACCTCGTTTTCATTTTTCCCATAGGGTTGGAATGTAATCTTAGCTTCCACCGAATGCATCATGCGCCCTTTCATCGGCACGATAATTCGGCGCATCTCCTCCCACAAGCCGGCTTGGCGCAGCGCGTGAATGCCCCGCGTCGAAACAGCGAGGTTTATCGAACGTCCTGCGCTGACTTCACCCTGCCGCATATCGGGGCGACGTTCGTAGATATCCACTTGGAATCCACGCTCGGCGAGAGAAAGCGCCAGGAGTGGCCCGGTAAGCCCAGCCCCCACCAGCGTGATGGATTTAGAGGAATCGTTCATTACCGAAGTGACCGTTGCTCATCGGCTGGCCGCGGCCAGCTATTCTTGCAGGTACGTCCGCGCTTCCCACAGTTCCGGAAAGAATTTCTTCTCCAGCGTCAATTTCAGATAGGACGATCCGGCGCTGCCCCCGGTCCCGGACTTGAAGCCGATGGTCCGTTCGACCATTTGAATATGCCGCAGCCGCCAGCTCACCACCAGTTCGTCAAATTCGGTCAGGCGCTCGCAGACATCGATCCAGTCGCGATAGTGTTTTTCATCGTTGTAGAGCGCGTGAATTGCTTTCGCCCGGGTCTCAAAGACTTCACGCTCGGTCTGGATTTGATTAGGGCCAGGAGGCGGCAAGAGTTTCAAGGCCTGCAAGGCCGCAAAGAAAACGTCGCGCAAGGATGGTTCGTGAAGCCTCCGGTTCAGGATCTTGTGAGTTTCCGGCGTCAACTCGTGATAACGCAGCATCTTCTCGTCTTTGAGTCCGCACAGAAATTCGATTTCACGAAACTGTTCGGATTGAAATCCACTGGCCGGAGCGAGTTTCTGCCGGAATGCTAAAAAGTGCGTCGGCAACATCGTCTCCAGAATCGTGAACTGCTCGACCAGCACCCGCATAATTTCGGTGCATCGTCGCAGCAAGCGTGCAGCTTCGTAAACGCCATCGCGCGACACCGGATTCGCCGCCGCGGCGCTCAGGTTGGCCACCACCGCGTCCAGGTCGTGCAGCAATTCCTTGAACCATAGCTCGTAGGTCTGGTGCACGACGATAAACAACAATTCGTCATGGTGTTCCGGCGATGATTCGGGCACCTGGAGCTTCAGCAGTTCCGGAACCTTTAAGTAGGAGCTGTAGGTAAGCTTCTTCCCGATGTTGCCGGTGGCTGAAGAAGCATTCCCAGAAGAAAAGGGCGGGCGTCCAACCGGACATCCAGAAGCAGCAGCCTCCGCTGCCGCTGCAGCTAGTCCGACGCTATCCGAACTCGCCTTCGTATCCGATGTTGCGCGGGTGTCCATCGCCAGCCATTTCGACGCGTTGTTCACCAGCAGGTCCATCTTGACTGCAGACGGCAACGAACTTTCACGAATCAGCGATCCGACGTGCTGTTCGCCCAGTGGAAATGGGTAGTCCGAACCAAGCATCACGCGGCCCGCGCCCATTTTTTCCACCAGAAACTTCAGTGTGCTTTCGTCGAAAACGGCAGAATCCACAAAGAAACGATCGAGATAGTGGCTTGGTGGGAATTCCGAAGCGCCACGAGCCACCGGATGGTGGTGCCAGGCATTTTCCATACGACCGAGCAGAAACGCGAAGCTCCCGCCGCCATGCGCGAAACAGATGCGCAAACCGGCTGGCAAACGATCGAACGCGCCGCTGACAATCAGCGCAACCAGCGCCAGTTGCGTCTCCGCCGGCATGGCCACGGTCCACGGCATCATGTATTTCGGCATTCGCGGTGCGCCCAGCATGTCCCAGGGGTGCACCAGAACCGCCGCGCCTTCCGCAGCGCAGTGACGCAGGAAATTCAGAATTCCAGGATCGTCCAGATTTTTATCGCCGACGTGGTTGCCAATCTGTACGCCGACGTGTCCCGCGCGCATGCAGCGGCTTAATTCCGCGCAGGATGCGTCGATATCCTGCAGCGGCACCTGGCAAAGAGCCTTCAACTTCCCTTTACCCTGCCCGCATAGCTCCAGCGCGACATCGTTGAACATACGGGCGCAGTCGAGAGCTTGTTTTGGATCGCGGCCGTAAGCGAAGAGCACCGGCGTCGCCGAAATGATTTGCAGGTCGATGCCATCGCGCTCCATGTCTTCCAGGCGAACGTTCACGTCCCAGCAGGCGGAGGTGATATGGCGAAATTCGCGGTCGCCAATCATGACGATCGCCTTGCCCGGTTCGGTGTGCTTAATCCAGGGCCAATCTGGCGTGCCGAACTTCGCCGCCAGATCCGGCCAGGATTTTGGGAAGAAATGGTTATGGATGTCGATGGCTCGCATAGCTTCGGGCACTACGATCGTGGAGCGGGCCTTCCCGGGTGGACAGTGCCGCAATTGGGGCACACGCGCAACTTCTCGTCGCTATGGAATTTCTCAAAAAGCGGCGGCAAATCTTGAACGATGCTCTTCAGCTGCACCTCCGCGCGATGCACCAGATGATGGCATTTTTCGCAATACCATTCGAACCCGTCCCTCTCGCCGTTCGCGCGCGGCACTTCCACCACCAGGCCAATCGTTCCATGGGCGTGCCGTTGCGGTGAATGGCGCATATGCTTGGGCAGCAAAAAGATCTCGCCTTCCTTGATCGGAATCTCGATCGGGGGCTTGCCCGGCGTTTCCATGACCCGGATAAAAATGTCTCCCTTGAGCTGGTAGAAAAATTCTTCAGCCGGATCGTCGTGATAGTCCACGCGCTGGTTGGGCCCGCCGACCACCGTCACGATCATGTCGCCATCGTCCCAGATTTGGGCGTTGCCCACCGGCGGCTTCAACTTGTCGCGGTTTGCATCAATCCAACCTTGAAAATTGAAAGCCTTAAGCGATTTTATGGATGGCACAGCAGCTCCTTTACAGTCTCGCGGCGGGCTTGTACGCAATCGCTTTCATTTCGATCAGCAAATGGGGATGAGGTAATTGGTGCACAGCGACCGTGGTTCGGGCCGGTCCCTCCTCATCGAAAAATTCTGCATAGACTTGATTGTATCCGGCGAAATCGTCCATGTTAACCAGGTACGTGCAAATTTCGACCAAATCTCTCAAATCCGCATTCATGCTGGCTAGGATCGCGCGAATATTTTCAATTACCGCACGGGTCTGTACCCGGATATCCAGTTGCACGTTGCCCAGCCCGTCGGGTTCCGCGCCGGCAAAAGAATTGTCCGCGCGTCGCGAACTGGTTCCAGAAATGAACAAGTAATCGCCGGCGCGCTTGATGTGCGGGAAACGGCCCCGCGGATACGCCCGCCCCGCAACGATTTTGCTTTCCATAGCCATTTCGGTACTCACAACTTAACGCAGATGTTGTTCAGTTCGGAATAAAAATTCAGCGAATGCATCCCGCCCTCGCGGCCAATCCCGGATAGACCCATGCCCCCGAAGGGAGTTCGCAAATCGCGTAGAAACCAACAATTGACCCAGGTTATTCCGGCGCGCAACTGCTCGGCCACTCGATGGCCGCGCTTAAGCTGCGTCGTCCAAACCGACGCCGCCAATCCATATTTTGTGTCGTTTGCCTTCGCTATCGCTTCCTCTTCGGTATCGAATGGCGCAATGTGACAGACCGGCCCAAAAATTTCTTCCTTCACGCATCGCGCGGACTCCGGAAGCCCGGTCAAAATGGTAGGCTCGGCGTAAAATCCGCTATCGCGACTGTCGCCGAAATGCGGGGCGCCACCGCCCGTGACGATCGTCGCGCCCTCGTTTCGCGCCAGCTGATAATATCCGAGAACTTTTTCTCGATGGTTCTTGGAAATGAGCGGCCCGGTTGTCGTGGTCTCATCGATCGGCCATCCCAATCGCAGCTCTTCGGCCTTCTTTTTGAGCGCAGTCACCAAACGTTCGAACACTGGACGCTCGACATAGATTCGTTCGGCGCACAAACACACCTGGCCGGTATTCATGAAAACCGCATCGGTCAGACCGGCAATCGTTTCTTCAAAATCGCAGTCAGCGAAAACAATCGCCGCATTCTTTCCGCCCAGCTCAAACGAAACCGGCTTCACATTGCCCGCAACCGTGCGCATGATTGCCGCTCCGGTGCTCGATTCACCCGTGAACGTGAAGCCATCCACCCCGGCGTGCGAAGTCAAAAACTCTCCGGCCGAATCTGGCCCGAATCCATGAATCAGATTGAATACGCCGCGCGGAACGCCTGCTTCGTGCACCACATCAGCCAGCAGCGTTGCACTGCCAGGGGTTTCCTCCGAGGGCTTCACCACCACGCAATTTCCGCACGCTAGCGCTGGGGCAACTTTCCAGGTCAGCAGCAAAAGCGGCAGATTCCACGGGGTGATGATTCCCACCACGCCCAGCGGTTTTCGCACCGCGTAGTTGAGTGCCGCGGAACCATCGGCCAGCTCCGTGCGATAAGATTCCAGCGGCGCGGTCTTGATCAGGTCGGCGAATGCTCGAAAATTCGCTGCACCGCGGGGAACATCGATTTTGGATGCGAGCGATGCCGGCTTTCCCGTGTCCGCTACTTCCGTCGCGACAAACTCCTGAAACCTGGCCTCGATTCCGTCCGCAATTCTTTGCAGAAAAGCCGCGCGTTTCGGAATCGAAAGCTTCCCCCACTCACCTTGCACAGCCGACGCCGCCGCGCTCACCGCATCATTGACCTGGCTGCGATCCGCTTCCGATACTTGCGCGATAACCGAGCCGTCTGCGGGGTTTAGGTCGGGAAATTCGCGTGAACCGCGCACGAAACGCCCATCGATATAGTTTTGGAATACTTTCATCGGTCCATTGAACAATGCGGTATGCGAAATCCTACTGAATACCATACCAAAATCGAGGGCGGTTTGCGGCAGGACGTAGCTACAGCTCTTCACTCGGGACGATCAGAGTCGGTGACGAAGCCTCTACTGGGCCGGCGGAGGATTCGGCGGCTGCGCTGCGACGTCTTTCTGCGAAGGCAGTTGCGACGCGTCCCAGCCGCCGCCTAGAGCCTCGACCAGTTGGACGCTCGAAGTCATCTGCTGAATTCGCAAATTCACAGCGGTCTGCTTATTGCTTAACAGCGATGTTTGCGCGGTCAGTACGTTCAAATAAGGATCGATTCCGAGTTTGTAGCGGTCCGTCGCAACCTTCAGGTTGCGCTCCGCCGAAACCACCGCAGCATCCTGTTGCTGAATCTCGATCGAAAGTATGCGCAGCGCCGCCAAATTATCCTCAACCTGCTGAAACGCAGTCAGCACGGTCTCGCGATAATTGGCAACGGTCTGATCGTATTGCGCGCGAAACTGCAAAACAGTCGCGTGGCGCAATCCGCCATCATAGATCGTCTCCGATAGCGCCGGTCCTACGGAGAAAAAGCGGCTGGGCCACGTAAACCAGCTGGTAAAAGAGTGCGTTTCAAACCCGGCTGCCGCACTCAACGTCAACGTCGGATAATAAGCCGAAACCGCCACGCCAATTTGCGCATTGGCCTGCTCCATCAACCTTTCATTAGCGGCAATATCCGGGCGCCGCTCCAGCAGCTGGGAGGGCACGCCAAAGGGAATGGCCACGGGAGCTGATTTCAAAGGCTCAGCGGGGATTGAAAACGAGGAAGCCGGTTGGCCGACCAGCATGGCGATCGCGTGTTCGAACTGCGCACGCAATATGCCCAGATTCGTATCCTGCGCCTGGGTCGACTCCAACTGCGTCTCCGCCTGCGCCACCGCCTCATCCGAGTCGATGCCGGTATCGTACAAAGCTTTGGTGAGGTTGAGCGACTCCTGAAATGCAATAACCGTGGAGTCGAGCAGTTGTTTCAGATCGTCCTGCCCGCGCAGCTGGAAATAATCCACGGCCACTTCGGCCTGCGCCGTGAGCCGAACATTTTCCAGGTCGGCTTCGCTGGCTTGGGCGGCCGAGGCCTGCGCCCGAACGGTATTTCGCACCCGGCCCCACAAATCCGGAACCCAGGTGGCGTCAAACGGAAGATCAAACAGCGAAGAGGTTCCAGCACCGGTCGCCGTCGAGGACAAACCGGAAGCCGCAGGCTGGCGGCTGGTCGTGATCGACGGCCCCACCGAAACCGTGGGGTAATATTGCGCTCGCGCCTGCTTCACCAGAGCTCGAGCCGCGAAATAACTCGCTGTCGCCGCCTTGATGTTTTGATTTGAAATGTTGACTTGTTCTTCCAGCGCATTCAATTGCGGGTCATTGAACAGCTCCCACCATTTGCCGTGCAGCGTGGCGTCTTGCGGCTGCGCCACTTTCCAGCCGTCGGTTTTGCTGAAGTCTGCAGGGGTCAGCTCTTTGTACGCTTGCGGCGCCTGCGCAGTGGGCTTTTGATACTTGGGCCCGACGGTGCATCCGCTAAAAGCCAAAACTGTAATGAGCGTCAGGGCAACGAAACGATATTTGGGCGAAGTATAAATGTGCGAACTCCGATCCTTCGAATTGTAAGAAACGCTATCGGCAAATTTTCTTAATAGAATACTCATCCCAGATTCGCCTCGGGCGTCGAGGCGTAGGATTTGGAACGTCTGCTCTCCCACCACAACCGCAGGCGGTCGAGATATAGATAAACGACTGGGGTCGTATACAGCGTCAACATCTGGCTGACGATCAAGCCGCCGATGATCGTGACGCCCAGGGGCCTCCTCAGCTCGGAGCCCGTTCCAGTTCCCAAAGCCAAGGGAAGCGCTCCGAAGAGAGCCGCCATGGTGGTCATCAGAATCGGACGAAAGCGCAGAATGCACGCCTGAAAAATTGCTTCCTCCGAAGTCTTGTGTTCCAGCCTCTCGGCGGCCAACGCGAAATCGATCATCAGGATCGCGTTTTTCTTGACGATCCCGATCAGCAAGATCACTCCTATAATTGCGATAACGCTCAGGTCGATATGGAATATCAATAACGCTAGAAAAGCCCCCACGCCCGCCGAAGGCAGCGTCGACAAAATTGTTATGGGATGAATGAAGCTTTCGTACAGCATGCCGAGCACGATGTAAACGGCGAGCAACGCGGTAATAATCAAATAAGGTTCGGTGGATAGCGAAGCTTGAAACGCCTGCAGCGTTCCCGAAAACATGCCGTGGATCGACGACGGCATGCCCATCGAAGTTTCCATCTGGCCAATCGCCGCGGTCGCGTCGCTCAGCGCAACCCCCTGCGCCAAGTTGAAGGATATCGTCACCGACGGAAACTGGCTTTGATGGTTCACCGAAAGTGGCGCGGTTTGCGGAGCATAGTGCGTGATCGCGCTCAGCGGAACCTCTTTTCCGACCGAGGGCCGAAGATAAATATCGCTCAGCGAAGACGGGTTTTGCCAAAACTGCGGCGCCACTTCCATCACTACGTGATACTGATTTAGCGCCGTGTACATCGTCGATACCTGGGCCTGGCCAAAGGCCTCGTACAGCGTGTTGTCGATTGTTTGCGGCGTTATGCCCAGCCGCGATGCGGTGTCCCGATCGTAGACCAGCGACGCTTGCAAGCCACTATTTTGTTGGTCGGAATTTACATCGGTCAGAATGTGCTGCTTCTTCATCTGAGTGAGAAGAATCGGCCCCCATTTGACCAGGTCGTCCAGGGTGTCGCTCTGAATCGTGTACTGATACTGCGCATTGCTCTGCCGTCCACCGATCCTCAAATCTTGCCCAGCCTGCAGGAACACGGTGGCGCCTGGGATCGAGATCAGTTGCGGCCGCAATCGATCCACCACCTGGCTGGCGCTGATTTTGCGTTCGTTGAGAGGCTTTAGCGATAAATAGATGAATCCGGTATTCACCGCGCCGCCACCGCCGGTGAAGGCGCCGACGTGCAATACCGCCGGATCTGTTTTTATTTTTTGCACGAAGCGTAAGGTCAAGTCCTGCATGGCTTGAAATGAAATATCTTGCGCTCCCTGAATGCCGCCGAAAACGCTTCCGTTGTCCTGCTCCGGGAAAAATCCTTTGGGCACGATCATGAACAAAAAGACATTCACGCCAATCGTGATCAGCAGCACCGTCAGCGTCAGCCCGTGATGTTCCAGCACCCAGGTCAAGGTCCGCTCATAAAAAGACAGAAGGCCTTCAAAGAATTTCTCGCTCAGGTTGTAGAGCCGTCCGTGCTTCTCCCCCTCGTGATTCTTCAAAAGCCGCGAGCACATCATCGGGGTCGTGGTCAGCGAGATGGCGAGTGACACGAGAATGGCCACGGAGAGCGTGACGGCAAACTCGCGGAACAGCCGTCCTACAATCCCACCCATCAACAGAATGGGAATGAACACGGCCACTAGGGAAATGCTGATCGAAAGCACCGTAAAGCCAATTTCAGAAGCGCCTTTCAACGATGCCTGCATCGGGCTCATGCCCTGTTCCAGATAACGCGATACGTTTTCGATCACCACGATCGCGTCGTCCACCACGAAACCCGTCGCTACCGTCAACGCCATCAACGAAAGATTGTCGATGCTGTAACCGAACAAATACATCACCCCAAAGGTTCCGATCAGCGAGACCGGAACGGCCACGCCCGGAATCAGGGTCGCGCGGACGTTCCGCAGGAACACGAACACGACGAGAATTACCAGCGCCACGGAAATCATCAGCGTCCGTTCCACGTCTTTCACCGACGCCCGGATCGTGGAAGTGCGATCGAGCACGACCGTGAAGTCCATACCGGCTGGCACCGAAGCTTCGAGTATCGGAATGGTGCCGATGATGCGGTCGACGGTGTCGATAATATTTGCGCCGGGCTGCCGAAAAACGATCAGGATCACGCACGGCTTGCCATCCAGGAAACCCGCGGCCCGAATATTTTCTACCGAGTCGGTTACGTCGGCGATGTCCGACAATTTGATGGCCGCGCCGTTGTGATAGCCCACAATCAGCGGCTTGTAATAAGCCGCCTTCATCAACTGGTCGTTGGCTACGATATCCTGCGTGATGTGCCCATTCGTGATCTGGCCTTTCGCCAGATTTGCGTTCTGGGTACTCAGCATCGAGTTCACGTCTTGCAGTCCCAGGCCGAAGTTATTTAATTGGGTCGGATTCAATTCCACTCGAACCGCCGGCAACGAACTGCCTCCGACCGAAACCTGACCCACTCCGTCGACCTGGGAAAGGCTTTGTTGCACGATGGTTGAAGCCGCGTCGTACATGGGACCGCGGTCGTAAATCTTCGAAGTCATCCCCAGAATCAAAATTGGCGAATCCGCAGGATTCACTTTGCGGTAGGTGGGATTGGCGGGCAGGTTCGCCGGTAGATAGCTGCGCGCGGCATTGATGGCCGCTTCCACGTCTCGTGCCGCGCCATCAATGTTTCGATTTAAGTCGAATTGGAGCGTAATACTTGTGGTGCCCAAAAAGCTCGACGACGTCATTTCGGTAACGCCGGCAATTCTGGTGAATTGTCGCTCCAGCGGTGTGGCCACCGAGGAAGCCATGATCTCTGGCGCGGCTCCCGGCAGACTGGCGGCCACCGACACCGTGGGGAAATCCACCTGCGGCAAGGACGAAACCGGAAGAACGCGGAACGCGACCGCTCCGGCCAGAGCAATAGCGACAGTCAGCAGCGTGGTCGCTACCGGTCGGTGTATGAATGGTGCGGAAATATTCATTGTTAGTCGGCCGGAACGGATTCGGGACTGGTATTGTCGCCGGCGCGATACGCCGCGAGTCTTTTCGCGAGATTATCGAAGAAAATATAAATGACCGGCGTGGTGTAAAGCGTCAGCACCTGGCTCAGCAGCAAACCGCCGACCATCGCGATGCCCAGCGGCCGGCGCAGTTCGGAGCCAATGCCGTTGCCCAGCGCCAGCGGCAGGCCGCCGAGCAGTGCCGCCATGGTGGTCATCATGATCGGCCGGAAGCGCAGGAGACACGCCTCGTAAATCGCGTCTTCCGAACTTTTCCCGTGCTTGCGCTCCGCCTCCAGCGCAAAGTCGATCATCATGATCCCGTTTTTCTTCACGATGCCGATCAGCAGAATGATGCCAATCAGCGCGACCACACTCAGCTCCTGCCCGCAAATGATCAAAGCCAGTATGGCTCCCACGCCCGCCGACGGCAGCGTCGATAGAATCGTGATCGGATGGATGTAGCTCTCGTACAAAACTCCCAGCACGATATACACGGTGATCAGCGCGGCGAGAATCAAGATCGGTTCGTTGCTCAACGAAATTTGAAATGATGCCGCAGTCCCCTGAAATGCGGCCTGCACGCTGAGCGGCATCTGCAGATCTTTCTGTGCGGCGTTAATCGCCTTGGTCGCCTCACCCAGCGAAGCGCCGGGCGCCAGGTTGAACGAAATCGTAACCACCGGGAATTGGCCTTGATGATTTACGGACAATGGAGCGCTGCGTGATTCGAAATGCGTAAATGCGCTCAGCGGAACCGCCGCACCATTCGGTGTGGTTACCGCGGTGGGGTTTGCCGACCCCGAACTGCCGGTGCTTTTGCCCGCCGACGGATTCGGTGAACTTCCCCCGGAATTTCCCGATGCCGTGGATGACGTAATCACCGTGTTCGACGTCGAAGAAGTGGTCAGAGCGGTCGACGCCAGCGCCGAGCGCACATAGATGTCGTTTAATTTCGAAGGCTGCTGCTGAAACTCCGGCATCGTTTCCAAAATCACGTGATATTGGTTCAACTGGGTGTAGAGCGTCGAAATTTGCCGCTGGCCAAAGCCGTCATACAGCGTCTGATCAATGCTGGTCGGCGTAATGCCCATGCGCGATGCGGTCACCCGGTCGATCACCAGCGCCGCCGAAAGCCCGCTGGTCTGCTGATCAGTCGCCACATCTTGAATCTGCGGCAGCTGCCGCAACTTATCCATCAACCGCGCGGTCCACAAGTTCAGCTCGTTCCCGTCCGGATCTTCCAGCGTGTATTGATATTGCGTGCGGCTCACGCGATCTTCCACGGTCAGGTCTTGCACCGGCTGCATATACAGCGTGATGCCTTCCAGTTTCGACAGCTCGGATTGCAGGCGTTGGATCACCGCGGTCGCGCTCATCCCTCGATCTTCCAGGGGCTTCAGATTTATAAGGATTCGACCGCTGTTCAAAGTGGTATTCGTTCCGTCGATTCCGATGAAGGACGACAGGCTCTCGACTGCCGGATCTTTTAGGATAACGGCGCTGAGCTGCTGTTGCCGCTGAGCCATGGCATCGAAAGAAATATCTTCCGAAGCTTGTGAAATTCCTTGAATGATGCCGGTGTCTTGCACCGGGAAAAAGCCTTTGGGCACGATCACGTACAGAACAATGGTCAGCAGCAGCGTAGCCACCGCCACGATCAGCGTCATCGTTTGGTGCTGCAGCACCCATTTCAAAGTCCGGCCATAAAATCCAATCACTGCTTCGAAGCCGCGCTCGGACAATTTATAGAAGCGCCCGTTCTGCGCCTCCGGATCGTGTTTCAACAACTTGGCGCACATCATTGGCGTCAGCGTCAGTGAAACCACCGCCGAAACCAGAATGGTCACACTCAAGGTGATCGCGAATTCGCGGAAGAGCCGGCCGACGATGTCGCCCATGAAAAGAAGCGGAATCAAAACGGCGATCAGCGAAATCGTCAGCGAAACGATGGTGAATCCGATCTGCTGCGAGCCATTCAACGCCGCTTCCAGCGGCCGCTCGCCTTCCTCGATGTAGCGGACGATGTTTTCGATCATCACGATGGCGTCATCCACCACAAAGCCCGTTGAAATCGTCAAGGCCATCAGCGTCAGATTATTCAGGCTGTAACCTGCCAGGTACATCACGCCAAAGGTGCCCACCAAGGACAACGGTACGGCGACGCTGGGAATGATCGTGGCCCGAATATTCCGCAAGAAAAGGAAAATGACCATCACCACCAGGGCCACGGTCAGCATTAATTCGAATTCGACGTCCTTCACCGAAGCTCGAATGGTCGTGGTGCGGTCCGTAAGAACGGTAACGTTCACCGCCGCCGGCAGACTCGTTTGCAGCAGCGGCAGCAAAGTCTTGATTCGGTCAACCACCTGAATGATGTTGGCGCCGGGTTGCCGTTGGATGTTGACGATCACCGCCGGCGTCAAATTCATCCACGCGGCTTGCTTTATGTTCTCTACGTCGTCGATCACATTGGCTACTTCGGAAAGCAGGACCGGGGAACCGTTGTGATAGGCGACCACTACCTTCTGGAAATCCTTGCTGGTCAGCAGCTGATCGTTGGCGTCAATCTGATAATCCTGTTGCGGCCCGTCGAAATTTCCTTTGGCCGAATTCAGGCTGGTTTGCTGCAGGGCCGTCCGCACGTCTTCCAGGTTGATTCCATAAGACGAAAGCGCGGTGGGATTCACCTGCACCCGGATCGCCGGCTTCTGCCCGCCGCTGATGCTGACCAATCCGATGCCCGGCAACTGCGAAATCTTTTCTGCGAGCCTGGTATCCGCAAGGTCTTCCACTTGCGACAACGGAATTGTTTTGGAAGTAAGCGCCAGCGTCAAAATCGGCGTGTCGGCGGGATTGGTCTTGCTATAAATAGGAGGCGTCGGCAAGTCGACCGGCAGATAGGACTGCGAGGCGTTGATCGCAGCCTGCACTTCCTGTTCCGCCACGTCGATATTGAGTTGCAACGAAAATTGCAAAACGATAATCGAACTGCCGTCCGAACTGGTGGACGTCATCTGGTTCAGGCCCGGCACCTGGCCAAACTGTCTTTCCAGGGGAGCGGTTACGGCCGAGGCCATTACGTCGGGATTGGCACCGGGATAAAATGTCACGACCTGGATTGTCGGGTAGTCCACTTCCGGCAACGCCGAAATCGGCAACTGGAAGAAGCCCACCATTCCTGCCAGCAGAATCGCCGCCATCAACAGCGAGGTGGCGACCGGCCGCAGGATAAATGCGCGAGACGGATTCACTGTCTAGACGCTCCCGATGCGTTCCCGCCAGAATTCGAACCGGATCCCGTGCCTGTACCCGGAGCTCCCGTCCTCGAAGCGGCCGGCGAACCCTGCGCCGAACCGGATCCTGATCCCGAACCCGTGCCCGATCCCGAGCCATTCCCGTTTCGTACGGTGACTTTCACCCCATCCTGCAGTTTGTCGAACCCGGTCATCGCAACCACATCGCCGGGCTGAATTCCTTGCACTGCGGACGTGTTGCCATCGGTGGTCCCTACCGTGACGTTCTGCACCGCGGCCGTCTGATCCGGCTTGATCAAATACACAAATGCGTTCTGCGCATTTCGCTGAATGGCCGCGGCTGGAACCAACGTGGCGTCCTGTTGCGTATCCACCAGCAGCCGCGCATTTACAAATTGATTCGGAAATAGCGTGAGGTCGCCATTCTGGAAAATGGCCTTCAGCTTTACCGTGCCGGTCGACGTGTCGATTTGATTGTCCAACGTCAACAACGATCCCGACGCCAGCTTGGTCAATTGGTCGCGATCGAGAGCATCCACGGACATCTTGTGGCCTGCTTTCATTTGTTTCTGAATTTGCGGCAGATAATCTTCCGCCACGCTAAAAATCACCGTGATCGGCTGTAATTGAGTGACCACTACCAGCGGGGTGGTACTTCCCGAAGTAACAATGTTGCCAGGGTCCAGTAGGCGAAGTCCCACGCGCCCCTCAATCGGTGCGCGAATTGTCGTGTAGTCCACGTTGGTCGTCGCCGCGGCCACCGTGCCCTGATCGTTTTTTACCGACCCTTCCACCTGTTTTACGGTCTGCACTTGGTCGTCGAGCTGTTGCTTGGCAATCGCATTTCGGTTGAAGGCTTCCTGGTAGCGATTCAGGTCGATACGGCCTTCGGCCAGCAGGGCTTCATCATGGGCCAACGTCCCTTCTGCCTGGGTCAGTGCCGCTTGATACGGTCGCGGGTCGATCTGAATCAAAAGATCGCCCTTGTGAACCATCTGTCCTTCGCGATAGTTCACGCTGACAATCTGCCCATCGACGCGGCTGGTGATCGTTGCTGTATAAACCGGCGTAACCGTGCCCAGGGCGTTGATGTAGACCCCGATCGGCCCTTTCGTCGCCGTGGTCGTCGAAATCGGTACGCCGCGCTGCGCCATCGCCGCTTTCTGCTTGGCGGCTTGCGCTGCCGCCTGCTTGTTCTGATACACACGGAAACCGACTAAGCCGGCCAAAGCGAGAAGAACGAGCCATACCCACGCTAAACTTCTCTTCTTAGGGGGCTGATCGGTTGGCGTTTGCGAAGCCCGCGCCGGGAACCTGGGAGTGCCACTGGTCGTGGTCGTTTCGCTGTCGTGTTTTGCTGGGTTGGGAAAATTCTCGGCCACGTATAGTCCTCTTTATAAAGAATCGTTTGCGAAGCGGTCACCTTAAGCAATATTCCGATAAGTCTGCCATGCCGCGGCGCGCGGTCCATGGCCTAAGTTGAATTATCGGGCGTTTTACTGCGAATTGGCTAGCAACTCTTGTTTCGGCTCAGTCCGGCAACGGCAGGTCGTCGTATGGACTTATATCTCCTGCTTCGGATCGTTATATATGCCTCTCGGATGAATTATCACCCTTACATTCCGACGAGCTAGGAGCGCATTTGGTTTCAACGGCGTTCCATACGAGCGGCGCGGCTTCGGTGATTCTGGTGCCCAACGGTCACCCTCCTTGCGAACCAGCTTTTGACCAAAGTGCCGCGGCGCCCAGCAGCGCCGACTGCGATCCAAATCGGGCCTGGATGATGGGTACCTGACTTCCGGCGGGATGGCTCGCCAGAATCTCCAGTTTCCGCCGAATCTGTGGTGCGTATGAAAACATCAGCCGTCCCAGGCCGCCGCCAAATAAGATCGCTTGTGGCTCCAACAGATCGATGACGTTGCCCAGCCACATCGCGAGACGGTCAACCGCTTCTTCGAGAACCTGAACTGCGACGCGATCTCCCCCCAGCACCGCTTTGCCGATCAGCTCGGCGTTTAGACCGCCGGGCGTGCTTTTGGCCAGCTTGGCCAATGGCGACTTTTTGTGCTGCCGTTTTGCCAGCAACGCCTTTGCGCCTCGCGCCAAGGCCTTCCCCGACGAATACATCTCCACGCACCCTCGCTTCCCGCAGGGGCAAAGCGGACCGCGGTAGTCGATGCTCACATGCCCGCCCTCGCTCGAGATGATCCGCAGGTTGCCTCGCTCATCTTTATGGACGATTCCTGTTCCGATTCCGGTGCCAAGGCTCACATAAAAAAAATTATCGAATGTGCGCGCGCTGCCCCATCTTCCCTCCGCGGCGGCTGCCGCACTGGCATCGTTTTCAATGCGAACGGGCAGACCGTACGCTTCGTGCAGTTTCTGCGCCAAAGGATAGTTACGCCAACATGGCAAATTCGCTGCCTTAAGGATTTTTCCCGAGGGAACATCCAGCCAGCCCGGCACCGACACTCCCATCGCGCCGATGCTCCGCGCGCCCGGATGGCGCATCACAGCATCGATTGCTTTTCGCACTGCACTCAATCCCTCGCTCGCCCGCCCGTCCGCCACCATGGCCGTTCGTTCACTGAACATGATCTTCCCATCCAGGCTCACCAGGGCAGCTTCCACCTTGGTTCCCCCAATATCGACCGCGAGAACGAGATTTCGCGCCGTCTCTCGCCCGTCACGGGCTCGTTGACGTCGATGGGAGTGTGTTTTCACGTTTGAATGATCCTCCTTCTTGAAATTCTCCGCGAGTATATGGCAAAACCGCGGCCGCCTGCGTCGAATGGAACGAGTCGAACGGAATTTGAACCGTGTCGCAGCCCGTGCCTACCTGAAACCTCATTTCCGACGTACAATTTTCCTTCATCCGGATGCATTTGGGAGGAATCATGTCGCATCGTTCGTGCGGAATCTTACTAATTGGGGCACTTCTGGTTGGCGGGTGTTCGTCCACGTACTACCAAGTGATGGCGAAGCTCGGCAAAGAAAAACGAGACATTCTGGTCCAGCGCGTCAAGGACACCAAGAAAGATCAAGAACAAACCAAAGAGCAGCTGAAAAGCACCATGGAATCATTCCAGGAATTGACCGGTTTTCAGGGCGGCTCGCTCGAGAAATCGTATAAAAAATTAAATACCGAGTACGAGCGTTCCGCCGCCCAGGCCAGCAAGCTCCATGACCGCATCAAATCGATCGATCAGGTTAGCAACGACCTGTTTACCGAATGGCAGGGCGAAATCAACGGAATGCAAAATGCCAAACTGAAATCCAGAAGCGCCGCCCTGCTGCAGGATGCCAAAGCGCGCCAAGCCACCTATATGAAGGCCATGAACCGCACCGAAGCGCAGATGACCCCCGTGCTCACTTCGTTCCATGACCAGGTACTCTTTCTGAAGCATAACCTCAATGCCCGGGCGATTGGCTCGCTGAAGGGGACCTCGGCGAGTATTAACACCGATGTCACCGCCTTGATCAAAAGCATCGATAGTTCTATCCAGGAAGCGGACAACCTGATTTCGTCGCTATCCAATACCGACGCCAGCTGAGCGACCGCAATCAAGCCTTTTCAGCTTCCTTTGCGTTGACACAAATGGCTGCGCCCCCTAGAATCTCGGCACGCGGGAAAGTTATCTGTGGCCCTGGCCCCGGGGCCTGGTGGCTATTCCCCGGGGGCTCCTATCTCCGCTGTTTCCTCTAAGCCGAAGATCGCCATCGTTGACGATGACGTCAGTCTGCGCTCAAAAATCGCCTCGGCCCTTCGCTCACATTTTGAAGTTCTCGAAGGGCAAGATTACGAAGACGCTTACAAACTGCTGCAGGAATCGGAACTGGACGTTCTGCTGCTGGCTCTGCCCATTGATTCCGGCGGGGTCAAAGAGTGTGTCCACCTTCTTGCGCGTTTGACTAGCGGAAATATCGACACCCTCGTGATTGTCCTCAGCTCCGACGAAACAAAATCGACTGCCCTGAAAGTGATTGACGCCGGTTCCTACGATTATTTCATCAAGCCGATTGATACCGACGTGCTTCGTCACTTGCTCGAACGCGCCGTCGAAAAACTCCATATCCAACGCGAAAATCGCATCCTGCGCGAAGAAATCACCCGCAAAAACTCGCTGGGCGACCTGATCGGCGCCACCGACGCCATGCGCCATGTGTTCGACTCCATCAAGCGTATGGCCCGGGCCAGCACTAATGTCATCATTCGCGGAGAAAGCGGCGTTGGAAAGGAATTGGTGGCTCGCGCCCTGCACGAGGAGAGCCCCCGCCGAAACCGGTCCTTCATTAGCGTCAACTGCGCGGCTCTGCCGGAGGGTTTGATCGAGGCCGAGCTGTTCGGATACGAGCGTGGCGCCTTCACCGGCGCCGTCGCCACCAAGGAAGGTCGAATCGAACTGGCGCATCAGGGGACCCTGTTCCTGGACGAAATCGCCACCCTCACCCCGCCCTTGCAGAGCAAGCTGTTGCGGGTGCTCGAAGACCGCTCCTTGACGCGCTTGGGCGGCAAGAAATCGATGAAGGTGGATTTCCGGCTGGTCAGCGCCACCAACGAAGACCTGGAAGAAATGGTGCGGCAAGGAACTTTCCGGGAGGATCTTTACTACCGCATTCACGTCGTCCCTATTTTCGTGCCTAGCTTACGTGAGCGCGTGGAAGATATCCCGGTACTCGCCCAGTATTTCGCCAGCGTGTATTGCGCTGCGAATGGCTTCCCCTTGAAACAAATCGACGACGAAGCGATGTCGGCCCTAAAGCGTTATGCCTGGCCCGGAAACGTGCGTGAACTGGAGAACGCCCTGCAGCGCCTGGTAATCATGACCGACGGCGACATTATTACCCTCAAAGACCTGCCCGCCGATATGTCGCAATCCAGCCCCCGGCACTCCCGTAATGGCTTTCGCCTCCCAGCCTCTGGTATTCATCTGGATAAGGAAATCGAGGCGTTCGAAAAGCGTTGGCTTCAGGAGGCCCTGGAACACGCCAAGCAAAACAAGACCGAAGCGTCCCACCTGTTGGGCGTCGACCGCAACCGCATGAATTACCTTTGCCGGAAATACAATCTGTAGCGACCCCGCGCGAAAAGTTTTGTTGAGAATTTCAACATCCCACTCTAAATTTTCAACACCTGCAACCCAGCCGGCTTAGCAGCCTTACTCACAAAACGCTGATTTTAAGGTAGATAGCAGTTCGAACCCGCCAGTCTACGTTTGGCGCACGGATTGCACTAGTAGCAGTGCGTCCGCAAGAACGAGATCCTAAAAAAACTGAGACACGGAGAACAAGATCATGACGAAGGCGAAAGCGGTCAAGAAGGGCAAAAAGCTCGGAGCCGTAAAGCCGTTGATGAACGTGAAACCGTTGATGAACGTGAAACCGCTGATCCGCGTTTCCTAGTCGCGGGTCGCTTCCGTTCCAAAGTTCGTCGCACCAGGCCCCAAAACCTGACTGCGATCGAAGTAGTACCTCGAAGGCCGCCGTCCCAGGAACGGCGGCCTTCTTTTTTTTCTAGCGCTTCTAATTCACCCTACCAAATTTGAGACTTCGCCCATCGCCATGCACCCCGGCAGAACTGCCACGCCAGAGGCGAACTTGTTCCTGCGATTCTCGCCGTCCCGGTCATTCCTTCGCGAAGCGAACCGTCGGCATTCGGAAATTCCATCTCCACCGCAAAATAGTTAGTCAGCTTCTGTCCCAGCCGCTCCAGGTCCTGGGTCTGAGCGACTGGATGGTCCAGCGCCGCCGCCGGCAGAATTTTCTCTACGCTGCCGGTGTAGGTGCGGAAGGGCAACGGGGCCACCTTGATTCTCACGGCCGCTCCATCCTTGACGTCCTCCAGTTCCCAGTCCCGCACCAGGATGCGGGCCTTCATGTTGCTGCGATCCACCACTTTTCCCAGGCTATCGCCCGCTTGAATGAACGATCCGGCCTTCTGATCCAGATCGTCAGCCACAACGATCCCGTCAATCGGAGCACGCACTTTCAGTAAATCGACATTCCTATCGGCGATCGCCAACTCTTGGTTTAACCGGTTACGTTCCCTGACGCCGGTCGCCGCTTTGTCATAGTCCGACCGCTCCTGCCCATTGCGCAGGTCGCTATTCGCCAGAGACATCTCGCTCGCGAGGCCTCGTGATTCGTTTTCCAGTTCAGGATTCCGCAATACGGCAAGCACCTGCCCGGCCTTCACCTGTTCTCCGGATCGCACATACACGTCCTGCACTTGTCCGGAAACCTGAGCCCGAATCGGCGCGGTCTTTCCCGGCTCCAGGACCAACGCGGTCGAAACTCTTGTCGCCATCGGCGGCACCAGCAACAGCAGGGCGAGCCCGGCCGCCCCAGCCTGTTGCCACCGGGATATTTTCCAGGCCATATAATCCTCCTTCTTTTGCCGGAACCATCCGCGCACCACCGGAATTGCCTCGCGAATGCCTTTGCGCGCGAAGAAATAAATCACTCCCAGGGTCGCCAGGTATCCCCAGTCGCCCAGCTTGGTCACCAGGATATTCTTCACGAATAGCAGCACCAGGATCAGCAGCGACGTGCTGTAAATAACGGCGGAGACGCCGAACAAAAGGAAAATTCGCCGCTGCCGGTTTGTCGCCTGGGGCAGCTCAACATCTTGAAACAGCAGATATCTCCGGGTCCAGGCCCGCAGATATTCGAACGAATCTTCGCGCAGATTATCGATATCCAGGAATTGCGAAAGAGCGTAATAACCATCGGCCTTGATCAACGGGTTCAAATTGAGCACCGCGCCCTGAATTCCGCTCAACAGCATCATTTTGTACGCGATGTCGTTCGTCACCGAGCCGGGTGGACTGAAATGCCATACCAATGCGGAAATTCCGCAGAGCACCATCTCGATCCAGATTCCCGCGAAGATCACCCACTGCCGCTCCGAACCCTTGGTGAACAGCAAGATGTCGGTCGTATCGGTGTAGAAAGCGGGCGTGAAGTAAATCAGCAGGAAACCCATCTGGTGCACGTCGCCGCCGAAATGCTTGCAGGTCAGACCGTGCCCAAATTCGTGAATGGCTCCCAGGACCAATAACAAAATCCAGAAAATCCAGATGTCATACGCGCTCTTATTCGCGAAGTTATAAAGCTGGCTGGTGTCTTGCTGCACTCGCGTCCAGTCTCCGGCCAGCAAGTAGCCGGAAACCGCAAAAATGAACAACGAAAACCAGACGAACCCCCAGGTGAACATCCAGCTCAAATACGGATCGAGTCTCGCCAGCGTCTTGTTCGGATCCCAGGCTTTGAAACTCATGTACAGCATGCTCGATTGGTCTACGCGGCCCTTGCGTTCGTCCCGAATACGTTCCAGTACCGCGAGATTTTTTTCGCCAATCGATCGTTCCCACATTGCCGGCTCGATGCTGTCCAGAAATTCCAGTGCCTCGGTCTCCTCCAGCGGCGATTCCGGATGGCGGTTGGTCATTTCTTCGGCGATTTCCCCATAAGTGCGGGTGCCGTCGCAAAGCTGCAGCAGTTCGTATTCCGTGCTGCCATACCGGTTGTACGAATTTGTTTCCTGGTTCTTGATGACGTAGCTGGTTTGGCCGGCGACCGTCTGTTCACTGATTCGCAAATCGCCACGCAGCTTAGGACGGCGCAGTCCTTTAGCCAGGACGCTGGAGACCTGCAGGCTGGTAGGGCCAAATCGCATGGCGACGGTGTTACGGCTTCGGACGGCTATCGGCGGATGAGCTGCCGGGCCACATTACTTTTACGGCCATTCCCGGCCGCAGATCCGAAATGTTCGTTCCGTTCAATTGCGCCAGCACGTCGTAACTATCGCTGGCCGCGTCGATGGTTGGACTGACTTTCACAATATGCGCGCTCAATTTGCGCGCCGGTTCTTCGACCAGCGACAATTCCACGGGCGCGCCGTTCGTCGGCCGTTTGCTTGCGGAAGATTCTGGCACCTGAAACTGCACTTGCAGCGGCGCCAGTTGGCTAACCCGAAAGCATTTGTCGCCTTTGGAAATGGCTTGTCCTTCCCGCACGTACCGCCGCACCACCACCCCGGAGAACGGCGCATGGATTCGCGTTTGGTCCACTTCCAATTCCAACCGGTGGATTTCCGCGTGCCCGCTCTCGACCAGGGCCTCGTATCCGCGCAAGTCATACTCCGCGGCCTTTTCTTGAAATTCAGCGGCCTCTAAATCCGCGTCGCTCGAAAGTCCCAGGGCGCGCAACTGTTGCTGGCGGTGAAACGCGGCGCTCTTCGCTTTTAATTCCGCTTCTTTATACTTGCGGTTGTTGTCTTCCACTTGCAGGTCCGCATTGGCTTTAATCAATTCCATCTGCAGGCTGCGGTCATCGAGCTGCGCGAGTACCTCGCCCACCTTTACCCCCCCGCCCTCGTCTTTCGAAATCGAGGTCACCACTCCGTCCCGTTGGGCCGCGACATCCACCTGATGCTCCACCGTCAGCACACTCAAAATGTCTCCGGACTTCCCGCGCTCCAGCGGGGCATTGGCTGCGGGATTTGCCGCTGCGGGATTGGAGGTGTTCGGTGCCGGCCGTGAAACATTGCCGCCAGTCGACTCTCCGGACGAACCTCCGCAACCGCCTGCGATCATCGTCCCCGCCAAGATGACGATCAGAAGTCCGCCTCGAATCATTTGTTTTCCTTATATCGAATCGCATTTTTCATGGCATCAGCGCCCACGCTTTTTGCCAGGCCCACTCAAACGGCGATCGCAGCAGCGTATATCCCACCGGATACCAGCCGCTCTGGAACCATCCCCCGCCTGCGCGTATCCGCGCCCGCCCTACCATCCCGGAGCGCGCCAATTGATCGCGGTTACCAAAAATCGCGCGCACGATAAAATATTGATCTCCCGCTTCCACTTGGGTCTGCGCTCCGATGCGGTCCACTTCGCCGTCAAATGTCGTCGTGGGATATGCATTCAGCTTTACCACCACTTTTTTGCCGGGTTGCACCAACGCCAGATCGTTTTCCGGCACGCTCATTTCGACCGCCATGCGGTCGGCTTCAACAATCTCGCAGAAGGGATCTCCCGGCTTCAGCATCGAGCCGGTCTTATCCTGCACCTTCGCCGTTATCACCATGCCGGCGATCGGCGCGCGCAGCTGCGATTCGCCGACGCGCTGTTGCTCGAACTCCACTTGCTGTTGATGCATATCAGCGCGAATTTTGGCCTGACCGCCCGCCGATGGATCGTTGTGAAACTCGGCCTCCGCCAATTCCCGCCGCGATTGCGCCAGCGCCGCTTCCGCTTCCGCCAGCTTCATCTGATCGTCGGAAGCATCCAGCTGGGCCAGCACCTGACCGGCCTGCACCATATCGCCTTCGTGCACCAGCACGCGCTGCACCACGCCCCCATCGATCGAACTCACCACCCGTCGTTGGGCTGGCACCACCGTGGCGTCGGTGCTGACCCTCATCGGCCAGGGCACTAGAATCAGGAACGCTAATACGAATGCCGCGCGCCGCGCGTACTGGATCCAGCGGCTCTGCGGCATCGCCGCTAAAAATTTCTTTTTTTTCTGTGAAAACGGTTGCAGGAAATTGGCCAGCGGCACCTGCTGATAAAGTTGCGCGTTGCGAATCGCCACCGTGGTCTGACTTGCCAGGATCGCCACTGTCTCGCGATTGTTGTCGGTCAGAAAATCGGCATCGCCGCTGAGCAGCGCCAGCACGCCCAGCCGGCCTTGGTCGTCGCGCAGGGGCAAACCGTAAAAGCCATTTTCTTCGTGTGCCTCCAGGAACGGACTGATCTGGGCCCGGGCCTGTTCGGGCGTCGTGTGCCAACCGTCATCGTAGAGGTCAGCTGAAACCGGTCCATCCTGCTGCGCCACCCATTCCAGTCGGCTTTTTAAATCGTCCATCTCGCGCGATTTAGGCACTTCCGTTTCGCCGGACACCGCGCCTAGCACGAATTTACCGCGATCGAAGAAGCCAATGACGCAGCGGTCAAACGGCACCACCGCCGATGCCTGTTGCACCACGGTCGAAAGCACATGATCCAGGTCTAAAGTTGAAGTTATTTCCTGCGAGATTTTCAGCAGCGCATCCAGCGCGTGTACTTTTCGCTCCGACTCCAGCAAGTTCGCGTTATGCAGCGCCACCGCCGCCTGTTCACTCACGCTGGAGAGCATGAACAGATCGTCTTCGGTAAACGCGCCGCCATCGGTACGGTTCACCAGCTCCACTACACCCAGCACCGTGTCGTCTTTCCGCAGGGGCGCTCCCATCCAGGATTGAATCTCGAAATTGCCGCCGGCTTGAATCCGTTCTTCCAGGCCCGCTTCGCTGGCCGGCTCCTCCACCAGCTTGGCGCTCGCTTGCTGCGCAATTCCTCCCAGCAAACCTTCCGCGAGCGGAACACGCGCGCCCTCTTCCACCGTCGGATCGCTGCCCACCTGCTTCACCAGACACAGTTCCTCGGTTCCGCTATCCGCCAGCCACAAATTGCACACGCTTCCGCCCAGCAGGTCGCGAATTTTTACCGCCACAATCGGCAGCAACTCGCTCAATTCGAGAGTAGAGGTAAAGGTGCGTCCCAGGTCGTACAGCGCGGTCAGCCGTTCGAGGGTGGAGAGTTGAGTGTGCCGTTCGCTTTCGATCGCGCCGAGATTGGTCAGTGCGTAGCCGGCCAACCGGCACGCTTCTTCCAGGAAATTCGTATCCTCGGCATTGAAATCGCCGCTGCGCTTGTTGAGGACCTCGACCACTCCCGCCGGCCCAGCGTCTCCCGGGAGCGGCGCGAACAGCACCGATTTCACCCGGCCCCGGGTCGCCTCATCGAGATGTTCGAAAGTCTCGGGTTCGATCTCACCGGCGCCAACCCTGCGGGATTCCGACGACTCATACACTTCGCCCAAAATGCCTTCGCCCGTTTCTCCGCTGAGCGTGAACCGCTCGCCCACCTCGGCCCAGCGCATCCTGCAGATCAGATTTCCATCGTCGCCGGATTTGTCGTTCAATCCCGCGTTGGTCCAGACGAACACGGCGCGCGCGCCCAAAGCGGCGCCCACCCGAGCAGCGAAAGCCTTCAGAAGGGTATCTTGATCCCGACACGCTAACGAAACGCTCGCTAATTCATAGAGCGCCGACGATGCTTCCATGATTCTCCCAGGAAGGGACTACGACCCTGATGGACTTTCACACCCACATTCACACCAAGGGGGACAGGGGCGCAGCCTAACAAAAGGAACGCGGGCGCGTCAAGGAATGGACATTCGGGGACTGGGAAAAAAGGCAGCAGGCAGGGGCCAAAACGGTGAGCGAGTGGCTCTGGTGGAGTAGGCATCGGCAGAGGACTTCAGCGCCGAAGCCACACCCCGCTAAGAGCGGGGTGCAGACAGGGTGACAGCCTATCCTACTGGAAACTATTTTGGTGCGTCGGCGGGTGCGCCTGGAGACGTCTGGGAATGCTTGGTCATTTCCGCGCCAGTAATAATCGCGGTGCGGATTTGGCTGAAGATGTCCGTCAGGGTATTGGGCGTGTGCGGGATCAATATCGTGTTGGTGTGGTCGTTAGCCGCGACTTCCTTCAGCGTATCGAAATACTGAGTCATCAGAACCAGCTGCATGACGTCTTGCGGAGTCGAACCCGGTACCGTTTTCGCGAAATCCTCAACCGAGTCCTTCAGTCCGGCAATGATCGCCTTCCGTTGATTGGCAATGCCTTCACCCTGCAGGCGTTTAGATTCCGCTTCCGCTTCGGCTTGTTTGACCAGCAGCAGCTTGTTTGTTTCGGCGCGGGAAACGGTGGCTTCGCGTTCGCGCTGGGCGGCGTTGATGTCGTTCATCGCCGCTTTCACTTTCTGATCCGGGACGATATCGGAAATCAGGACCTTCACGATGGAGTAGCCGTATTCCTTCATCGAAGCATCGAGGTTATCGCGCAGGTCGCTGGCGATGTCGGCTTGATTCAGGAAGGTGTCATCCAGCTTCATCTTCGGCACATGGCCGAGCACTACGTTGTAGACCATCGATTCAATCTGCTTCACCGGATCCGAAAGCTTGTAAAAAGCGGATTCGACCCCTTCCGGAATCACCTTGTATTGAATTGAAACCGGAATCTGCACGAAGACGTTGTCCTGCGTTTTGGTCTCGACCTGCACTTCGAATTGCTGCACCTTCATACTCATCCGCTGGACTACCGTCTCGAGGTACGGCGTCTTCCAGTTCAACCCCGGGCCAGCGATGCGCGCGAATTTTCCCAAGCGCTGCACGATGGCCACCTGCGCGGTCTGCACCGTAAAAAACGAACCCAAAAAGATGCTCAAGGCCAGGAAGCAAACGATCGCCAATAGAACCAGAAAAAATCCCGCCATGTTCACTCTCCCTTGTGATTTCGATTCGGGCGCTTCCGAAGTGCGACAAGAAGCCCAGTACCCGCGCAGCGCTTTTCGCGACGCGGCGCAATCTTCAATCGCAACTACGTTCGTTAAGCCTTCCCTGAAGTCTGTTCTGAGTTAAACGCGGTGACATTAACACCCGTGTTACTTCAAATCAATGCGCGAAACCCGGCCACCTTTTGAATCTCGTTTCTTCATACTGCAGCCTTGATTGGCGGCCCTAATTCGGTTAGCTTTGCTACCGCAGTGAGGGACATGTGAATATCGGCATTCGTAAAGCAGGTCACGCCACCATCCTGGACCTTGATGGCGCTCTGAAACTGGGCGACGCGGAAGAGGCTTTTCGCAACAAAATCCAAGAACTCGTCGACGGCGGCTCGATGCGTATCGCCGTGAATCTCGCCGGCGTCACCGAACTCGACAGCTCCGGAATTGGCGCCCTGGTCCGTGCCTTTACCACCCTAAAGCGTGCCGGGGGCAAAGCGACCTATTTTGCGCCAACCAAACGCGTGACCATGCTCTTGAAAATGGTCCGCCTCGATACCATCCTCGACCTGGCCGATGACGAAGGCACCGCGCTGGCCCGTATTTAGGGTTTTGTAAATTGAAGTGTCTGTTTTTGTGGATAGAAGTATCTGAGCTTACCTGAATTGAACTGCTAGCGCCGGTCCAGTGCAGGATGGCGCACATCCCGTCCCGCCACGAAATAAATCACGTCTTCCGCGATGTTCGTGGCATGGTCGCCGATTCGTTCCAGGTTCTTCGCTACCAGAATCAATTCAAACGCCGCGAAGACCTGCGCCGAGTCTTCCATCATGTAGGTAAGTAGCTCGCGGAACAGTTGATCTCGCAATTTGTCCACTTGATCGTCGCGGCGCAATACACTCTGCGCCAGATCCTGATCGCCCCGGACCAGCGCATTCAAGCTATCGCGCACCATGGCTTCCGCCAGTTCGCTCATCCTGGGCAAATCCACATACGGCTTTACCTGTGGGTGGCGCAGGATCCGCATCGCCGACTGCGCGATATTCACCGCCTGGTCTCCGATGCGTTCCAGGTCGCCGTTAATGCGCGATACCGCCAACAGCAAGCGCAGGTCGGCTGCCATCGGCTGATTCAGCGCCAGCAGGCGCTGCACGCGTTCGTCGATTTCAATCTGCATCTCATTGATCGCGTCTTCTTCTGCCAGCACGGTCTCCGACAAATGCTCTTCGGCATCTAACACCGCGTGCACCGCCTGATGCACCGCGCGTTCCGCGAGGCTGCCCATCCACAGCAGCCGCTGCTTCAATTCATCCAGGTCGTGTTCGAAATGTCTTTCCATTAGTCCCTCAATTTTTAATGCCATGATCCAGCCGCGCCCTCAAGACAATCCCGTTTCTAGCCGAAGCGGCCGGTAATGTACGCTTCTGTCCTGGGATCGGTGGGCGTCGTGAACAGCTTGGAGGTGACGCTATGTTCGATCAGCTTGCCGTCAAGCATGAATGCGGTGAAGTCGCTGGCGCGCGCTGCTTGTTGCATATTATGCGTCACAATCGCCATGGTGCAGCTGTCCTTTAGCTGAAACATCAACTCTTCAATTTTCGCGGTG
>Ga0307474_10000542_pt1 | contig 27235 bp, 22 predicted proteins | sample atmos_gasesECM1C_2_FD_203312 | JGI IMG/M metagenome (GOLD analysis project Ga0307474, IMG submission 203312) | Hardwood forest soil microbial communities from Morgan-Monroe State Forest, Indiana, United States - atmos_gasesECM1C_05 | ecosystem: Environmental > Terrestrial > Soil > Temperate... | reverse complement strand
CCGCAGCAGTTTTGGCGCTACTTACGATGTGGATCATCGCCCTGCGGCGCCGGCGAATGGCCGTGGCCTTTGCAGCGTTGACCATGTTGACGGCGTGCGGCGGAAGCGGGTCTCCGCCGAAAAACACCGGAACTCCCGCCGGAACCTATAACGTGATCGTAACCGGAACAGCCGGTGCTGTTATGCAATCTGTGACCGTGCCCGTCACTGTGAACTGAGCGGAAGTCCTCATAGCTATCCCGGCATCGAGGGGGCAGAGTTTGCACCCCTGAGTTCCATCGGCTGTAGTCGAGCCGACCCGCCTCGCGCCACCACGCGGCTTTTGCCGCCGAGCCCGCCGTCGCCCGGCTGTTTTCCTCGCCGTTCTTGTTCTTGTTCAATTTTTTAGCTGTCATCCCGAAGCGCAGTGAGGGACCTACTTAAAACGCTGTAGAATTTGCCTCTGCCGCCGAGCCGGTTGCCTCCGCAAGTCGCCGAACCTCAGCGGAACTCCAGCGCCGGCGGCGCGGCACAGATTACCCCGGTCCGTAAGGGCCGGGTACGCACGCGGCGCAAAGCGCCTACCGTTAAGCCGCGCGAATCGCGTCCCGCCCTGACGCCGTTCGCGCACGCCCTGGCCGTCGCCTCTGAATTCACGGCACTCGTATATTTTTTCTCAAAACCGATCGTGTGTACTTGCAATCTACCTATACCAACATGTTATCATGCATCGCCCCTCTGTTTAGCCACATCGCCGAGCGCGCAAGGGATGAAGTGTCATGCATCACGCGACACGACGACCGCAACTCGAACTCGCCCGCCCTGAGGCACGAAGGGGCTCCCCTGACAGCCGAGGGGCTCGGTCCCCTCAACGCCGCCGGCCGCCATGCCCAAACCCATTTCTAATCGTCACCGTTGCGTTTAGAAACCAGCGTAACTCCAACGAAACAAAGGACGCCCGTGCTTTCTAATCGTCATTTTAAGGGGTGTTCTCAACGCGTTTTCCGTGAGCGCAATTTGCGGTCTGCGAGTCTCCATTTTCGAATTTTCATTTTCCGCTTTATCAGATCGACAGTTCAGGCGATTAGAAATGACATGTAAATCATTGCAAACAAGGCGCATCCTTGTTTTCTAATCGACAGTCTGTTGGCCGTATCGGCTTTCGATTTGTCTCTCCTCGCCATCACCATCCAGTCGCCGTCAACCCCGCTGCGTCCAACCCGCCCTCCCGCTCATCCAATCTGCGTTCGATGCTATATTCGCTATATTCAGAAGGCGCAGCCACTTTGCCGCAGGTGAGATCCGATGACTGACCGTAAACCGCCGTTTGCCAGCGTGGAAGAAGCTCTGGAAGAAATTCGCGCCGGGCGCATGATCGTCCTGGTGGACGACGAAGACCGCGAAAACGAAGGCGACCTGACCATCGCCGCCGAAAAAATTACACCGGAAGCCATCAACTTCATGGCCAAATTCGGCCGCGGGCTGATTTGCCTGGCGATGACCGAGCAGCGCTGCGACGCGCTGGGCCTGGCGCCGATCACGCCGCGCAATACTTCGATGTTCGGCACGCCGTTCTGCGAACCCATCGACGCGCGCCGCGGCACGACCACCGGAACCAGCGCCGGCGACCGCGCCACCACCATTCTGGCGGCCACCGATCCCGATACGCGTCCGGAAGATCTGGCGCGCCCCGGCCACGTCTACACCCTGCGCGCGCGCAATGGCGGCGTGCTGGTCCGCGCCGGGCAAACCGAAGCGTCGGTGGATTTGGCGCGCCTGGCCGGGCTGGACCATTCGGGGGTGATCTGCGAAGTGATGAATGACGACGGTTCGATGGCGCGAATTCCGCAGCTGGTGGAATTCTGTCGTCTGCACAATATGAAGCTGTTGACCGTGGCCGATCTGATTCGCTACCGCATGCAGCACGAGCGCCACGTGCGGCGCATCGCCGAATCGGTGCTGCCCACGCGCCACGGAAATTTCCGGATGATCGCCTACGCTAGCGACGCGGACCACGAACTGCACGTCGCGCTGGTGCGCGGCGAGGTTGGTACACGCGGAGAGATTGGCTCGGCGCATGCGGCGCAGGCCGGGGCCGGCGGCGCGGATAAAAGCGCGCCGCTAGTGCGCGTCCATTCGCATTGCCTCACCGGCGACGCGTTTGGTTCCACCGCCTGTGATTGCCACGCCACGATCGAGCGTTCGCTGGCCGCGATCGCCGAAGCCGGCCGCGGCGTGTTCGTCTACCTGCATCACACCGGGCGCGGATTTCAGATCGATCCGCGGGTGGCGCTGCGCGATGGCGCGCGCGAGACGGAAAGCGGCGAGCTGCCGCGCATCCGTTTTCATGACCGCGAGGAGACCGAGCACGACCTGGGCGCGCAGCGCCAGGTGCAGCGCGAAAGCGGAATCGGCGCGCAGATCCTGATCGACCTTGGCTTGCGCCGCATTCGGGTGCTGACCAATCACCCGCGCAAAGTTGTGGCCCTTGATGGATACGGCCTCGAAATCGTCGACCAGGTGCCACTGAACTTAGTTACGAACCTCGCCACGACGCCGGCCGCGACGTCAGCCGCGCGCCGGGATAGCGAAACTCACCGTTAACGGCGGTCAGGGTAATCGGCGCGTTCAGGAGCAGTTGACGTTGCACTCAAAAAGCGGATTCGCGAGGCTGGAGATTCTTCTTGCCGTTGCGTTTCTGCTTTTTATTTCTGCAGGGTGGGCCGGCGCGCAGAAAAAAACACCGCCGGCGCAACCCGTCGATTTGAATTCGGCCTCCGCCGCCGAATTGCAGCAAGTTCCCGGCATCGGCCCGGCCACCGCAAAATCCATTATCAATTTTCGAGAAAAAAGCGGGCCTTTTCGGCGGGTGGAAGATCTGCTCGCCATCCACGGAATTTCTAAGACGGCGCTGGAAAAAATGCGTCCGTATGTCCGGGTGAAGCCGCTGCAAACTCCTTCAGCCAAGGAGAGTTGCTACGCTCCGGCGTTGTACTCCGTGACCTCCCCGAAGAGCGCGGCCTGTTCGCCAATTTGGGCCTTGTCGCCGACGACCACGATCTGCGCATTCGCCGAATCGAAATATTTCCGCGCGGCGAGAATAATGTCCGCGGCGGTGAGCGCGTGAATGCGCGCGCGATAGGTTTCGAGGTGATCCTCGGGCAAGCGGTCGAGGTAAATGGTGGAAAGCTGGCCGAGCACGCCGTCCTGCGTGGCGACTCCCAAAGAGAATACGCCGGTGAGATAGCTGCGCGCGCTTTCCAGTTCTTCGTCGGAAACCGGCAGCGAACGCATGCGATCCATTTCGTAGAAGATTTCGGTCAGCGATGCGGCCGCCACATCGTTGCGCACGGCCGCGTGCACGTTGAAAAATCCCTGCTGACGCATCGATTGAATGCCGCTGCGCGGGCTGTAGGTGTAGCCCTTCTGCTCGCGAATATTCATGACCAGCCGCGAGTGGAACGCGCCGCCGTAAATGGAATTGGCGATCACCAGGCGCATCCAATCGGGATCGCGGCGGGTGATGCCCAGATTGCCGACGACCAGCTGGGTTTGTACGCTGCCGGGCAGATGAACCAGATGGACTTTGCGTCCGATGTTGCGCGGAGGCGCGGGAGATTTGGGTGGCTCCGGCGTAGATGATTTCCATTCGCCGAAAATCTTTTCGATTTGGGCAAACATGGCTTCGCTGGCGAAGTCACCAACGACAATCAGCAGCGCGTTTGCCGGAGAATAATTTTCGCGGTAGAAATTCTCGAGCTGTTCGCGTTGATACGACGCGACCTGCTCTTCCGTGGGCGAGATGACCGCGTAGGGATGCTGGCCAAAGAGCACCTGGCGAAACCGTTCGTTGGCCAAAAAGCCTGGAGTCGTGCGCTCGATGCGCAGACCTTCGATTTTTTGGCGGCGCTCGCGCTCGAATTCCTCGGCGGGAAACGAGGCATTGCGCGCCAGATCGGCAACGAGTTCGAGCAAACCTTCGGAGAATTCGGACAGCCCCGCGATGGAAATGGCGGAAGAATCAGCGCCGGCGTTAGTGCCGAGATCACCGCCCATGCGGCGCAGATCTTCCTCAATCTGCCGGCTGGGACGCGATGCGGTTCCGGTGCGCACCACGGTCGCGGTCATTTCGGCGAGACCCGGCGTGGTGTGAGCGACGAGAGCGTTGCCGCTCCGGAAAAATAGTTGAGCGGTAATTTTCGGGAAAGTGTGAACTTCAGCGAGAACCACCTGCAGGCCGTTGGCCAGCGTCTTTACGCTGCGCTTCGGCCAGGCCACCGGGCGTTCGGGGCCAAGAGGCGGAACAGCGCTGCTGCGCTGCGCGGCGGAGTTCCCGGCCGCGCCGGACTTCGGGTCGACTGCTGTTGCGTTGGTGCCGCTCATCACGCTGCCGCCTTGGCTACGGGTTGCCGGACCAGAATCGCCCGGTTCTTCGGAACTAGATATTTTTTCGCTACTGCTTGGACTTGCGCCGCAGTGACGGCCTGGAAGCCATCGAGCACGGTGTTGATGCGATTCGGATCGCCGTCGAACAGGGTGAAACATGCCAGATAATGCATCAGACCGAACCGTGGCATATGCGCGCCCATTCCGCCTTCCAGGTTGGAATAAAAATCGGCGCGAAGTTTCACTTTCACTGGCGCGAGTTCTTCTTCGGTGACGCCCTGCTCCTGAATTTCGCGAATCACTTCGTCGAAGGCGGCGATCACGTCGTCAGAATTGTCGTCAGGTGTGTGAAAGATGCGCGTGACCATTTGGGTTGGACCGTTGGTTTCAATAATGTCCGCGCCGCCGTCGGTTTCGACGGCGATTTCCTTTTCCAGAACCAGTCGGCGGTAAACGCGACCGACGCGGCCGCCGTGCAGCGCACGGTCGAGAATCGCCGCAGCATACCAGTCCGGATTATCGCGCGGCGGAAAAGTGTAGCCGATGGCGATGGCCGGAAGCGGTCCGAATTTCTCCGGTACAGCGCCACGGCGCTCTTCGGTTTGCGGAGGCTCGGACACATCGGCAACGGGCGGCAGCGGATGCGTCGGAATATCCTCGAAGTAGCGCTTGGCCAGCGCGAAACTTTCGGCCGGATCGAGGTCGCCGACCATCAGCAACACGGCATTGTTCGGCGCGTAGTAGGTGTGAAAAAAATGCTGCACGTCGGCGAGCGTCGCGGCGTCGAGATCCGCGAAATCTCCGTAAAAATTATGCGCGTTAGGCCAATTACGGAAAGCCACCGGCGGCAGATCGAGCCAGGGAAAGCCTCCGTAGGGCTGATTCATCACGTTAACGCGAACTTCTTCTTTCACCACGTCGCGCTGATTGCGCAGATTTTCGTCATCGACCTTTAGGGCGCGCATGCGATCGGCTTCAAGCCACAGCACGCGCGCGAGCGCATTCGACGGGACCGATTCGAAATAGTTAGTGATGTCGTAGTTGGTGGTTCCGTTCAGCATGCCACCGGAAGAATTGATCAGGCGAATGTGCTCCATTTTCCCGGCGTTGGCCGAACCCTGGAACATCATGTGCTCGAAAAGGTGGGCGAAGCCGCTGCGCCCAAACGGTTCCAGGCGAAAACCAATTTGATAGTAGACGCCAACGGTGACGACGGGCGCCGAGCGGTCGGGCGAGACGACGACGCGAAGGCCGTTCGCCAGGGTGGTGTGTCCCACCGGGATGTGCAGATTCTTCACTTCGACTTCCTCCTGGATTTTCCGAGTACGCGATTCAATTCCCGCAACGTAACGGGGTGATTTTTCGAAAGCACGCGCGCTGAAAGGCGCGCCAAGCCGCGATAAGCTTCCTGCAACTCGGCCGGCTGGCTGCGCAGCGACGCGGCGTGCAAGGCGATGGTTCCATAATCGGCGCGTGAAATTGGCCCGGTCCAGGCTGCGTGCGGACCGTGCTGCTCAAAATTGCGGAGCATTTCACGCATCAGCGGCAGCAAAGCCTGCAATGCTTTGCGACGGGTGAAGCCAATGCTCAGCAGGACCTGGGTCGCGCCTTCGATCAAAGCCAAACCCAAGCCCGCGACCAGTACGGCCGCAGTGTGATACGAAATCTTTTTGTTGCCGTCGACAGCAACCGGAATGCCGCCCAGCGAGCGCGCAATCTCGGCAGCGGCCTTACGCGCCCGGGATTCGCCTTCGACGCCAAAAATGACGCCATCGAGCTTCGGATCACTTCGACCCGAAAACGTCTGCATGGGATGAAGCGAGCCGGTGGAGGCGCCGCGTTGCGCAAGCGGCCGCAAGACTTTGCGATCGAGCGCACCGCTGGTATGCAAAATAACCTTGCCGCGCCACTTCCTGGCGTCGAGTTGCGCAAGAGCACGCGCCACACTCGCTAGCGCGCCATCCGGAACAGTTAACAGAATAACATCGGCTTCGATAATTTCGCGAGTGAGTGACGCGGCAGGATTCCCTGCACCGATAAACCGGACCGCGCGGCGCGAGGTATTTGCGGAGCGCGTAACCACGGCATTAATCCGCCACCCAAGACGGTGGAGACGCTTACCTAGCGCGCGTCCCAGACGCCCCGCACCGACAATAGACAGAGAATGGGAAACAGAACGCGACATTCGAGAGTGTTAGCATAACGTGTTCCGATTCCTTGGTGGGGGAAATTGACTCTGGTCTGGTGGTTGCAGGTTTTTCTGGAGGCCGCTGTAGCACTAGTCGCCTTGTCCTGGCTGGCGCTGGCCATCAGCGCTGGTTTGGGCGTGCGAAAAATTCCTTACCTGGGCAGTGTCGCGCCTTTGGCGAATGCGGAATGCCCCACGGTGTCCATTTTGTTTGCGGGGCGGGACGAAGAAGAAAAACTTCCGGGCGCGCTGGCGACTTTTCTGGGCCAGGATTATCCGCGCTACGAAGTGGTGGCTGTTGATGATCGCTCCGAGGACGCGACCGGGGCGATTCTGGATGCGGCCGCGCGACGCGATTCGCGATTGAAAGTCGTGCACGTCACTTCCCTCCCTGAAGGTTGGCTGGGCAAAACCTACGGTCTGCAGCAGGCTTACGAGGCTTCCAGCGGTGAGTGGCTGGTGCTGACGGACGCCGACGTGCACTTCGCTCCCGACGTGCTACGGCTGGCGATTGCGCTGGCGCAAAAAAACCATTGGGACCACCTGCCGCTGCTGGCTGCCGCGAAATTGTTCACCTTCGGCGAAAAGATGGTGATGACGTTCTTTGCCTGTGCGTTTGTACTGGCGACCCGGCCCTGGAGCGTGAGCAATCCGAAATCTTCCGCGTACGTCGGAGTGGGTGCCTTCCAACTGATCCGACGGAGCACCTACGAAAAGATAGGAACGCACCGCCGACTGGCCATGGAAGTAGTTGACGACGTGAAGGTGGGCAAATTGGTGAAGGAAGCGGGCTGCCGCTTCGGCGTCGGCAGGGCGGGGCCGGCGGTGAGCGTGCACTGGCATTCGGGCGTGCGGAATCTGATTCGCGGCACGGAAAAGAATTTTTTCGCCGCGGCGAATTACAGCCTGTGGATCGCGAGCGCGCAACTATTCTCCATTTTTATGGCCTGGATATTTCCGTGGCTGGCTCTGCCATTCGTCCATGGATGGGCGAGGATTATCGCGATGGTCGCGATCGCGGTGCCGATGTTGGCGCAGGCCGGGGCGGCGCGGGAATTTCGAGTGTCGATGTTTTACGCGTTGACGCAGCCAGTGGCCGCGGTGATCTTCTTCTGGATGCTGCTGCGATCGACCATCGTGACCGTGCGCAATGGCGGAATTCGGTGGCGCGGGACTTTCTATCCGCTGGAGGAGTTGAGGCGTGGATTGGTTTAAGGGAGGCGCGGTGGAAATCGAAGAGAGATCCTTCGTCGCAGAAGGCGCTCCTCTGGATGACGGCCAAAAACGGGTTTCGGCAAACCAAGGTTTTGCGGCAGAGCCGGGTCAGACGACTACTTGAAGAAAGAGTAGCCGATATAGAACTGATTGTTGTCGAGGCCGGGATTGAAATTGTGCCGGTAGGCGTTGGAAATGTGCTGAAACCGGTAGCCAAATTTCCACGACGAACGGCGGCTGTCACTAAAAAGTTCCAGGCCGCCACCCGCGTCGAAGGTGTAGTTGTACTGGGTCCCGCCGGGAATATCGACGGGGACCGGGCGGGTGGAAACGATGAAGCCTCCGTTCGCGCCGATGAAAGGCTGCAGTTTGCGTTGGCGGCGAAAATTCATTTTCAAACCGATGGGGCTGATGCCGCCGCCCCAAACCGTTTCGTGGCCGGACGGACAGATGAAGCCGAGGCGGCTGGGCGTGTTGCAGGGAACAAAAGTGAATTGGCGCACCAGCTGCACCGGCACGATATCGATCATGTATTCCAGCGAAGTAAAAGGCTTGTCGTAAAGCGTACGGCCATAGCGAAAACCCGCGGTATAGATCTGCTCATCGGAAGTGATTCCAAACAGGTGCACGGTATTGAGAGAAACCGCACCCCAGACACCGAATTCATTGCCAGGGAGATAGGGCGGGGTTTGGGCGCGAGCGGAGGCGCAAAAGGTCAGCGCGCAGAAGACGAGCAGGGCGAAGAGATAGTGGCGAGCGTGGCACATTCAGAAAGCAATCCTTTTGGGGCCATTTGTTTTCCGGGGCCACAATTTTACGGCAATCTTCCCTTTTGACTATCGGCGATTACGAAGATTTCTTCGAGACTTTTGCTTTGACGCCGCGCGGTTTCGGCGGAGTTGACGCCATATCCGGCACATTCCCTGCAAGGGCAATGGGCTGGCCATCCGCCGCCGCAGGCTGGGCCTCGGCGGAAATCGCCGCAGGAATCTCGGCGGGAGCGAATATTTCGCCGAGATCGCGCTGCTTTAGCGCCCGGATTTTATCGCGCAGGGACGCGGCTTTTTCGAATTCGAAATTCTTGGCCGCCGCGCGCATTTGCGATTCGAGTTGCGTGATAGCGCTGATCAACTGTGCTTCGTTCTGGATGTCACCCAGAGCGGCATCTTCCACCGGCACGGTCATGTAATCGGCTTCGATGATGCGGACCAACTGCATATCCACAGATTTGATGATGGACATGGGCGTGATGTTGTTGTCGCGGTTGTAAGCTTCCTGCTTGGCGCGACGGCGATCGGTTTCGCTGATGGCCTGGCGCATGGAATCGGTGATGCGGTCGGCGTACAGAATCGCCCGGCCTTCCAGGTGACGCGCGGCGCGGCCCATGGTCTGAATCAACGAAGTGGAACTGCGCAAGTAGCCTTCCTTATCCGCGTCAAGAATCGCGACCAGCGACACTTCCGGCAGATCGAGGCCTTCGCGTAACAGGTTGATGCCAATCAGCACGTCATATTCGCCGCGACGCAGGTCGCGCAGAATGCGGATGCGTTCGAGCGTGTCGATTTCGGAATGCAGGTAACGGCAGCGCACACCAACCTCCGAAAAATATTCAGCAAGATCTTCGGACATGCGCTTGGTCAGGGTGGTGACCAGGATGCGCTCCCCGCGTTCGGCGCGGATGCGGATTTGTTCGAGCAGGTCATCGACCTGGCCTTTCACCGGACGAACTTCGACGATGGGATCGACCAAGCCGGTGGGCCGAATCACCTGTTCGACGAAAACGCCGCCGGTCTTGGTGAGTTCATAGGGTCCGGGCGTGGCCGAAACGTAGACGACTTGATTGATGCGGTGATCGAACTCTTCGAAGGTCAGCGGACGATTATCCAGCGCGGACCGCATGCGGAAGCCATAATTAACCAGAGTCTGCTTGCGCGAGCGGTCGCCGTGATACATGGCGTGGAGCTGAGGAACGGTCTGGTGCGATTCGTCGATGACCAGCAAATAATCGGACGGGACGTAATCGAGCAGCGTAGGCGGCGCTTCGCCGGGAAGGCGACCGGACATGTGCCGCGAATAATTCTCGATGCCGTGACAGTAGCCGATGGTGCGCATCATTTCGATGTCGTAATTGACGCGCTGGGTGATGCGCTGCGCTTCGACGATTTTTCCCTGACGCTGCAGCTCAGGCTTCCACCATTCGAGTTCTTCGTAGATGCTTTGAATGGCGCGTTCGCGTTGTTCGGCGGGCAAAACGTAATGGGTCTTGGGGTAAATGGGCTGGCGCTTGATTTCGCCTTCGCGCGTCACCGCGATTTCCCCGGTGATGGGATCGATCTTGCGGATGGCTTCGATTTGAGTGCCCCACAGTTCGACGCGGACCGCCAGATCATCATAGGGCGGGTAGATTTCGATGATGTCGCCGCGGACCCGAAACGTGCCGCGGCGCAATTCTTCGGAGCGCTCGTATTGAATTTCAACCAGTTTGCGCAAAATGGATTCGCGCGCGATGGATTGGCCTTTTTCGAGCAGGAGCATCATGCCGTAATAGGCTTCGGGCGAGCCGATGCCGTAAATACAGGAGACCGAGGCGACCACGATTACGTCGCGGCGTTCGAAGAGCGAACGGGTGGCGGACATGCGCAGCTTGTCGAGCTCGTCGTTAATCGTGGATTCTTTTTCGATGTAGGTGTCGCTGGCCGGAATGTAGGCTTCGGGCTGGTAATAATCGTAGTAGCTGACGAAATACTCGACGGCGTTGTCCGGGAAGAAACTTTTGAATTCATGAAAAAGTTGGGCCGCGAGGGTTTTATTGTGGGCGAGGACGATCGTGGGACGATCGAGTTCCTCGATGACCTTGGCCATGGTGAACGTTTTGCCGGAGCCGGTGACGCCGAGCAGGACCTGGTCGCGGTCGCCACCCTTGATTCCCTGCAGGAGCTGGGAGATGGCAACGGGTTGGTCGCCGCGGGGTTGGTAATCGCTGGCGAGTTTGAATTTCATGGTCACGGCCTCAGCGCGAAAAATGGGGTGCGTTGAAACTTCTTATTATACACGAGTGCGCAAGCGGAGAACGTGCGCGTGAAATTACGGCAGCAGAGTGACGTGGGACTCGGTTTCGACCTGGCCGACGTAATGAATTTTAGAGCCGGTGGTCGGGCTGAGAATCTCGAAGTCCATATTTTGACTGGTGGTTTGGGTGGAACGCACAATCAAGCCGGTGACCAGGGAGATGCTGTCCAGGCTTTGGCCGGAGCCGGTCCAGGTGCCGGAAGTGCGCAAGCCATTGTGAACGTAGTCGGGAGGGGTGGCGTCACCATGCTCCGACCCGTGCCGGAAAATTTGGAATTTGGTTACGATGATCGCGCAGGGCGTGTCGGTGGTAGATGCGGTACCGCTGGCCGCGGTGTCGGCGGATTTGTTTGAGGTGTTCGCGGTGTCGGGCGTCGCCGCGTCATTTGAAGTTGGAGCCGGAACCGACTCGTCCCGCACGTAGGTGGATTCGGTGCGCCAGCTCAATCCGGCGAGCGGCGTATTCTCCAGCGGTTGTTCGTTGGTCCACCTCTGGCCAATTACGATTCCTTCCTTAGGAAATAAAGCGCTGGCGGAAAGGCCGGCCATCGAAGAACGCACCGTACTGGATGCGACTGGATTAGCCAGAAGTTTATCGAGCCCAGCCACGTGGGACAATTTTCCATCGGCATCGATGGTGAATTCGACCGCGCGGCCTTCGAGTTTGTTGAACTGGTCGACGAGCGTGGCCGCATCGGGATCGAAATTGTCCGATTCGGAAGTCGCGCTGGCCTTTTCGTAGGTGGCGCGAAGGCGCACGGTGCCGGGAGCGCCATTGGCGCCGGGGTCCACGGCGAGCACATCGATGCGGAGTTGCATCAGGAGGGTCTGCTTCAGTTGGGACGCGCCCTCGGCGTTAACGATCGGCGTGGTGGTGTTGCTGGTGGTCGTGGTGCGCGTAGTGATTTGGTAACGCAGAATCTGGCCCACGGTGAATTTCGGGCGCAGATGCAAACGCTCAGCGGCCACGCTTCCCAGGGTGGCGGCGCAGACGCAGAAAATCACAGTGACGATGAGTTTGCAGATCTGAGACGAGATGGACGCGCGTCGAAATTTCATTTGGGCCACTTAAATTCGTTGCGGCGGGCTGGCGCGCGGTTGGCTGCCATCAAGGACGCGTCGCCTTGGATTCGATGCGCTGGACGTTCGGAGCCGCGAGCGAACCAGTCAGGTTGACCGGATAACCCAACGCATTCTGGGAGCGACGGGTTCCGTGCTCGAGCGCCGCGGCATTCACAAAGTGCAACTGCAGATCCAGAGTGCGATCGAAATTTACGAATCCCGAGCCTTGGATTCCGGGCGCGGGGCCAACGAGCGACAGTTCCTGAAAATTGATTTTCTGTTCGTCGCAAGTGAAAGAGGCCGCCCCGTCGCGGAACGAGCTGGAACCCGGGCGCAGCGCGGCCTCATGCAGCGTGTCGCTTAGATTCAGGGCGCGGATTTCCGGATTGTCGATTCGCATCGAACCAGTGCACTGCAGGGAAGAAAGGAGCTTGGCCGGGGTCGTGCCGGAAAAATTGAGTGCGATATCGCCGGAGGCCGAGCCGGCGAATAAAGTCGCGAGCGAAGGAGAAGCCGCGGTTAACGCCGCGAGGTCCACGCCGGAGAATTCGGCTGCGACGCGGTAGACCGGAGCAGCAGCGAGTTCGGCGTCCAACGCGCCGTCCAGAGTTCCGCCGAAAAGCAGCGCTTTGGCGTTCGATACTTCGAGATGGCGCCCGCCGATAACCATATCCGCGTGCAGCCGATGGAGCACGAGGGGAGCCAGGGTGAACTCATCGATCGACAAGTGGCCGGAAGCGCGAAAATTTTCCGGCACGGAATTGGTGGGCGATTGCGGATTTAGAAATGGCAGGACGCGATAGATGAAGCTCTGACGCCAGCGCGGATTCAGCCAACGATCGAGATCAGACGCGGCGAGCGGGCCGGCGGTAACGGCGAATTGCCAGCCGAGCCCGTCGTCGCGATGATCGAAGGTGCCGCTCCAGTTCGTGCCAAAAGCATCGGCCGCGGCCAGCGCGATGTGGCGCGAATCTGGTTTCAAATCCGCCTTGGCGCGGATTTGCTGAACCGGATGATTCAAAAACGGAGTCAGTAGAGTGGCGTTTCCGGTATCGGTTCCCCATTCAACAGATCCAACCGGCTGCGAATTCCAGGGGAGCGAACCGGCGAGCGGATGCGCCGGCCAGCGCAAATCGCAGCGGACCGGACCGGACAGATCCCAACCGCGAGAAATATTCCAGCCCAGCGCGCTGGCGGTGGCAATCAGATCGCGGACTTGCGGCAGGCTGCCGGCGAGATGAAAAGCTGGCGAGTCGTGACTCCCGGGATTGGAAGACGAATCGAAATGAAAGGAACCGCCCTGCTCATCGGGCCCGCCGAAAACGAGCAAAGCCGGCGCGAGCGAAATGCCGCTGGGATCGTAACGCAGGCGAAACTGGCTGACCCGGGCCGGCACGCGCAAACGTGGACTGCTGAGTTCGGCGGTTTTGATGGTCGTGGTGGCGTTCGCCAGGCGCGGCGGCCATCCGGAAAAACTCGCGGTGGAATTCGCGGTGCCAACGACCGACACATCGGCGGCGACATCCGGATGAAATCCGCGGAGCCAGGCCAGTGCATCTTTCAAGTCAATTTGAGATTGAGTTATTTCGATGCGATTGGCTTTGGAGGAGAGCGACGAACGATCTTCAACATCGGTCCAATCGAAATTGGCGGTGCCGCGGGCGAATGACGCAGGGGCCTCGATCGTCGCGTCGGTGATCGCCATGCTGGAGGCCAGCGGACTCAGCGTCATTCGAGCGTTGATGTCGAAGGCCGGATTGTCCGGGCGCAGGGCCAAATCCCAGCGGTGGAGTTCCCGTAATTGCGAACGAGCCTGCAGATTCCAGACGTCACCCTGCGTTTCGGCGTGTACTACCGCCGCGACATTTCCGCGCACGCCAAAATCGTAACCACGAAAAAGACGGAGCACGTCGGAAACGGAGGCTTCGCCCCAGGCCAGGTCGAGTGCCGCCGGGCGCAGGCGCGAAGAAGTGCCGCCCAAACTTCCGGAAAGATAAATGGTGCCGGGAATCTGCAGGGCCAGCGCCGCACGCGCGGGCGTGGCTTGCAGGTTTACGCGCCAGCGGCCCGGACCGTCCGGTTCGACGTAGCCACTGACCGCGACGAACGCGAACGGAATTTTTTCATCGCCGCGTTTGAAATTGATGCGGCCGGAATCGACTTCGAGGCGCGTGAAACGGACAGCTGGTGGGCGGGCGGAATTTGCCGACGGCGGCGCAGAAAAAGATGAGGCAACCGGTGGGCGCGGCAACCATTCGGCGAGATTCCAGTCGCCATCGGAATTACGAACCAGATTCAGACTGGGTTTGGTGAGCGAGACGGTGCCGAGTTCCATATGTCCGCGGAGTAAACTTTGCCAGCGCAGTCGCACGGTGACCGAGTCGGCGCGGAGGAAATGCTCGTGGCCGAAGCGGGGATCTTCGGCGAAGGTTACTGGTTGTGCTTCCAGCGTAGGGCCGCCCCAAAGACTGAAATCGTAGCGCCCGACTTCCACCGCCCTCCCAAAAACCGTTTGGAGTCTTCCGGTGATGCGCTGCTGCAGCCGGGTGTGGGTGATCAGCAGCGAAATTCCGATGTTCGCCAGCCAGAACAGCACCAAAAGAAAGGCGATCAGTTTGGGAATCCAGGTCCAGGAGCGGCTGGGCGGCGGAGCGGCGGAGTGGAGCGGCTGCTCGGGGGCCACAGGTTCGGAGAGTATGTTGGGCACGACAGACATTTGTGTTTGAGACTCGAATCACTCCCCGGGTCACGACCGGAACCACGAATTGCACGCGAATCGAGGCGTTAGGAATTGTTAGGGAAAGCGCGGCGAATCGCCAGCGAAACTTTTCGGCGCGGGTCAGTGAACCTGGCGAAACATGCGGTGCCAGCGGGTCCGGCTGGAAAGATGCATAAAAGTCTGACCGATGCCGTGCAGGACGCTCCAGATGCCGCGGTCGGAGTAATCCTCGGAGGTGGCTTGCACCGACCAGTAAATCAAAATCGGACGGCCCATGATGGCTTCGCGGTCGACGAAGCCCCAGTAGCGGCTGTCGAGGCTGCGGTCACGGTTATCGCCCAGGACAAAATAATGGTCCGGAGGGACGACCAGTTCGCCATTTTGGACGTGGTCGAGAATCTGATCGGCCCATTCGCGGCGAGCAGCAATCTCAATGAGGTCGTGATTCACCGGCGGGAAATTATCGCCAAAGGGATCCTCGTAGGCGGGATCGTGAACAACGTAAGGTTCACGGAGGCGCGAGCCGTTGACGAAGACGTCGCCATTGATGATCCGAATTTTATCGCCGGGCAGACCAATGACCCGTTTGACGTAGTGCGGATGATCGTCAAAGGGAAACTTGAAAACGATCACGTCGCCGCGGCGCACGGCGCGGTACGGGAGCAATTTTTCGTACCAGGCTCCTCGCCCGCCGAAAATGAATTTGTTTACAAACACATGGTCGCCAATCAGCAGGGTGGGTTCCATGGATGGCGAAGGAATTTTGAACGCCTGAACGATAAAAGTGGTGCCGAAAAGCGCGAGGAGCATGGTGACCAACAGCAGCTCGGCAAATTCGGCAAGCGCACTGCGGCGGCTGAGCATGTGGGGATGCGCTACCGCCGGGGCGGCGATATTTTCGGGAACATCCGGCTGCTCAGGTACGGTTGTTTCGACTTCCATGAATTCCTTTGGGCATGACACGAATTCTTGGGGCCTGAATTCCTTTTGGCCGGCTACTTATTCGGCGGCGCGACTTTCGAGCAACGTCAGCGCCACGCGAGCGGCTTCCTGCTCCGCTTCTTTCTTGCTGCGGCCTTCGGAGGCCGCCAGCCGGGCGCTCGAATGCCAAACTTCCACTTCGAATACTTTTTGGTGATCCGGGCCGGATTCGCGGTGCACCCGGTACTCCACCGGCGGGCGACCCCGTTGCTGCAGCCATTCCTGCAGCGCGGACTTGTGGTCGGTGCGCTCGATTCCGTGAGCATGCGCGGCAAGCGCGGGCGCCAGCAAAGCACGCTGCAGGAAGGCCGCGGCCGCGGGCAAACCCGCGTCCAGATAAATCGCACCGAGAATTGCTTCAAAAACATCCGCGAGCAAGCGGCGCTTATCGCGGCCGCCGGTCTTTTCTTCACCTGCGCCCAAACGCAAGTGGGTGCCGAGCTTCAGGCGCTGGGCGGCGGCGTGCAGCGAAGTGGCGCTGACCAGGCGCGCGAGCCCCTTGGAAAGCTGGCCCGCATCCCAGTCCGGATTCGACTGGCAAAGATATTCACTGACAATCAAACCAAGAACCCGATCGCCGAGGAATTCGAGACGTTCATTGTCCGCACCGTTGGACAACTGACGAAAAGAACGGTGGGTGACGGCCCGCTCGAGCAAATCCGGAGCGGCGAAATGGTGACCGACGATGGCCTCCAGGTCGCCGCGCTCGTCATTGCCCAAGTGAGCTGAATTGACCACGTGCTAACCCGCGTCTACGGTTTGGGAGCTGGCTTCGCTGCCGCTTGTTTCTTGGCGTCTTCGCCTTTCTGTTTGCACGGGCCTTGCAGGCCGCCGGGGACAGCGGCGCACTTGCCGTAGGCATCGGCGGCTTCGGAAAAGCGGTTGAGATGCCCGAGCGATACGCCCATCACATAATAGTCGGTCGGGTCGGGTGGAGTAGCAGTCGCGGTGGCCTTGGTCAATTCGGTGACAGCGCCTTCCCAATTCTGCTTGCGGAAATAGATGAGCCCGAGGCCGCTGTGCGCCTGGGATTCGGCGGCGGCTTTGGCTTTGGCGAATTGATCGTCGGTCATGGTGGCCGGCTTGGGCACTGTCGGCAGAATCTCCAGCGCGTGCTTTTCATACTTCTCGGCCTTTTCGAGCTGTGCGTCGGAATTCACATCATTGGGGTTGTACTGGTGCGGAATGACCCATCCGACCAGAACCAGGAGGGTGGGGTCGTCCGGATTCAGAGCCAAGGCCTTGTCGGCGTCGGAATACATCTTGGGAAAATTCTGCTTGGCGTATTCGGCGTTGGCCATCTGCGAGTAAACGCCCTCGGCGTATTTGCTCTTCGGATATTTGAGGACAAAATTTTCGCCGAGGTCGATGCGCTTGTCGTTTTCTTCCGGCTTGAGTTCGAAGAAAGCTTTGTAGTCGGCTTCTTCGGCGGGATCAACCTTCGGCGCAGCAGGCGCGGCGGGCGCTCCTGATTTGTCCGCGCCTTGCGCAGCGGGCGGCGCCGGAGCGGGGTAGGACCCGCCGGCCTGGGCAAACGAGCGGGGTGCAGCAAAGAGTGCGAGAGCAAATGCGATGGCGGGCACCACTAGTCCTTTCGATGGCATGGTCATTTCTCTTCCCTTCCGGTTAGGTACCCGCCGCGATTTTTGCGCCGCGGGCTTATTGCTTCTGCGGATTCTCTTCGCTGCTGGCGGGCGGCGCGTAGGGCGCGCTGACCCCGCGAGTGGCCGCGGCACGGGCCGCCTCTGGAGCGCCGTCGATGGCGAGAGCAGCTTCGTATTCGCTGACGGCCTGGTCACGCTCGTCGGCAAAATCGTGCATACGCCCCAAGTATACGTGCGACCAGGCCAGGATCGAAGGGTCGGATGTGACCGGGGCGCCGGCGGAATCCGTGGCTCCGGTGTGCGGCGGCGAGACCAATTTTTCAAAAAGTTCCTGGGCGCGGGGCGCGTCGTGATTCAGGAGCGAGGCGACCGCTAAGCCGTAGAAGGCGCGAGGCTCGTCCGGGTGCTTGGTCAGAACTTTTTGAAACGTGGCTGCGGCGGCGGTGGGATCCTGGGTGGCGATTTCGTGGTCGCCCTCGGCCAGCAGTTGAGCCAATTCATCCGTTGGAGCGGCTGCGCCTTTGTCCGATTTTTTTGCGGCGTCCGCGGGTGCGTCGGATATCGGGGCGAACGCGAAATTCTGCAGGCGCTTGCGTTCGGCCTCGACATCGATACCGGCGAGCAGATCGGGGAAATACAGCGACATGGCCGGTTCGGCCTTTTCGAATTTCTGCAGCTGAGTGACGAACGGGCGGACCATCACAAATCCGGCGCGGTCGTTTTCGACCAGCGCTTTTTCGAGTTCATCCGGTTTCAGGTGGCGGATGCGCAGCTCGACGGCCTTGATCAGACACTCGTCGGAGAAGGCCAGGAAATCGGAACGATATTCGACCGGCAGTCGCGGAGCCAGTGCGGCGGCATTGAGGATCCCTTTCTTTTGCATCAGCACGTTGCGATATTTCAACGGCAGCGGGTCGAGCATGAAATGGAGGTAGGCGTGTTGCACTTCCGCGGTGGGAAATTCCGGGCCGGCGCCGATCACAATGGCGTAGTGGTCGCCATTGTTGCGGAAATTGGTGCGAGCGCCGACCAGCGGCTCAACGTAGACCGTAAAGGTGTGGCCGAATTTCGGTTTGTAAATTTCGCGAAGATAGCCGTTGGAAACCAGCACGATGCGGCGGACCGGAGACTCATCACGGTCCACAGCGCGTTCGTATTCGGGTTGAACGCGCTGCCAGCGCACATCGAGGTGCGCTTCTTTATAAAAGTTCTGCAGAATTTCCTGGAATTCTTCGATGGCTAGAACGTCCGGGGGCAGAACATCGTGATCGAGCAAATAATTGAAACGTGGAGGGGGACCGACCACTAGAGAGAAAGTAATGAAGCGAGAGAGGGTTTCACCGGGATCGTTGAGCTTGTGGTCGCGATAAAATTCGCGGAGCGCATCGGTGGCCGGGCCTTTCAGGTTCAGCAGTTCAGTGCGCAGCGCCAAGCGCGAGGGCATCTCGGCCAGCGTGCTCTCATCGGAGTTGAAGCCGGCGGCATCCAGCGCGCACATGGTGGAAAAGACCTGCTCGCTGGCCTCGACGCTGACGCCCATGACGCTCGATTCGGCGCTGGCTTGCGCGTGGAGGCGCGCGAACGGCACGCTGCTAAGAAAAATAGTAGTGACCAGGCAGGCGAGCAATGGCTGTGACTGAAGAAACTTTCGAATACCCGGCTCCCTTATGAAGAGCAAAAAATTATCGCGAGTTTGCGAACAAATCGCGGCGTGCCCGCACGGATGCTAGATAAAGATGCAGAGAGACTCTAAATGGCAGCCTGAATGGAGTCAAGGAAACTGCGGGAAACGGGCCGGCAAATTTCGTCGACCAGGATTAGCCGTGGACGCGGACTTCGCTGAAGCTGAGGAGCACGCGGCCGCCGGCTTGCGGACGACCGAAGCTGGTCTCCGGCCGGAAGTGGGAGAACATCATCATTTGGTCAATTTGGCGCAGCACGGCCTGATCGTTGGGGCCAGCCAGGATTCGGTAGGAAACGACTTGGCCCTGCGCGTTCAGAGTCGCTTCCAGCAGCAGCGGAGCTGAGCCGGAATCTCCCTGAGACCCCGAGCTTCCGGGAAGCGGAAACGGCGCCAGGCTTTCGAGGCGCGCGGGCTGCACCAGATTCAAGGGCAGGTCGTTGGGCACGATGCCCACCGGCACACCCACCAAAACATTGTGGGCCACCAGGACGAAGACGATCAGCGCGGTGAGGATCCCGCCGGTGGCCGGGACGGCGAGCGGCTTCAGGAAATGTTCGAAGTTCAACGAGGCTGTGGACCACGCCTTGCGCAGACGCGCGGCCGGAGTAACGTGTTGCGAAGCGCGGATGCGAATGCGCAGCGCCAAATCCGCCGGAGGCATTTCGGCGTGGACGTTCGCGAGGCAAGCCGCTAAGCGGCGATAGCGTTCGAGTTGAAGCTGGCAGCTCTGGCACGTGGTCAAGTGTTCGCGCACCGAGGCGTGTTCGCGCGGCGAGATTCCGCCATCGAGGTACCCGGGTAGTTTGCGCTCCGACTGACGGCAATTCATGACGTGCTCCTGTGCGTGCGAACAGATACCAGACCAGCGACGGGCAGGGCCCGCGGCGCGGTGGCTGATGAATGATTCGGCGAAGATAAATGATTCTGGGAATCGGGCGAAGCTCCCGGCGCCGATTCGGGTTGGGCGTGCATCAGCGGGTCCAAAATATTTTTGAGCAGGCGGCGGCCCCGCAAGATGCGTGATTTCACGGTGCCCACCGAAACTTCCATGACCTCCGCCACTTCTTCGTACGAAAGATCTTCGAGGTCGCGCAAAATGACCGCGCCGCGGAAAATCTCCGGAACCTGGGCGAGCGCGGCGCGAACCTTGTTTTGCATTTCCTGGGTTTCGAAACGCTCGAAGGGACCCGCTTCGCAATCTTTCAGATCGAGCGCGGCGTGCTTGCCTTCTTCTTCGGCGTCGATGGAAATTTGTTGGCGGTGATGGCGCCAGCACCAGCGGCGATGGTTGAGCGCCTGGCGCACCGAAATGCGGTAAAGCCAAGTCTTTAGGGAGCTACCGCGGCGGAAACCGCGGATACCACGGAAAGCGCGGAGAAAAACTTCCTGGGTAACATCGGCGGCGTCGGCGCTATCGGAAAGAATTCCGTAGACCAGGTTATATACGCCGGAGTGATAGTGCGTGACGAGCCAATCGAACGCCGCCTCCGAGCCCGCCTGCAGCTCGGTGATCAGCTCCGACTCGTCGTGCGCCCAGGGTAAAGACTGTGCGAGGTCCGACATGCCGTGCGCCGTGATCCTCCAGGATGCGCCCATACGAAATTAGACACCGGAGCGCCCTGATCTGTTACCAGCGTAGCACAAAATTCCGGCGGAGCGATGAAACGGAGGTACTGGGCCGGTGGCGATCGATTGCGCCAGCAAGTGGCGTGATTTCAGCGGAATAGGAAAGACTTGGAGTGGTGGAGCCGGCGGGGTTCGAACCCGCGACCTCCTCGATGCCATCGAGGCGCGCTCCCAACTGCGCTACGGCCCCTCTCAACGCTACGGTAAAGTTATAACACGGCGAGGTGGTGCGTCAAAACACTTCGCGCGTGCCCCGAGGTTGAATGGGTACGGAAAACCCGTTCCGTTTAGTTTCCGACGACCGAATGAGCGGCTAGATCGACGGTGACCAAATCCGTTCTGGATTGCGGAATCGAATTTTTGCCGACCTGATTAAAACCGATTTTCAGGGAATCGGCGTCGACGGTAATACGCAGGTAGCCGTAATTCTGATCGTCGTAATGCTTCAGGATCAGGCCTTTTGAAGTGATCGCCGGTTTCTGATCCATGTAACTGACGTCCGCGCCGTAGTCCGGCTCTTTCGCGGGCTGGCCCTTGGTGGCTTGCACCAACTGATTCACGTTGTGACCGCCATCGCCACAGATGATGAAGGGGACTTCGTAGGTCTGGCTCGCAAGCTGCACCATGCGCGAGAACCGCTGATAGTTGTGGGCATGGCCGGAAAGAACGGCGTGGGGATAAATGCCCTGCGCTTTGCAGATGGTATCGACGTCCCGCAGCATCGCCGGGCTGCTGCCGTGGTTTCCGCCGGCGCCTTGCCCGCTGGCCGGCGGCGAATAACTGAAAGGCGGGTGATGCATGGCCAGAATTACCGCGCCTTTGTATTTTTCCTTTTTGATCCGATTGAGCTGGGCCGTCAGGAAATCGAGTTGGTAATCAGGCACTATTTTCCATTTGTTTTTCTCGCTGGAAATCACACCAGGATCTTCCAGGGCGTTGCTGAACAGGCCAATGATGCGCACGAACGGCGCGTCTAACGTGAAATACACGCCGGGCTGGGTCATCGCGGTGCGATGCAACGAGCCGGCCTCCGGAGTGATAGTGGGCTCCTTCGCGCAGAAATTGCGCTGAAAGATTGCCAGCGGCAAGCTGCCCGCGGGCGTGTTGGGGACCACGAAAGAATCGTGATTGCCCGGAATGGCGAAAATCGGCGCGGGATAATTGCGGTACGGGTCATAAAACTGGTCGTAGTAGTAGCGCGATTCCCCGAAATCGTAGACCACGTCGCCCAGTTGGTAGAGGAACGTAGGCCGATTGGCCTGATCGGAGGTCTGGCAATCCGCAGTCAATTGATCGGCCACGCGCAATTCGTTGCCGTACTTCCCTTCATTCGACGCGCCGGTATCTCCGGTGGAGTGAAAAATAATCTTCCCAGCGGAGTTGATGGCCTTGATCATTTCCGGGCCATGCGCGCCGAACGCATCCTGGAGCGAAAACAGCTGGTCATTCGGCAGGCGTGAAGGGCTGAAACTGACGACGTCTTTGGTGAGCAGGGCTTGGATCTGGTCGTAGAGCTTACTATCGGAAGGATGCTTGGTTTTGAACTTGGTGGGATCGGGAGTGATGCTTCCTTCGTTGAAGATGGGTTGCGGCAAGGTAGTCAGGGCGTTGCGTGGCATTGTTTTCCTCCCTCGTACAAACGTCGGATGATTGCTAGGGGGCCGGGCAGCCATTCACAGGGTATAGCAAAGCTATATTACTGTTTGATGATTTTGCGTTAAGAAGCCCCTCGGCCATCGCTATACAGGCACAGCTATCTTGTGACTGATTGACTTAGTCCACTGGGTTAGTCCATACTCAGGTTATGAAAGTCAACGTTCACAAAGCGAAGACTCATTTTTCACGCTTGCTGAAGCGCGTGGCCGACGGTGAAGAAGTGGTCATCGCTCGTGCGGGGGTCCCGGTTGCACGTCTAGTGCGCGTCGAATCGACGGGCGGCAAACGTCCGATCGGCATGGATGAGGGGCGCGTACAGATGGCCGAAGACTTCGATGCCCCGCTGCCGCCCGAAATTTTGGATCTGTTCCTCGGTGCGACGCCGCGTCGAACGCGAAAACAATCCGGCCCGCGCAAGCCCTCCAATTCCAAGAGATGAGGTATCTCCTCGACACGGGCGTTTGGATTTGGTCAGTTTCTGCCGGTGGGCGGCTGAACCGAAAATCCCGCCAGCTGATCGAAAACGAAGAGCATGAACTATACTTTTCAGCGGCGAGCGTTTGGGAGATTTGCATTAAGACGCAAATTGGCAAGTTGAGCCTGCCGGAATCGCCGGTTGTTTTCGTTCCGGAACGGCTGTCGATACAACGCATTCAGAATCTCTCCATTACGACGACGCACGCGACAGGCGTTTACTCGCTGCCGCGTCATCATGATGACCCTTTCGACCGCATACTCATCGCGCAAGCGCGGGCCGAAAATATGGTGATCCTCACTAGCGATAGAATCTTTAAAAGGTACGACGTTGAGATATTTTGGTGCGGACGTTAATTCTTGCGTTCGCACTGAAACCGGTTTGGACCTGGTTATGCTAAAATTAAGCAGGACAAATATGCGAAGAACTCAAAATATTGTACGGGCTCTACAGATGACGCTGGCTGCGCTGATACTGACTTGGCCCATTTCGGCAGGCACCTCGCCGCGGGAAGTTTCCGCCAAAAGCACGGACGTCGAGAAGAGCGCGGAACGCTCCGTGCAGCTGTTCAATACGCACACCAACGAGCGCATCGACATCGTTTACAAGCGCGGCGACGACTACATTTCCGGCGCGCTGGCTAAGCTCGACTATTTCTTGCGCGATCACAACACCAACGAGGTCCGGCATTTTGATCCGCGGCTCTACGATATTTTGTCGGACCTCACGGCCTCAGTGGGACATCCCGGTGGTGAGATCGATATTGTTTGTGGTTACCGGACCCCGGAGACCAATGCCGCGCTGCGTGCGCATACCAACGGGGTCGCGATGCATAGCCTGCACATCCAGGCCAAAGCGATCGATCTAAGAATGCCGGGCGTCAGCACGCTGAAGTTGCGCCGAGCGGCGCTGGCGATGGCCCGTGGCGGCGTTGGGTACTACCCTCATTCCGATTTCATCCACGTGGATACTGGGCGCGTGACGCAGTGGTGTTTTGACTGTCCGGCGAACCTTAGCACGGGCGACTAGGGATTTAACTGCTGGGAAACGGGTAGCCCTTGGCCAGAACCTTTTCCAGCGCAGCATCCTGCCCGTAAATATCATCGTAGAAGTGCACGACTCCATCCTCGGTGACGATCACCGTCGCGTAAATAATCAAGACCGGAATCGGTTTGGTCAGGTTGACCTGATTGTTGTCGGAGCTTCCCTGCATGGCCGCGCGAATTTTTTCAGGCGTCCACCCCGAATTGCCGCGGAGCACCCAATTGGCCAAATCGGCGGGCCGTTCCAGTCGGATACAACCGTGGCTGAAATCGCGCCGCGTCCTCGAAAATAATTCCTGCTCGGGCGAATCGTGCATATACACGTTGTAGGTGTTCGGGAAAATAAATTTCACCAGGCCCAGCGAATTTTTGGGTCCCGGATTCTGGCGAATAAACAGTTTGCCGGAGCGCAACTGTTCCAGCACTTCGGGAGTTACAGCTCCGGAACTGACGACGTTCTGCCGGGCGTCCACCACCGCAAAACCCTTCGACGCAAGGTAGTTCGGATCGCGCGCAATGCGCGGAACAAACTCGGCCCGGGCGATGGAATACGGGACACTCCAGTAAGGCCGGAAAACCACATATTCCATGGAATCGATGAAGACGGGAGTGTCGTGGTCGTAGGCTTTTCCCACCACCACGTTCATGGTCAAGCCAATCTTGAAATTTTCGTCGTAGGCGCGCAGGCGAAATTCCGGAATGTTGGCGACAATCGGCGCCGCGTGCAGATCAAGCGGCAACCAACGCCAACGTTCGAGCGTCAATTGCATTTCTCGCACGCGGCTAAGCATGGGCGTGTTCAAGTCGGTGAGCGTTTGAGCCGTGATTCGTCCATCGGGAGTGCGGCCATGCCGCCGCTGAAAGTTTTTCACGCCTTCAATTACCGGGCCCTGATACAAGGGGGTGACGGCTGGAACATTCGCCGCCGGAGGAACGCTCGCGGCGGTCGCAGCGGTGGCCGCCGCCTCGGCGGTCGCAGGAAGGGCCGGACTCGCCGCCGGCGGCATATCACCTAACATTTGAAGCAGTCGCTCCAACTGCGGGACGCCTTCATATGGGTCGCCGGGCAATACCGTCTTGGTGATCGGAGGCAGCGGCTGCGCGTTGTAGTCCTTGGCGAACTGCATGTAGGTTTGCAACGCCTTGAGGGTGCGCTGATAACCGGGGTAAGGCGGCTCGATCTGCACCAGCGCGGTGGCGACGTCCGGAGCGTTTACGACATTTTCTTTCACAAAACTGGGCAAGTTGTATTTCTTGGTGTCGATATTCAATCCGAAATCGAAATGTTTTGGGTTTACTTTGCCGATGTGCAGGTCGGAGATGTAGCGCATCAGGTTGACGGTGAGCTCGGCGTCAAAAGTGAGGGCGTCCGTCTCGGAGGCTGGCTTCGCGGCGCCCCCAGCAAATTTTGAAAGGCGTCCGGCCCAGCGCGGGCCGTCGTAATCGTCGGCGGATAATCCCTTCTGGTCGGCTTTTAACAATAAGTCGATGACCTGCTGCGCTTGCGGCGAGGGCTGCGTGCCATGCATCCAGGGCATGGCGTTGCCGTAGGAGGTGTAAAACTCCTGCACCAACGGAATATAGTCACTGAAATTGGGCCAGCGCATTTCCGGCAAATTTCCGGATTTGATGATTGCCTCGAGAGCCGTTTGGCCTTCGGGGCTGAGCGTTTGGGGAGCCCACGCCGATTGGGCAGCAAACCCGGAGTGCGCCATGATGTCAGAGTACGTGCACCCCGTACGCGCCCGGGCCAGTGAGCCAAGGATAAGAAAGCAGACGGTCAGCACTCCCACGGAAATCCGTCGACGCGTCATCTCAGTGCCCGCCTTTGAACCAACTATAGCCCACGGTAAAAAGAAAATTTACGTTATAGCCAGGATTCCGATTGCCGAGACTCGCATTGGAGAGGTGCGCGATCGAACTTTCGAAGAAAACCGCGCGGTGCGGCTTTACGAATACATTGCTGCCGAAGGCGATGCCCGGCGTGAAATTGACTTGCGAAGTGTCGCCCGGCGGAACATTGGAAGTGGTGAAGACGATGCCGCCAACCGCCGCGACATAGGGCGCAAATTTCTTGGCGCTGGTGAAATTCCACTGCCAGATCACCGGCCGAATGCTGCCGCCCCATACCGCGCCGGAAGGCGGGAAAACGACGTACATGGGCAGGACGTCCGCGGCCCATTCAAAGTTCCCGCGGAGAAATCCCGGGAGGAATTCAGGGGAAAGGATGATGCCCCCACGCCCGCCGGCGTAGCCGAATTGGTTGCCGCCGGAATGGCCCAAGCCCGTGCCGGCGCCGGCCAAAAGTCCGAGCTGTATGGCGTGCTGGCCCAAAGACTGGTGGACCCAGTCGCCGTTGTCGGCGGGTACCGAGTCGGCGTTAGTTCCAGGAGGCGGAGCTGGAGCTGACGTGACGGTTTGCGCCGGCAGCGCATGAACAGCGACCAGCGAGAGCAGTGCGGCGAGCGATAACCGCACGGGCAGCCATCGCAATATTTTGAGGATCAACTTCGAGAAATAGGGACGAGGGCGCTGGGCTTCCATCATTCTCCTCTTCGATGATTTCTCCGGCGCGTCAGGTGCAATCGATCGCGGGGAAATCGAGACTCAATGTAGAGAAACGGGAGGATCGGATCAAGAAGTAACTGTGGCGATCGTCGTTTGGTTCGGGCCTTGGTTCGGGTCAGGAAACCCGAGCCGGAGAATCGTGAGACGTTTTTCGGCCCGGGCAGACTAGAATACCCACCCTATGGCCAAAATAACTTTTCTAGGCGCGGCAGGAACGGTTACCGGATCGAAATATCTGATTGAGGCGGGCGGCAAAAAATTGCTGGTTGATTGCGGTTTATTTCAGGGCCCCAGCGAATTGACCCAGCGCAACTGGAACCCGCTGCCGCTCGATGTGGCCACGATCGACTGGGTGGTGGTGACTCACGCGCACATCGACCACACCGGCTACTTGCCGAAAATTGTGAAAGCCGGATACCGCGGGCCCATCTACAGCGACGCGGCGACCCGCGAGCTTTGCCAGTTGCTGCTGCTGGATTCGGCGCACCTGCAGGAAGAGGACGCGAAATACGCGGCCAAGAAAAAATATAGCAGCCACGCCAATCCCCTGCCCTTGTATTCCACGCCCGATGCGCAGGCCGCGCTGAATCAGTTCAAGGAAATTCCGCGATCGGATTCATTCGTGATCAGCCCGGAATTTTCGGTGCGGACGCACGATGCCGGGCACATCCTCGGTTCCTGCTGGCTGGAACTAACCATCACCGAAAATGGCAAGCAAATGGTGATCGTGTTTTCCGGAGACGTGGGGCGCTACGACCAGCCGATCCTGAACGATCCTACGCCGCCTTCGCGTGCAGATTTCCTGCTGTGCGAAACGACGTACGGCGACCGCGACCACCCCTCCGGCTCGGTGGCGGACGCGCTGGCGGATGCGATCAACCGGGTGGCCAAGCGCGGCGGCGCGGTGGTGATCCCCTCTTTCGCGGTGGGGCGAACCCAAACTTTGATGTGGTATCTGCGGCAACTGGACGAGGCCAAGC
>Ga0307474_10000541_pt1 | contig 27255 bp, 28 predicted proteins | sample atmos_gasesECM1C_2_FD_203312 | JGI IMG/M metagenome (GOLD analysis project Ga0307474, IMG submission 203312) | Hardwood forest soil microbial communities from Morgan-Monroe State Forest, Indiana, United States - atmos_gasesECM1C_05 | ecosystem: Environmental > Terrestrial > Soil > Temperate... | reverse complement strand
CTCCATCGTCAGCTAAGAATAAAGACCAAGCTCATGGAAAGACTTGCGCTTACTGATGCTTTAACGGGATTGCCTAACCGCCATGCGATCGAAACTTGGGCTGCCGGCCAACTGAGTGGCGCCGCCAGGCATAAGTTTTCTTGCTGGGTCGTGGTGGCCGACTTGGATCATTTCAAACAGGTGAATGATACTTTCGGGCACGATGCAGGCGACGCCGTTCTCCAAAAATTCTCCAAAATTCTCAAGGCCAATACCAGAGCGAGCGACCTTTGTGGACGCCTCGGCGGAGAGGAATTCCTGATCGTCCTAACCTATGCCGCTAGGGAAGATGCGCTAAGGGTCATCGAACGCATCCGAGGGGAACTCGGCAAGACGGCCTTCACGTTCGGAGGAAGCACGATACGCGTGACCGCTAGTTTCGGCCTCGCCGGCTTTGAAGGACACCAGAAGCCTTCGATCTTCAGCAAACTTCAAGGGCTTGCAGATGAAGCGCTCTATGCCGCAAAACGCGCGGGGCGCAATCGCGTTGAACTCGCAGCAGCTGCAGTTTGCTGAAGACCAAGCGTCGCAGTTGCAAGGCCAGGTTGTAGTCTTTGAGGAGACAGGTGTTATGCAGACGATCGATAGACCCGGAACAAACGCCTTGCGGCGAAGCGTTCGCATAGCGAAAGAAGTCCCCATTCTTCTGATTGGCTCCGACGCGCGTGGCAGAGAATTTGTCGAGCAGACGAAAACTGTCGTTCTCAGCCGTCACGGTGCGGGAATCGTGTCAATGCACAAACTCAGCGTCGAGCAAGAGCTAATCGTCACCGAGAAGCAATGCCAGCGAGAAGCGGAGATTCGCGTCGTCGGCGAGATCGGCTCCGAAGATGGCCTGTACACCTACGGCGTTACTTTTCTCGATCCGGACATCGACTTCTGGGGCCTCGAGTTCGGTTCCGCGACGGAAGCCGGTACTTCAGACCCCCGCATGGCGCTTCATTGCAACATTTGCGGTCGCCGTGAAGTGATCGACCTGGACGGGCTGGAATCGGACGTCTATGCCATCCACGACTGCCTACTTCGCGATTGCAAACAGTGTCAAAGATCGACTCTCTGGAAGCGGACTCCGGCGGAAGCTCGCGACAATGCTGGCTCGCCCGAAGCCGTGACTCTTTCTTCCGAGCCTGCTCCTGCCCTCAAGCACCCCGCCTTGCCCGCAGCCTCCAAGAACAGGCGTCAGCACATGCGTATCAAGGTGAACTTCACCGGGTGTGTCCGCAATCACGGCTCGGAGGAGGATATCGTCGTCTGTGAAAACATCTCGCGCGGCGGCCTTTGTTTCAAGAGTAGCCGATGCTACGACAAAACGGCAGCCATCGAAGTCGCCGCTCCCTACACTCCCGGTTCACCCGACATTCCCGTTTCGGCTCGAATCGTCCATGTCCAGGAACTCCCTGAAGAAAAGATGTTTCGCTATGGTGCCCAGTATCTTCTTCCGGTGAAAGACAGCCGCTCCGCAACAATCCTTTCCGCGTGAAAGGTCTGGAAAAGCTAAAACCCTGAGTACTTGGGCAACCGCAAATCCAATAAAATCGCGTCCGGCTTGTGCTCCAATGCCAAGGCCAGCGCTTGTTCGGGCTCGCCGGTATCGACCATTTTGTAGCTGTCAGCGAGATTCAGACGGCTTGGAAGCTCGTCAGTTGCCGGCCCCGCCAGCCTTTGGACTTTCGCTGTCCAATACCTCGCGCACTTTTCCGATCAGGGCATCTTCTGTGAATGGTTTATGGAGAAGAACCACACCCCGCTCTAGCACTCCGTGACCAGCAATGAAACTGTCGGTATATCCCGAAATATACAAGACCCGCATGCCCGGCTGTCTTGGCAGCAATCTCTCGGAGAGAACTCTCCCATTCATGCCTGGCATGACGACGTCGGTCAACAAAAGGTCGATTTTCCCGGAATGCCCGGCTTCTACCTGTATGGCTTCCTCCCCATTCTGTGCAACGAGCACCCGGAACCCATGGGATTCGAGAAATGATCGTGTCAGCTTTCGAAGCGATTCAGCGTCCTCGACCAGCAAAATTGTTTCTGCCCCCCCAATCGTTTCGGCCAAGGGCGTGGTTGCCGTGATGGAGGTGGCCGGTTCTTCGACCCGAGGCAATAAGATCTGAAATGTAGCTCCTTGTCTAGGCTTGCTGTCCACCCAGATATAGCCGCCGCTTTGTTTCACCACCCCGTAAACTGTAGCGAGGCCCAATCCTGTCCCCTTGCCCACTTCCTTGGTCGTGAAAAAAGGTTCGAAAATGTGGGCAAGCGTCTCGGCGTCAATACCGGTCCCGGAGTCAGTGATGGCCAGCATGACGTAATGGCCGGGTTTCGCCCCGGCGTGTTGCCATGCGTACGCTTGGTCCAGCTCAACGTTTGCGGTCTCTACCCGCAACTTGCCACCGTCCGGCATAGCATCGCGGGCATTGACGGCCAGATTCATGATCACTTGTTCGAGTTGCCCTTGATCCGCCTTCACCATTCCCAAGTCCGTGCACAAGGATGTGGTTACGGCTACGTCTTCTCCGAGGAGTCTGGGAAGCATTTTGGCCATATCCAGAACTAGGTCGTTCAAATTCAGGACTGCTGGCGTAAGGATCTGCTGGCGGCTAAAAGCCAGAAGCTGCCGCGTTAGCGATGCCGCCCTCTGCCCGGCCTTCTCGATTTCCTCGGCAGGCTCGAGCAGAGCACTTCCGGGATCTAGTCTCCGCTTGAGCAACTGGCTGTAGCCGATGATCACACCAAGCAGGTTGTTGAAGTCATGGGCGATCCCGCCGGACAGACGCCCGACTGCCTCCATCTTTCCGGCCATCTGCAGTTGCCGTTCGAGGACTCTCCTTTCAGAGACATCCTCGGCAAACACATCGAAGCAAGGCACACCCAAATGTTCCTCCTTCACTCTTCGCCCGGTGCACCGGACGGTGATGGGTGCTCCATCCCTGCGCTTCAATCCCACTTCAACGTCTTTGAACTCGTTTGCGCTGTCCAGCAGTTCCTTCAGCCTTTGAAAGTCCGCAGGGGTTTTGAAGATTTCTCTGTCGAGATTAGCTTTGCGCAATTCGTCCAGCTTCTCGTATCCCAGCATCTTTTGTAGCGCTGGATTTGCCCTGAGAAGCGTGCCGTCGGTGGCAGCACGAAAGATGCCGTACGGGGCATCTTCGATCATGGACCGAAAGCCGGATTCAGTGAGGCGGAGAGACTCCGCAGCCTCTTTGCGTTCAGTGATGTCCCGGTTCACAATGACCAATTTTTCGGGCTCGCCCGAAGACGATCGAATGACACTGGCATTCGATTCCAATACGCGCCAAGTGCCATCTTTGTGTCGAATGCGATATTCAAGAGGTCTGCCCACTCCGGTGCGCTGTGCTTGGGCAGCAGCCTCGCGAACCCGCTGGCGGTCATCGGGGTGAATCTGGTCGAACGAAGACGAACTCTTCAGTTCGTCGGCGGTATAGCCGAGCACTTTGTGATACGAGGGGCTGTTGTAAAGCCGGTTCCCTTCTAAGTCGACAACGGCAATCATGTCGGCGACATTTTCGCCGATAAGCTGAAAGAGTTCTTCCCTCTCGAACAAGCGTCTGCGAGTGCGGTGGAGCTGGAGTTGCTGGTAGATGGTGTACAAATCAAATAGCAATACGATGGCTACCAGTCCCCACATTGCGCGCTGCAGGGTAAATGCAGACTCGCTCTGTTCGCCAGAACGCAAAATCGGCGGCAGGAAGGACAGGATTCCGGCCGTCAATAGGATGGTAATTACTACCGCCGTGGCCCAAAGCCACCACTCCCGGTGTTCGATGCGACGGAGGCGGTCCTTGGTTCTTTCTTGTCCTTGCCGGAGAGAATGATCACCGCTCGGTTCCGCAATAGCGCCACTCTTGGTCTTGTCCGCCATCTTCATCCCGTGGTGCGATCCGGATTCGATGTTTCTGATTTGATGGAGGGAATCATGGTGTCGCACCTTAAGAAAGCCCTTCAACTGGTGACTCGCAGAAAAGCGTTTTCCGCCCGGTTCCAGAGTCCCCCAAGGGTATCTTGCCCGCAGGGAGCTTAGTCAAGCTTGGCCCTTCCATTTATCGAATCCCGGTCCTGGTCGCAATACCGAGCAACGTTGCGCCTTTAGCCACCTTGCTTTCAGTTGGCTTTGCCTGCCAAGCAAGCGAGGCCAGCGCAAGTATTTGATGGCAGCAGGCGGCCTCAGATAGCGGCGAGAAAACTTACTTAGGCTCTAAACAACGTACTCAGGCCCATATCGCGGCGTTTCACATGTGCTCCGCTCTTATCGAAGAAAAGAAAACGATGAAAAGATTCGGACCATAAGCCACCGTTCAACGATTCGCGGCCGAGAGCGCCTTTTTTTGTCAGCCCATGATGATTTGTATCCGAAGCAGAATCGGTTTGCGCACAAGAGCTCGTATCGCGAGCGTGATAATCAAGTCGGTGGAACAACCGGCAGGGATGTTTCGAAAGACGGAGGGTTTGTGGAACTCGCTCGTCCCCCAAGGATCGGCTCAAGTAGACTGCCATTCACCGCCGAAGTCCGGGCAACCGAGTTGGATTCCGGCAGGGAGATTTGGGGCGAGACCGTAAATCTGAGCAAGGGCGGTTGTTACGTCCGCACTCATCAACCATTCTCCCAAGGCACATTGCTCGTAATAGAAATCACAAATGAGGGAGTCCGTTTTCGAACGGATGCCAAAGTTGCATTTGCCCTCGAGCCCAACGGAATGGGCCTTTCATTTGTAAATATCCCGGCGAACGAACTCCCCATTCTCGAACACTGGCTTGCTGGCGTTGCAGGGGAACGGCCGACAGGGGCATCAAGAGGAGCACCAGACTAACAAGGTCAAGCCACAGTGATCCACGAATGTTCGCTTGGCCTTAATTTAAATGCCGCCATGCGTAGTCGCTGCAACGGGCGGTGTCGGCAAGCGGGCGGGAGTGTGAGCCTTGGTGGGATAGTGCAAGAGACGGGTCTCGAAAGAGATCCGGATTCGGAACGGTGCATCTGTCGGGAGCGGGCGTGCGAGAGTGTCCTGATAGTCTTCCTAAATCCCTACATTGCTCGTTGCGATGGAAAGCTTGCCGCCATCAGGCACGGCGTCGCGGGCGTTGAGGCATCCAATTCACTGACTCGTTCCTCTCGTAAAATTCATCCGTGATCCCGCCCGCCTCCGTTCTTGTAGTGTCTCTTCCAAACCAGCCAGTCTTTTACAGTGAGCAAAGTAGTTAGCAAACCGAGTGAAACTAGTGTTGCCCCACCGAGGAGAAGCGCGATTTGGTTCGTATCCGGGCCCGAAACGGGGCTGTCGAGAAGGAACACACCAACAAGTAGGAAGATAGTTGCCGAAGTGAACTTCAGGCTGATTAGCATAGGAATTGTTCTAAGGCTGGATGGGACCTCGGCCTGGGCAGGCTCAATACCTATCCGCTGCGTGCCGAAATTCCGATACGAACGCCGCATCCTTGCTGAACGTTCTTAGAACCGGTGGGGTATAAGGCTTTTTCATTTCCGCACCACAGCAACATCTGGGATTCGACCGACACTCAATCGAGGCTTTCTTTACCTCGATCTCGGCACCGCACTCCACGTTCTGGCAGCGATACCGCTGCCCGATCAGCATCATCCTCATCATTCCCCCTAAAAAGGCCACCGTGGGGAGAGGATTTTATCCATTCCGTTTTACCTGGTAGTCTCACCCAGGATTCCTGCTCAGTATCGTGACCAGGGGTAGGTTCACCGGCGACAAACGAGAAATCGGCCATTCACGATCCGCTGTAAACGCGAGGTCATGAAGTTCGCCAAATCCGGATTAAAGGGATAGCCGCCTTTGGAGAAATGAATTTCGTAAGCCGTTGATACAATATGACTTAAGATCTGTCTTTCATGGGAAGCAGTCCTCCAGTGCAACCGGCGTACGAGGTCCAGAACCACAAAGAGAGGGGCTGACGTGGGCATCTCCTCCAGCTATCCTCGTCCGCAGATTGCTCGTCCTTACTATCTCTTTTGGAGCCTGAGGATTCAGGAACTGCTTGGAAATCCGAGCGGACCTCGTGGCTGGTCACGCAAATGCAAATTTTTCCGAGGTCGGCCGGTTGTTCACGCTTGATGCGGACTCAATGTCACGTTTCCATAAGCCCAAACGAGCGATGAGGAGAACCGAGGCGGATCGCTCCACGAAGATCTGTTGTTGACGTGGGCCTCCTCTCGATCGCTGACGCCAAGCACTCTTCTCGATTGTGGTCACTATCCTAAGCAACATCGGTAGGGCACTCTGCCCGCCGAAGCACTTCCCTAAGCTGAACCCGCAGTGGAGACCCATTCCCAACCGACGGGTCGCCAATTTCAACTGCTGATGGAGGAAATCATGAATTACAAAAAAATCGATGTCTGTTTGTCTCTGCTTGGATGTTTGGCTCTTTTCGGCTTGCTTACCCTTGTGCATCCCGCAACTGGTGTTTCGCAGATTTCCATCATTTCTGTTGCGGATGGCGGCGAACCACCTCCGCCGCCACTTCCCATTCCACCAGCGTCAACCGCTCGAACCACGCCAGTCTTGACAGTGGACGGTGGCGAACCTCCTCCGCCGCCACTTCCCATTCCACCAGCATCAACCGCTCGAACCACGCCAGTCTTGACAGTGGACGGTGGCGAACCTCCTCCGCCGCCACTTCCCATTCCACATCCGTCATTTACCTTTCTATACGTCTAACAATTCATCTGAGGGGGAAGGCTATCGGAACCTTCCCCCCCACTTTTGTGCTAGGATTTGCCTTTTCCACGGGTGGCAAAAGATGTTCTCCTTGGCTATCTGGTTTCTGACTCTCGCAGTTGAGGCCGCACTCCTGGTCAGAGCCGTAACCGCAGGTTTTCTCAGGAAGTACATCCTTTTCTACAGTTACCTCAGTTGGGTTCTTGCCCTATCCTCTGTGCGTCTTATCATTTACCTCGCCCAGCCGGCATCCTACAGGGTCTTCTATTGGTATACTCAGCCCCTCAGTGTTCTGGTGGGTTGTGCGCTGATCTGGGAAATCTATCGTCAAGCGCTCGGACGTTATCCGGGAGCTGGCCGCATGGCACGCAACCTGCTCCTTTGCTTTGTGCTCATGGTCTTGTCAAAAATCCTGGTCAATGCGTGGAACGGTTCGGTCTGGTGGCAGGCCGAGACAACCGCCGAACTCGAGCGGAATATGCGCACAGTACAGGGGATACTACTGATCGCCTTGATTCTTGTTCTTGCGCATTACGGAATTCCATTGGGGCGGAACCTCAAAGGCATGATTCTAGGCTACGGACTTTTTATCAGCACCAGCGTAATTGATCTCACGCTCCGTCTGCTTTTGGGGGATTCGTTTCAGAAATCTTGGCAGTATCTTCAGCCAATATTTTACTTGGTGGTTTTGACAGTTTGGGGTTTTACTTTATGGTCCTACCAAACAGTTCCGCTGCCCGCGACGGAGCCGGAGATTGAAGCGGACTACCAGTTGCTCGCAGCAAAAACGAGGAAGCGACTTCATCAGGTGCGCACGTATCTAGCGAGAGCGATACGCCCATGACGGGAGCTTGGCCATTTCTGGTTCTTGGCTTATTCCTGCTGATCCTCGTAATCCTCTTGCTCGAGCGGGCCGTACCCTCAAACGATGATCCTGCGGAATCGTCTGAGGAGGGAGAGACCCAGGTTGCTCTTTTCGCGGAATCTTTTCGGCAACCGTTGGCGGATAGACTATTTGGATCGGAAGACTGGGAATTCATAGCTAAGCAGGAATCTCGCCGGGCAAAGCGGCTTTTTCTTCAGCAGCGCACGGCGCTCGCACTGTGTTGGTTGCGAGGGGCGCGCACGAATGCGACCCAGTTGATGCGTGTTCATAGCGCGGCGGCGCGAAGAAATTCGCGCCTAGAGCCGCTGGTTGAGTTGAGAGTGATCGCAGACTACGTCGTTTTTCAGATGCTTTGTCGGTTCATTGCTACGGTGGTCCGGCTTCGCGGGCCTGTTATGATGAGGCGTTTGGTCGGATACGCAGACGGGTTGTCTGAGCGCATCTATGAAGTCATCGCAAGAATGTATGCTGCACAGTTGGCATCCGGAAACAACAAGCGCGCGCCGGCTCCCCCAGGTGCACCGAGTCCGAGAGGAAGATAGCTTCGTAAATGTCAGGACCATTCCACCGTACGGATATGGAAGCAGCGAGGGAAAACCTCAACAATCGTACTCTAGCGAAGATCGGGCTGGAGTTCGCCCGGTTGATCTATCTCGCGTCGACACGCGACTACAACACTGGGCGTTACTATCACGACGGCCTTGCATTCCAGTTCTCCGAAGCAGTGGCGGCTCAAACCTTGTCGGAGGCCCACAAAGAGGTCTTCACGGATCTCGCGCTGAGCCCCTTGGAGGATCTCGTGGATGAGCTCCAAGCCTATCTGCGCTCTGTTGGCGCGGAATCAAGCGAGGTGATTCGAGCTTGGGAGAGACTGGAACCGTACCGTGTCGCCGTACCCACCGAGAGCGATCCTCTCACAACGAGTTTCTTTTTGGCGAACGTTAAGATCGCTTTGGCAATTGTGGAGTCTCGCGAGCGGGCCACTCGATAGCGTCCGCAATTCGCATGGCGATCCCTGTCACCTGTCCGACAATTTCTGCGTCGGTTCCGTAGAGGAACTGCCGCACGCTACAGGGAGACAGCGGATGAGGCACGAGAACAAGCTGATTCCCCTGTAGCTCACACCAGGAACATGCATAGCCGTCGCGGAGCTCAACGAAATACACCGGGCGTTCGAATTCGGCGCGCCACTTGAAGGACTGGACCCTCCGCAATCTTGGGTCGATCTGCACAAACGTTCCTGGCCTCAGCATTGGCCACAGCGTGTAATCGTGGAGGCCGATGTAGCCATAGTGCGCATGCCTGACGTCCAGATGCTGGATTAAGGAAATCGGAACTTCTCCCCAAGTCTCGATCATCCTCGATAATAGGTTCGTGCTCTCCAGGTTGAACCCATGGTCGAAACGCACGGGAAATGAAACAGTGCGATCACCGTCGTGGGCCTCAATATTCGTAAGATGCGTCTGTTCGAGCGACATGGCAATCTGATGCCTGCCAATTTTTTGCAAGTCTACGCCGAACAGGAGGAGAAGGTCGGTAAATTTGATGTGATAGATCGTGCTGATGCTATAGAGCTTGTAAATGCTGGGCGTTGCCTCGGTGTTTTCGATTTGAGTGAGCCAGGCATTGGAAATGTAGAACTCTTCGTTGCCCTCGGCTTCGGCGATCCGCTGGCTTTTTTCGGTTACATCTCTCGTGGTGACGCCGAGGCGGGCACGCAGATCCTTGAGTTGCTCACCGGGCCGCACTGCCACCGCTTCTTCGGTGAGTCTCCGCAGTCCGGCCGAGGACAAGGCTTTCTTCATGAGGCCACGGCGCATTCAGAGGCGATTTGGGTTTTCCCGGCGCCGGATTCTTTGACTAGTTCGATTTCCCGGCGCCGGACTGGGTTTTGGCACGTATCCCGCACTAGGTCTCCTGGCTCGCGTGTAACTTGGTTACGACAAGCATAGTTACACGTGAATTTACCCACAGTCAAGAAAGGTACCTCTCCATCCTCTCAATGCCGCACGCCGGCCCCCCTGTGTTCATTTCAGTTCGCATCAACTATCTGACTTCAAGTCATGCGATCCGGTATTCGAGCAGAACTATTAGCCTGCCGGCGCGACGGCGGAGCTAACGGCCAGCCTGCGCAACGCCGAGATCGCCAAAGAGTTAAGGCGGGGCAATCGCGCACCGCAGTCCCCAGAGAATACGGCGTACAGTGGCGCTGGGCGTCTGCGTACAAAATCCATAGCGCGCCAGCGTCTTCGCTCCTGCGACCTGAAGCGCGGTCTGATCGTTAGCTTTACCGAGCAGGTTCCAGGTCTTCGCTGCCGTTGCGGCCATCAATACGCCAGTATCTTTAACTGAGAAATCGTTAATGCCGTACCCTTTGGGCCCTCTCGGCAAACACGTTGCAGGCAGCCCCAGAAGGTCTTTCGCAACAAGAGGCATTCAGATTCCAGAGCGTCAACGCACGGCCACAGCCGGATAAGCTTTCGAGAATCCGTTGCGCGCGTTGGTCACTTTAAAGCTGCCGTCGGCTTGGGCGGACAACTTCAGAGACTTGCCCGCGCACTGCTCGTCAGGGTTGGCGATGAAGGAATCAGCGACATTTTGTTCCTTACCGCTGGCAAGTGCGTAGTGGAGCTGCCACAGATCTTTAAGACCCGGGGAGGATTCCACCACTTGCCAAGCCTCGGGCTCGCCGCCTTTTCGCGCCCCATTGTTCATGATGGCGACGCGCGGATGCAGGGCCCAAACCAGCGGCTTGGAGCCAGAGCTACTCAATCCGTGGTGACTGGTCAGGTAGACGTCCACGGTCCCGACCCAGTTGTTGGGGCACATCAAGTCGAGTTCTTTGTTCCACGTCAAATCACCCAAGTCGATAAACTTGAATCGGCCAAAAGTCAGAAGGATTCCGACGGAACGAGCATTCTCACTCGGATCGTCTTTCCGGCGCTCTACCGCCGAGCAATAGGGATTGGGTTGCCCGGCGTGCTGGACTACCGTGCCTACATATCCGCCGTTGGACGTGAGCCCCTGTACCGGCGCCTTACAGCTGGGCTGAGTAGGGCCGCAGGTCGGGGCGTGTTTGCCGTCGGATGTAAGCACTTGCACGTTCGCCTCCCCTAGCGAAATGGCATATTCCGGGGTCACGACTCGATGCTGCACTTTGCCTGCCGCCGTCGAGGACGCGAGAAACTGATAGGTATTCTGGTACGCGGTGAAGAGCTGTTCGGCCTCTTGCCCTGACTCCACGTTGGAGCCGTGATCAATGAAGGTGCCGATGGCGAAGCGCTCCGCAAGTTGTGGCACGCCACCCACATGGTCGCTATGGTAGTGGGTGACCACGAGGTAGTCGATCCGCTTCAAGTTGGCAGCGTGGGCAGCTGTCACGATGCGTTCGGCATCACGGCCGCCGAAGCCCGGCCAACCCGCGTCGACAAGCATAGACTCGCCGGAGGGCGCGACAATCAATGTAGCTTGCCCACCCTCGACGTCGATGAAATAGATATCCAAATTCTGCGCCGCCGCGGGAACTTGACCGAAGCAAAAGGCTAGTAGAAGAACTTGCATGGTTCGCATGACCGGAATCCTAGTCCAAGTTGGTAATTCCGCAAACAGAGAAAATTGGATGGGTAAACCACTATGAGCAACCAGTATTAGCCTAGGCAGGCTAGAGTAGCCACCACTGAAATACATCTTGTTGGTCTGCGGCGGGGTCGTGAGAACCGTCTCCCGATTCCTTAAGACACTGAGTTCAGACCAGAAAGATTGGTTGCGTGCAAGCGATTTGAAAAAAGAGTGCCTAGCCCGCAACCAAGATGTTTTCCGCTTTTTCCTGTGTTGTAAATTGCTCGTTCCGAACCAGTGAATCAAAAACTCTAAGTGCTTTATCTGGTGTCGCTTAGGGGACACGGGACCAAGCTTTCTTTCCCTTTCTCTGAGCTAGCCGTTTTCGACGCGCGCCTTTATATCCGAGTACGCCGTGTCGATCAGCCTGCTTAGCGCTGCCGTGTTTGTCGCCGTTCCCGGTCTTAGCTTCACATGGCGCATGAACTTGCCGGTGCCTTGCAACAAGCGAGCCGGATCCGGGAGCGCTGCGCCGTGAAAGAACCCCACGTTGACATGCGAAGTGAATACATTGACGTAGCCGAAGGGCGCGTCTCCCAGACATGCAACCGGACAGCCGTCATGCAAAAGCTCCCGGACTTCGTCCCCGCATTTTCGCATCACCTCAAACCACTGACGCGCGATGGCTCCCAGTCCACCGGCATGCTCTTTCATCCACACATCGATGGCGGGATCCCGCTCGACAGCGCCGTTGAATCGCAGCAATTGCGTTCTCATCATCGCTCCACTTTCTGCTTTCGAGAATCTGAGGTTCATAGCACCCTTACCTTCCCTCCAGCAAAATCCCTCGTCTGGAACAGTCGTTGTTGTCGAAGGAGTATCGATCCCGACTAACGCCGCTGTCTTTGATAGCCCGGATCGTCGGTGACCCGCTTGGCGGCAACTCTTCCCCAATCCGACACGGGAAGGGCAGCCAAACTCTTTTGTCTGGCGGACACGATTCTCTACAGCAAGTTGGTTCGTGAGGCGAATTCCAGCCGGTCCGTTTCACCGATATACATCTCTGAAAACTGCTTGACGTCTGTGCGATCAATGCCGACGTGGGGAATTATGTCCTGTTGCAGAAACCTCCGAAGGGCCTGGTCCGAAAAGGTAGAGTCCGCGACGTTCAGGCAAACCGAGTCTAGGGCGTACTCCCTCAGTAGTGTGATGACACCTTCGAGTAGCGTCTCATACTCTTCCGAGACCAGCACGTCCGCCGGGAGCCACTTCGCACTTGCCGTTGTAGAGAGCAATGGGAATTTTCTCTTTATTGCTCGCAGGCATTCAATCGACGACCACTCGCTTAAGAAGTCGGGCTCCCCTGGGATGCGACCAGCATCGAACTTCAGCTCGAAAACGAAGGAGTGGACGAGGCACCGTTCCGGCCGAAGCTGTCTCACGACCTCTTCCACCACCGTCCAAGCGTCGAAGTGTTTGCAATCAACGATCACCGGTATATTGGAGTCGGCGAGCGCTTCTACTGCTTCCCACAGCGGCATCGAACCGAAGAAGGGTTCGCGCGTCTTCTCGTGATATTCCTTCGGATGCCCTAGATATGGATCGCCACGATCATCGACGCAAACGTCAAGATCCATGCTCCGCTTCTCTCGAATTGCCTGCCCGAGCAACTCCCTCGTCACGGTCCACGTGTGAAATAGAACCACCGGCCGCCGGGACCTAAGAAGCTTTTGCGCGAATGAGAGAGCCATGGGCAACCATGCCGAAAGCGTCGTCAGCCGGACAGGCGGCCTTCCGTTCCGCATTTATTATTCAGATCGACTCAACGACAGACAAGCCAAGTCTCACAGGGACCAAGCGAGGTTCCTTGGCGCTATCGTTTGCAAAGAAAGAACTCCTTTCATCGGCATCATAGCGGAGTGGGGGATGGACATTCCAATCGGTACGTCTTCTTCGCATTGCGCTATATTAAGCGTCCTAAAAGGAGAGGTCCAACATGCCGCGCTTCGTTTCGGTGTTATGCCTGTTTATGGCGGCGACCGTTTGCGCCGCTCAAGACAATTCACTTCTGCTCCTGCAAAAACCTGCGCTCAGTCGCACGCAGATCATCTTCGTCTATGCGGGAGATCTCTGGAGCGTGTCGCGGGAGGGTGGCGACGCTAAGCGACTCACGACCGGAGCCGGCGTGGAGACCGATCCGATGTTCTCGCCGGATGGCACACAAATCGCATTCACGGGCGAGTACGACGGAAATGTCGATGTTTTTGTGATGCCCGCGGAGGGCGGTTTCCCCAAACGGCTTACGTATCACCCCGGCGATGACAATGCCGTGGGCTGGACACCGGACGGCAAACGGGTTCTTTTCCGTTCCGCTCGAAACAGCTTCTCCTATTTCGATCGGCTTTTTACCGCTCCGGTCCAAGGCGGATTTCCTTCCGAGCTGCCGCTCCCCATGGCAGTGCAAGGTTCATTTTCGCCGGATGGTTCGCGGATCGCCTACGTTCCGGTTGCCCAGTGGCAGCAGGCGTGGAAGAGGTACCGCGGCGGCCAGACCACGCCGATCTGGATCGCCACCCTTTCAAACGGACGCATCGAGAAGATCCCTCGGGACAATTCCAATGACTTCAACCCTATGTGGGTGGGCGACAAAATCTATTTCCTGTCCGACCGGGAAGGTCCTGTGACCCTGTTTTCCTACGACGCAAATTCAAGACAAGTCAAAAAAGAGCTGGAGAATCGCGGAATGGATCTGAAGTCAGCCTCCGCCGCTTCCGATGCCATTGTTTACGAGCAGTTTGGCTCTTTGCATCTCTACGATTTGAAGTCCGCCACAACCAAGCAGGTGAATGTCCGGATGGCTGGCGACCTGCTTGAGCTTCGCGATCACTTCGTAAACGTTGGAAAGCGCCTGCAAAACGCCCACATTTCTCCGACCGGTGCGCGTGCGGTTTTCCAGGCGCATGGCGAAATCTTCACCGTCCCGGCTGAAAAGGGCGACGCGCGCAACCTCACCAACAGCTCTGCGGTGATGGAGCGGGATCCTGCCTGGTCTCCCGATGGCAAAACAATCGCATACTTTTCCGACGAAGGCGGGGAGTATGCGCTCCATGTCCGCGAGCAGAATGGAACCGGCGACGTGAAGAAGATCAACCTCGGAACAGGCTTCTTTTTCTCTCCTCGTTGGTCACCCGACAGCAAAAAGATCGCCTACCGTGACAATCACCTCAGCGTTTGGTACGTCGACATGGAACAGAAGAAGCCCGTCAAGGTAGACCACGATATCTTCTGGACCTTCGGCGGGCCGCCGCCGGCTTGGTCGCCCGATAGCCGCTGGCTGGCCTATGAGAGAAGACTTCCTAGCCACCTCAGCGCCATCTTTCTCTATTCCATTGAGGAGGGAAAACACACCCAGCTTACCGACGGCATGAGCGACGCGAGAAATCCAGTGTTCGACAAGGATGGCAAGTACCTGTACTTCACTGCCAGCACAGACTCGGGACCTTCTTTGGAGCCCGACATCCACAGTGCAACGCGCCCCGTAACACGCAGCGTTTATTTGGCCGTGCTGGCGAAGGACCAACTCTCTCCGCTGGCGCCGGAGAGTGACGAGGAGAAGCCTGGCGACGAAAAAAAGTCAGCGGACAAGAAAGAAGAAGAGAAACCCGACGCGGCCAAAGAGAAGCCTCCGGAGAAAGTCCTCGTCAAGATTGATCTCGACAACCTAGGCCAGCGAATCTTGGCGCTTTCCTTGCCGATGCGGCGTTACGTCGGTCTACAGGTCGGAAAATCCGGCGAACTCTACGCTTTGGAAGCTGCAGCCCCGAGCCCGGGCCAGGAATTCAGTCTGACGGTACATCGCTTCGACCTGAAGAAACGAAAGTCAGACGTGGCCTTGAGCGGTGTGCGTTTTTTCGAGATCTCGCAAAATGGCGAGAAGATGCTTTACCAGCAGGGCGACCACTGGTTCATCAAGGCACCTAAACCTATGGCGAGCGGCGGCCCAGGGCCCCAACCTCCCGGCGGCGGCGACGCCAGCGATGGATTACTAAAAACCGACAGCCTGGAAGTGCTTGTGAAGCCACGAGAAGAATGGAATCAGATTTATCACGAAGTTTGGCGGGTCGAGCGCGATTTCTTCTACGATCCCGGCTATCACGGTCTCGACCTCACGGCTACAGAGAAGAAGTACGCACCCTACCTGGCGAATATCGGCTCTCGGCAGGATCTGAACTATCTATTTGCGGACATGCTCGGCGAGTTGACCGTTGGGCACCTTTTCATTTTTGGCGGCGATAGCCCTGAAGTAAAACGGGTTCAGACAGGTCTGCTGGGTGCAGACTACAAAATCGAGAACGGCCGCTACCGGTTCGCACGGGTTTACAACGGGGAGAACTGGAACCCCGACCTCAAGGCTCCGCTCACTCAACCGGGTGTCAACGTTGTCGCGGGAGAATACTTATTGGCAGTAAATGGACGGTCAATCCTCGCCGCAGATAACATTTATTCCTTCTTCGAGGAGACCGCAGGCAAACAGGTCGTTCTAAAAGTTGGTCCTGACGTTTCCGGCGCAAACTCCCGCGAAGTCACGGTTGTGCCGCTGTCCAGGGAGACTCGGTTACGCAACTTGGCCTGGATCGAGGACAACCGCCGCAAAGTGGACCAGATGACGGGGGGACGCGTGGCCTACGTTTACATGCCAGACACCGGGTTTGGCGGTTACACCAACTTCACGCGCTACTTCTTCGCGCAAGTTGGTAAAGAAGCAGTCATTGTGGACGAGCGGTTCAACGGTGGAGGCGCGCTCGCCACCGACATTATCGAGATCCTGCAGCGCAGCCTGCTGAGCTTGGTCGCCACACGGGATGGTGAAGACGAGGTTCAGCCACAGGGCGCGATCTTTGGGCCGAAGGTCATGATCATCAACGAATTTGCCGGTTCAGGCGGAGACGCTATGCCCTGGTACTTCCGGCGTGCCGGTGTCGGCAAGTTGATTGGCAAGAGAACCTGGGGCGGTCTGGTCGGACGAGCAGCGGCCCCTGAACTGATGGACGGCGGTTTCGTCTCATCACCGAGCTCCGGCGTCTGGAATCCCAATGGCCAGTGGGAAGTGGAAAACCACGGGATCGCGCCGGATGTCGAAGTCGAACTCGAACCGGAACTCGTCCTGCAAGGCCACGATCCACAATTAGAGGAAGCTGTCCAGGTGGTGATGGAAGAGTTGAAGCAACACCCGTTGCCGCATCCTCATCGCCCGGCCTATCCCAACTATCATGCGAAAGAAGCTGAGCCGCGCTAGTTCGGTGAGTTCTGGCCTACTAGGAAAGCCACGGCCTGACCCAGTTGCAGTTTGGACACGACTGCACAGGACAGTGCGCCGGCGCTCTCCGCTCGAGGTCGCGCCGAGTACTCAAAAAGTCATCGTCTACCACCCGCGTCGATAGAGATTCTAAGTGTCTCCGAATAAATGTTTCAGTGCATTAGGGTTCGCTTCAAGCTAACTGTTGGGCAACTGGGCCAATCTTCCACTCCAAAAACTTAGTCCTTGAAAGCGACGTAGCTGCTTGAAGGAATTGGAATCTAATTTGGGCGCGGAAAGAGGATTTGAACCACCGAGCTTCTGGTTCGCAAGTAGGAGGTTAAGGGCTTACAAGGACAAAGCCCAGACCGAGTTTCTTTGGCCGGGACAACCGGAAGGCCAGCAAGGGAATCGCAAAGCAGGACTCGGATGTAATTCTCGGCCGAATCGGGAGTAGAATCGGCTTGCCATGGCTGCTGAAGTGGAGCTCGACGTGATCATTGAAGCGCTTGAAATGGCCGACGATTCGATATCGTCCTATCTGGACGTAGAAACAGGCGAAGTGCACTCGATCACGGAAGAGGAATTCGACCTGGCGGAGGATCCGCAGACAGCCATCGAGAATTTGCCAGACTGGCAGCGTGAGGCGGTTACGCTCGCGCGGAGTATCCAGAAACAGGAGGGCAAGCGATACATGGCTCTACCTGACAAGTTCGATGTCCACGAATGGGCCATGATGGATCGCTTCTCCATGACACTGAGAGTCGCGCAGATGCGGAATGATTTCCATGGCGGAATTCGCGGTGCAGGCGCCTTCCGCCTATTCAAACACCTACTCACCGAATACGACTTGTGGGACGCTTGGAATCGGTTCAAGCAAGTCGAACTTCGGCAGATGGCCATCGAATGGTGTAAGGAGAACGGCATTACCTACCGTCAGGCTTAACTGAGATGGAAGAGTAGCCATACACGTCGGGCGAGACCTACCCGAATCTGGTCCTGGCCAGTGAAGGGCACTTGGACGAGTACCCCACTTCACGTCCAAGTGGAATTGGATCATCGGACCCAGAGCGGCTTAGTAGCGACTTCCGACCTGACCGACCTGATGAAACAGTTGTCACCAACTGCTTTACGTGTATCATCGGGGCGTCTGTTCATTCCGAACTTCTGCACGCATTGAGTTTGAGGCCTCAAACTGGAACACTTATCTTTTCCTGCCGCTTGGCTCCAAGACGGGCGCGGCGTTTACAGTCTGTGATGTTCGAGGAATGGCAGTAATGGAGGCAGCAATGAGATGGCCATCCTGGAAGGTGTCAGTCATGTTTCTGCTGTTGCTGTTCAGCGCTTTGGCAGGTCTGAGTTTTGCGCAGCAGGCGGCCGACAGTGTGAATGTCGTACAAGTTGTGGGCCTGAGCGGCGTCAAGGAGCATGCCAAGGGGACGCTTACTGTCGAAAACGGGAATTTGCAATTTGTCCATTCCAAGGCGAAGGTGGCCGTGGCCACCACTGCGATACAAGATGTAGTCACAGGAAATGACAGCCAACGCATGATTCACGGGTTTGTCGGCACGCTCACGATGTTTGCTCCCTACGAGAGCGGGAGATTCCTGAGCTTGTTCCGATCGAAACTGGATACGCTGACCATCAAATACCACGACTCGGACGGCGGTTTGCACGGTGCCATTTTCATGATGGTGATGGGCAAAGCGGAGCCGCTGAAGAAACTGCTGGTGGCGCAGGGTGCGCACACGAGCATTCCCGTGCAGGATAGCTCCAGCGGGTCTAATCCGAAGACGGATTTAGCGAAGGAGCAAAAGCCATGAAAAGATCTATCCAAGTCTTTGGTCTGTGCCTACTGCTGTTGAGCATTTCTCTCGCGATTCCAAAATGGCGTGTGAAGGCGGCCCCTCCACCTGTTAGCAAAGTATCGGCCATTCAGGTTTTGATGATTCAGTCGGACGAGATCAAGCTCCCAGCGGAATTCCAGATTTCGCTTTATGAGAATCTGATCCAGCAGTTGGAGAAAAAGGGCGGATTCCAGGACGTGTACCGGGATGGAGACAAGAATGCGGCCGGCGCTTCGGATCTCGTCGTGCTTCACGGCACGGTACGAGGATTCAAGAAGGGAAGCGAAATGGCGCGCCAGGTGACGACGGTGACGGGCAAGACATCTATTGATGTTCATTGCCAGTTCACCGACAAGGATGGAAAATCTCTCCTCGAACGTGACTTGAATGGCAAGGTGATGTTCTTCGGCGGCAATCTCAGGGCAACCCTAGACTTTGCGAAAAAGGCCGCGAAGCTGGCACACGACAATTTCGTGGCGAAATTAGGTTCTTGAGCCAGGTGGAAATCACACACGTGACTCGCATCGGCTTGCTACCGAAGCTGGCATTCCGCAGCGACCCGAGTTGCTATGTGCGGTGGGGTTCCTTGGGCACCTCACCGAGAGGCTTGGGTTTCCCGAGAAGAGGGTTACTCTTGTTGGAACCTTCGATATAAGCCCGTCAAATGATTAATGCGGAAACCGTGCATTTGAAGTTCTAGAACTTGACTTGATGTCCGGTTTGACGTGCGGGCACTCGAACGGCTTCTGGCTCATGGAACCCATTCGGTTTAGACTCTGTTGCATGAGGTGGCGTTCCCTGATTCCTATGCTGGCATTCGCATCGGCCGGCTCGCTGTCTTACCCGGTTTTGGACAATTCCTTGGCTCACGCTTCTGCTCAGTCCGATGCTGCACAAAATGAGGTCGTCTTAGCAAAGCTGTCGAGGCCGGTCTATCCTCTTTTGGCGCGGCGAACGTGGGTCAGAGGCGATGTGAACCTGTTGTTGCAAATCCGGAGAGACGGAAGTGTTGAATCTGCAGTGATCGTCAGCGGTCACCACCTGCTTCAACAGGCCGCATTAGAGAGCGCCCAACAGTCGCAGTTCGAGTGCCGAGGATGCACTGAGGCGTGGATGTATTTGCATTCCCTGATTACTCCACGCTCGTCACTAAGGGCCGCATATCCGGTTTTGCGGCGGTGACTTCCAACATAACCTTGGCCGTCAGGATTCACATTCAGTCGCAGGCCCCATCCAGGCAAGATCTCCGGCATGTCACCGAAATGCACGTTGGCTTTGCTCTAGTAGAATCTTGCAAGCCACCCGTCGGCGGAATGTTGAGCTTGTAACTGAGTCACCCTTGACAGCGTCCCATATATGGAGCTTTCGTACGCTGCGGAGTCGGCGCGTGCTGCGACGGTCCTCGGTCGGGCTTCACCGGAAAGACGGCAGCCCAATGTTTATCAACGAACGTTTTGGCATTCTTCTATTGGTATCCTTGCTGTGCACGCCTCAAATTTCAGCTCGGCAGCATAATTCGCCAACCCAGCCCGGCGACGGCACAATCCATCTGGATGTGGTGGTCACTGCGCAGTCTGGTCTACCTGTGAGCGGTCTTCAGGAGCAAGACTTCACCGTTTTGGATAACGAAGTGCGGCAGACCATTACTTCGTTCGAGTTTGTCGATGGGCGGAAGGCTCCCATGGAAGTGATTCTTCTCATCGACGCCGTGAACATTGGCTCGCGAGACGTGGCCGCACAGCTCGGAGGGATTACCAGATACTTGAAGGCGGACGGAGGCCGTCTTGCCCACCCCACCGCGGTCGTTTTCCTGACAGATCAAGAAATTCAGTTTCAGGAGCAATTCTCACAAGACGGGAACGCCCTCAGCGCGGAAGTGGATCAGCGCACTACTTCCCTCCGCAATATCGCCCAACGGACGAGCTCTTACGCGGCGGCCGCACGCTTCCAGCTCTCGCTTCAGGGTCTGCGACGACTGATGGCGCACGAGGACGGTCGGCCTGGGCGCAAAATCATCCTGTGGGTCTTTCCTGGGTGGCCAGTGCTTTCTGGCCCGCAGCATATGCTCGACGCAGAACAAGAACAGCAAGCCTTCGGAGATATAGTCGACATCTCGACGGAACTCCGCGAATCCCAGATCACGCTGTACACTGTCGATCCCTCAGGAAGTTCGGAGATTGGCCCGCGAGCTTCTAACTGGCAGCAATACCTCAAGGGCGTCAGCAAATCAAGCCATGTCCGAAGCGGGAATTTTGCGCTGGAGGTAATCGCGACCCAAAGCGGCGGTCTGGTACTAAACTCCGACAACGACGTTGCTGCGCAGCTACAACAGTGCCTTGCCGATACGGAGGCTTACTACGAGCTGTCCTTCGACCCAGCGACTACTGGTCGATCCAACGAGTACCGCCAACTGGAAGTCAAGATCGCAAAACCTGGGCTGACGGTGCGCACTCGGCAGGGGTATTACGCGAATTCCTGGCGACCGGGGAATATCGGGGTGGAGTTTGCAGAAGCCGGGACAGCCGGGGGTAACAGTCCCAGACACAAATCGAAAACGGAAGATGGGGCCTGGGCAAGTAACGAAGGCCCGCGGCACGCCGCCAACGCGGGTACCTACGCTGACGCACCGGTGGCAGAACTGGTCGCACGCGTTCCCCAACTCAAAACGCTGCAACCTGCGCCGGATCAGCAGGAGCTGCCACTAATCCTCCAGAAGATGGGCCAGTGCGAGGACGATTTCGCCGCCACCGTCGGTGACCTCATCGCCCGCGAATACGTTACGGAGGAGAAGCTGACTGGAAAGGGCGACATTGCAGCGAAGAGGACTTTTCAAGACAACTATTTAATCCTCCATCACAGGAATGAATGGGGAGCCAGTGCCGAATATCGAATGGACGACAAGGGACATCGGCTGGGGCCAAAAGGGCTGGAGAGCGGCTATCTGGTCACCTCAGGCTACGCATTGAGCTCTATCGGTTTCTCGACGGCCGTTCAGTCGAGCTCGAAATTCCGCTATCTCGGCGAAGAGGAAATCGACTCGCGAAAAACATACGTCTTGGGATTCGTTCAGAAACCCGGTGAAGCTACGTTCTTGACGACGATGTCGCTAAATGAAAGCGCCGCTATGGACATGCTGACGCAGGGGATTTTGTGGGTGGACAAGGATAGCTTCCAAATCATCCGAATGCGGACCGATCTACTAGCGCAGCAAAATGGGATTCGACTCGATCAGCTAACGACCGAAGTGACGTTCTTCGGAGTGCATCTTCAGGACGTTGCAAAGCCTTTGTGGCTGCCCAGTGATGTCGACGTATACCTCACAATCGACAACCGAAAATTTCGCACCGTGCAACACTATACGAACTATCGACGCTATCGAGTCTCCGTCAAGATTGGGGCATCTCAATAGCCCCAGCCCGTTGTGTGAACCGCCACCACCTCTTCATTGGGTTGACGCTTCGCAGCCGATAGCTGAGCCGAGGAAAATTACGCCTCTGTCATCACTAAAAGCCGCAGTTTTGCACCACGTAGTTTTGTCATTCATGTCGGATGGCCGCTGAAGTGTGATCTGGTAGTGCATTCCATCTGAGCTTGTGGTGATGGCCAACTCGTACGGTTTTGGACTCTCAAGGTCAATTGGTGACCGGCTCAAGGTCCCTTTCTTTCGGAAGAACGTGAGCATCTCCTCTAGATTAGCGAATCGACCAGCGTCCTGACGATAGGAATACTCTGCGGTATTTAAGATCCGGAGGACAGCCACCAGTTTTTCCTTGGGGATATCAGTCTGTCCATTCACCCGAGGAGGAATGGCAACTCCCGTCACAAGGATTCCCAGCAAACCGCAAAACAGCCCAAGAGAGACTCTCTTCATATTGACCTCCAATCATGACGATGGTACCAAGACCCTGGGTGAAAACGCCGATCTCAAGACTGTGATGTAGGCCAAATCTGGATGGCATAACAGCCTTGAACCGTTCAAGTGCCTGGGAAACAGCAAAACCGGAAACTTGAAGTCCCGGTACGGGATTTGTCCGATTACGCGACCAGGAGGTAAGTCAGTTCGAGTGCGGCGGACAAGTCCGGAGGTCGAACAAGATCGCCACGGTTCTCGTTTTGGGATCTCGCCTAACGCTCACGTCGTCTCTTAATGCGTCGGAGGGCAAGATCGCCCGGTTCACTTTGAAGAATTCGTTCAGCTTGGCGCTGTCAAAGACTTCCCCGGGTTTCGGAAGCGATTCGATCAATTTCTCTCGCGTTATGCTGTCTACGCCCAGAAATTTAATACTTCCGACACGATATCGCACCTGCTGATCGATCCTCACCACCAAGTCGATTGTTCCGTGCTCCTCGTCAACCTGAGTCTCCGGCTCGGGAGTCATATCCACATAACCTTCTCGCCCATAGACGCGGCCCAGATTTTCCAAACCGGTTCGCACGCGTTCGGTACTAAATAGTTCGCCCCTTTGAAGCGGGATAAGGCTCCGCAAGACTTCTGGCGATATCATGAGCGGACGGTCGGGATCCGCGGACTCGATTCGAATGTCCCCAGCCTGGTATTGAGGTCCGAGTGTGGCGCTGATGGTCACGACGACGCTGATGTCTGTACCTTTCCTCCATAGGGGCGTTAGTCTTGCTGTCGCAATCACTTTGAAATAGCCGCGATCTCGGAGCGCCCCCCTGACGCCGACATCTGCGATTTCGTTTTCCAAATCATTCAAGTAGGTGCTGTCCAACGCAGGCTCGAACACGCGGCTTTGCAACTTCCCTGAAATCTCCTCTTGAGCATCTGCCGGAATCCCATCATTCAAATCGAATTCGACGCGAATCACATGCACCCTAGCCCGCATCGGCGGTGGCTGCATCTCCCGGATTTCCTGAGCTAATGTGGGATAAGGCAGGCATTTCTCCAATTTCTTTGGCAACTGCCCGAAAGCATGCGGAACGCATAGCAGAAACATCGGGGCGACCGGAAGCAAGCGACGTACGAACATCCACCAAAATATAGGCCCTTGTTTCGCAGTCTTCAAGAGTCTCGATTGACCGTCGCAGGGCACTGCCTGGTAAACGCGGTTCCGGTCGATGTGGAAACCGCCAAACCACATGGACGGTTTCGCCACTATACGGGACCTATTTTGACTCTGTTCCAAAACAGTCTGTCTTGTTGCAGTTTTTGTGGGATTCGTCCGACCTGCGCTCCGCGGACTCTGACCCGAAATTGTACTTAAGGCCAGCTATCTTTATGGCCGGATTGACCGGATGATCGTTGTAGACGTTATTTAATTCCTTCGGGGGGTAATATGGAATCAAGGCGGCAAAGTAAAGTTGGTCCGGTTCTCATCCTTGTGTGTTTCCTCGCGATCTTTGTGTTCTTGCTGATAGACAGAAAAGGTGACGCCAGGACCTCTCATCCACAATCCGCATCGCAGAATCGGTGACAACCTAGCCTGAAGGCTAGCCGTCGACCCGTCTTGGTGTTGACCTGTTGCCCTCGCTGCCGAATCTTGGCCTGATACTCCCGCGCTATCGACAGAAGTTCGAAGTGCGCGACAACCAACAAACCCACGTTTCGCTTCTGGCAACCCCGTTCTGGATACTTCCGTGCGATCGATACGGATTGCCCGGTCCACGCCGCTCATATAGCATTCTCACGATGAGCGTAGATCCTTCCTTTCAAGCGCAACTGGTCTTCCGTTCCGGTTTCGGAGCGCTGGTAGGAGGGATGTTTGGCATGGGTTGGCTTGGCTGGGGTCTCGGGACGGCCCATGCGTTCACGCCCACTGTTATTATTCTTTTCGACGTCTTTGGAATCCTTTTGCTGGGATATTCCATGTACTTTATTCGGAAGGGTAGGTCTCTGCGCAGAAACTACCCTGCATCATCCAACACGCTGGCACAAAGGATGAAAAAACAGTTTATTGTCGTAGTTGTTTTGGAATGTGCGGCAATCGCAATTCTCGGCACAATCGCTTACGCCTTTCATCGTTCAGACCTGGCTCCTGTCTTGGCCGCTACTGTGGTCGGACTCCATTTCCTTCCCCTCGGCAAGATTTTTCGGCAGGCCCGTTACTATTTTTGGGGGATCGCAATAACGCTCTGGTGCGGTGTCTGCGCCATTTTGTTCCGTTCCAATTCCCTCGTAGCCTGGAGCAACATCGGGACAGGAGTTCTACTCTGGGCTAACTGCGCCCACGGTCTACTGCGAGCCCGAGGAATCCTGCGTTCACTTGTCCGGCAACCCGACCTTTGCCGGACAAGCGAAGTCTAGCCGACTCCCTAGCATTCCCGTTGTGGGAACTTGCGGCTCAGGTGACGATCGCGACCGATTCCGAGTGTATGACTGGCCACTCGGACGTATAACAGCATTCCCGTCGATGTGGAAACCGCCAAAAACCGCGTGGACGGTTTCGCTACTAATCGTCTACGTGACCGATGGGAAGTCGGGCCCGAGCGTAACTCCCCAGTTGCCAACCAACCACCTCGTGGCGAACCGTCTATGGGGCTGTGAGTGCGATTCGCGATATTTCAACAGTTTGCTTTTGGGATCAAGGACGTCCGTCTAGTGGCCCTCGGCGTCAGTGGGGGCACCCATACCCGAAATGATTTGCCATTTGGCGCCAGCATCGTGAAGCCAGGTGTGGATAATGCGAAGGCGTCCTGGCTTGTCGGTTCCATTCTTGTCAGTCCAGGTAAGGCGAACGCGATACGCGACCGTAGCGTACTTGCCCGTCACCTGCGCCTTCAGACGTTCCAGTTCATAGGACTTGAGGGTTTCACCTTTGCTGGTATGAGCGGTGATCCACTCGGTGATCTGTTCTTTGCCCGCTGGTTCCGAGCTGCTATATGGCCAGCCGAGAAAATCCTCGTGCCACAGAGTGCGATATCGTTCGAGGTCGTTGGCCTTCACATATTGCCAGTAAGCATCTTCCAGTGACCAGACTTCCTTTTCGTCAGCAGAACGCTGTGCCGCGAATAGCACAGAGGCGAGCGCGATAACCGCGATAGCAGGACGAGCTATTCCACTCATGTTGTCTCCTGTAAGCTACGACGGTACGCAGGATGTTGGTGGCGCATCGTACCCTGCCTGTTGTTAAAAGGCGATTGCAATCACGACGAGGTGGGGAGTGGTCCGGATATTGGTCGTGTCACGGCGCACTTGGAAGCAATTCCACATGATTTCATAACAATGTCGGCTCCCTCGACCCGAGTAGACCTGTGGTTGCATTACGACCAAAGGCTCGGGAGGACTATCTCAGGGCGCGCATGATTACCTTGCGGCACTAGCTGCCTTAGTAGCTCGGCAATTGTTGTCTGGCATGGACAGGCGCACAATCCATAACGAGAGAATCGCTAATTTAGGCTAGGTGCGGTCCGCTACCTAGTCTGTGAGAAAAGGAGTGCATTATGCCAGTTAAGCAAGGAGACCTCGGACTGTTGCAGCATCCAGCGTCCCTCGAACTGCTAAAATCAAAAATCCCTGCACGGTTAGCCTACGTTTGGATGGACGGGACTCCCAGGGTCATCCCGATCTGGTTCCACTGGAACGGACACGAGTTCGTAATGGCAACTCCACCCAAAGCGCCGAAACTAAAAGCCCTTGCAAAAAATCCCAAAGTGTCCTTCACGATTGACGACAACACTTTTCCCCACAAGGTGCTTTTGATCCGGGGCAGCGCCCACCTCGAGGCAGTGGAGGGAATCGTACCCGAGTATCTTGCGGCCGCGGAGCGTTATTTCGGACGTGAACAAGGCCAAGCTTGGATCAAACAGCTTCGTGGCATGATTCCCAACATGGTGCGAATCACGGTTACGCCCGAATGGGTTGGTCTATTGGATTTCCAAACCCGTTTTCCGAGTGCTTTGTCGTCCTGACTGAACGAGCCTTGGGCCGGTTTGACAGCCGACTGGGAGATTCTGGCGGTCGCCGTAACTGACTGGCGGGCAATTGCCCGCACTTCGAATCACACGAGGCGAACTATGAGGAAGCACAGTCACAGCCGCAGAGAATTTATGGGGCTCGCCGGGGCCGTCGGCATCACCAGTGCTCTTGGCCGGCCCCGGCCGGCTGGCGATCTTCAGGGCCGAGACGCCGATCTGGTGGTCTTTAACGCCAAGGTGTACACCGTCGATTCGCGTGGGCCGAAGGCCGAGGCATTCGCGGTCAAAGCCGGGCATTTCGCGGCGGTTGGAACAACCGAAGACATGAAAACGTTCATCGGAAAAGGCACCCAGACGCTCGACGCCAAGCGGATGACCGTTGTGCCTGGGTTCATCGACTGCCACAATCATGCGCCAGGCAATGTATTGCTCTATGAGGTTCTCGTCGGCAACCCCTACGTGGTCGAGTTTGTGACCATCGCCAGCATCGTCGACAAACTCCGCGCCAAGGCCCGAGAAACTCCAGCAGGCACCTGGGTCGAGGGATATTTCTTCGACGACACCAAAGTGAAAGACAATCGAGAGCTTAACGTCCATGACCTTGATCAAGTGTCAAAGGACCACCCCGTTGCCGTGCACCATCGCGGCGGACATACTTCGTTCTACAACAGCAAAACCCTTGAATTGGCGGGTGTTCACAAGGATACCCCCAATCCTCCGGGGGGAACTTTTGACCGTGACGCGAGCGGCGAGCTCAATGGCCGCGTTACGGATCGCGCGCGCAGCGTGTTCAACAAAGTCGGCGAACGGCCCGCCTTTACCGCTGAGCAGAAGGCACAGCGCAACCGTAACGGGCTGGCTTATATCTCCAAACAATTTGTCCGCTATGGCCTTACGAGCGTCCACCACGAAGGCGGTGATCTCTCCGTCTTACAACAGGTTCGGACCCGGGGAGAGCTTCTACATCGTGTGAGCTATGAAGCGGCTGGCGCTGTCCTCGAGTCGATGCTCGCCGGAGGCATCATGACCGGCTTCGGGGATGAGCGGATCCGTTTC
>Ga0307474_10000540_pt1 | contig 27289 bp, 18 predicted proteins | sample atmos_gasesECM1C_2_FD_203312 | JGI IMG/M metagenome (GOLD analysis project Ga0307474, IMG submission 203312) | Hardwood forest soil microbial communities from Morgan-Monroe State Forest, Indiana, United States - atmos_gasesECM1C_05 | ecosystem: Environmental > Terrestrial > Soil > Temperate... | reverse complement strand
TCCAATCGCGCTTTTCGAGCGTGGCGTTGATTCCTTCCATAACCACGTTTACGGCCAAAGCGCCCATGGCCTCCATGGGTTGACGCACGGTAGTCAGGGACGGAGCCGCAAGCGACGATAGGGCCACATCGTCGAAGCCAGTAACCGAGCATTGCTCCGGAACTTTGACGTCGGCCTTCGCCAATGCACGGATTGCGCCCAGCGCGGTCAGGTCGTCGAAGGCCATCACGGCCGTGAATTTCTTCTTCTGCTCCAGCAGATTTTCCGTGTAGCGGTATCCGCTCTCAAAGCTGGAATTGGGATCCAGCGAATCCGGCAACTGCCCGGTCAAGTTCGGATCGATTTCCAAGCCCACGCTGTGGGCAAACTTCTGAATGCCACGCCAGCGCGGGGCGCTGTCGATCAACATTTTCGGCCCGCGAATGAAGGCGATTTTGCGATGGCCGAGCTGGTACAGATGCTCCAAAGCGAGCCGCGCGCCCGTTTCGTTGTCCACCATTACCGAGCTGATGTTGTCGCCGGGCAATTCCCAGCCGATGGTGGCGGACGGAATATTACGCTTGCTGAGATCGGCGAGGACGTGAATATCGACAAAGAGCCAGTTGGCCACCACGATCAATCCTTCGACGTGGCGGTCGAGCAGCAGTTCCAGATAGCGTTCGAAGCGGTTCCGCTGGTTGTGGGCATCGGCGAAAATCGCCAGATACGAGGCCTGATACAGCGCATTTTCCACGCCGCGCATGATCAGCGTGCAGAATGGATCGGTGATGTCGAAGAACAATACACCCACGCTGTGGCTGCGCTTGCTGCGCAGAAACCGGGCCATCACGTTCGGCCGATAGCCAAGTTTCTTGGCGGTTTCCTCGATGCGATGCTTGGTCGCGGGAGCGATGTAGCGGGCCAGCGGAGCGTTGTTCAAGACAATCGAGACGGTTGCGGGCGAAAACCCGCTCTGCGTGGCCACATCTCTCATGGTGACCGCTTGGTTCTTGTCGCTCGACCGCTTCACCAGGATGGCTCCTTGGTGGCCCACATCATCCTGCCAGAGTGATTCGACTTGCAACCCGCGAGGCGTGGCCGGATGCCTACTCGGCTGGGACCTCGAAGGAAAGTGGCTCACGGAACCAACGCGTTTTCCAGACGCCAAAGGCAATTCCCAACGCCATCCAAATAGAACCCACAATGATCGCGGGGCGGCTGAGATTCAACCACAGCGCCAGGCAAATCACGAATCCAAGCGCGGGAGGGATCAAGTTTGTTAGCTTCTTGTCCTCCGCGCGGTAGTAATAGCGCAGAAAGGCCGCCGCATTGACCCCCATAAATGCAATCAGCGCCCCAAAATTCAACATTTCTGCTCCTAGCCCGTACGCTTCTCCTCCATTCAGGATTTTCATGGCGGTTTCGGATGTAAGCTTTGAACCTCCCAGGACATACGTCTTATACCCAGCGATAACCTCGAGAAGAAACGCGCCAACAAGCACGAAAATTCCAACTACAAAGACGTTGTTTCGCGGAATCCGATGTTTTTCGTCCACCGCCCCAAAAAATGATTTCGGAAGCGCGTTGCTGCGACCCATGCCGTACAACAACCGCGCCGCACCAATTTGCGCGCCCATTCCGGAACCAAAATTGGCCAGCAGCAACGTAAGGTTGACAACCGTGAAAAGCGGCGCCCACATCCTTCCTGCCACGTAGGAGTAGGCCGTATTTACGTCAGGGAAAGGCTCGGAAGCCGGCCAGACCAATTGCGCCACGTAAGCCTCCGCCGCGGAAAGTATGCCAATCACCACGCACGTCAGCACGGTAGCCAACAAGATATTCCGGCGCGGGTTCTCGGCCTCCTCGGAGAGGGTTGATATACCGTCAAAGCCGATGTATGTGAGGACGGCAATCGATGTGCACCCGAAAAGTCCCGTCCAGGTGAACGTATGCGGGTCATAAAACGGGCGCGTTAAGAACATCGAATCATGAACGGGGTGCCCGAGCAAATAACGGGCGGCAGCTATGAATATGACCACTACAACCATGCCCATAGCGATCGCCATGCCTGTATTAATGCGAGCCGATGTTTTGATTCCCCGGATATTCAGCAATGTGAAAATGACAGCAAAAAAAACCTTCCAGGTCCAGGCAGGTACTTCAGGCGCAAATTGGTTAGCCGCACCGGCGCACCAGACCGTGCAGATCAACGGATTTAGCATGTAATCCATCACCATGCTCCAGCCGGTGACATAACCCATTCCCGGATGAATCTCCTGCGCGACATAGGTGAAGGCCGAGCCTGCACTAGGGTACGCTCGCGCCATGCGCCCGTAACTGATTCCGGTGAAGAGCATGGCGACCATCGCGATCAAAATCGCCGTTACAACATGTCCACGTCCGCGCTCGCTGAGCACACCATACACGGACATGGGCGCGACCGGCTGGATCACAATCACGCCGTACAAAATCAGGTCCCACAGTGTCAGCGTCCGCCGCAACCTTGGCGCCGACGCTGTGACTGTTGTCGCCTCAGTGCCCAAACATTCGTCCTTTCAACATGCACATATGCACTATTGAATCGTTTCAATCGCCGTCATTCTGTGGGAATCGCCGCACTGAGGCAAGCTCAATCTTCGCCTCGGATTCGTCCGCTTAGCTCCGTGCGATACTGGTCTGCCGCCATGCTCCGCTTAGCTCAACTCTGCGAATCGATCGCCGCTACTTCAAAAAAGGGCGAAAAGATTGCCCTTGTCGCTGAGTATCTTCGCATCGCAGGGGTCGAGGAGGCGGCTCTGGGCGCCCTCTATCTTTGTGGCCGCGTTTTCCCGCGCCGTGAAGAGCGGGTCCTCTCGATTGGATTCTCGATTCTTTTGCGCGCGGTTGCCGGCGTCGCCAAAAAGGGCTCGGCAGAACTCGCCCTAGTCCTTCGCCACCACGGCGACCTGGGTGCCGGCGCAGAAGAGATCCTGCGCGACCACCCGGTGGGGGCGTCGGTCAGTCTCTCGCAAATCGCCGAAGTCTACGCCTCGTTGGCTGACCAGCGCCGCGCTGCTGCCAAGCAAGCGCTACTCGAGCACGCTCTTCAACGCCTGTCCGCCGTCGAGGCCAAATACTTCATCAAGATCGCCACCGGCGAGCTCCGCATCGGCCTGAAGGAAAGTTTGGTGGAAGAGGCGATTGCCAAGGCCTTCGACCAAACGCTTCCCGCCGTGCAACGCGCCAACATGCTTCTTGGGGACATTACGGAGGTCCTCCGGCTAGCCGTTGCCAACCGACTCTCTTCCGTATCGCTGCAACTGTTTCGCCCCCTCTCGGTCATGCTGGCCAGCCCGGCGGAGACTCCCGACGACCTAGTCGCTGCCTTCCCCAATGGCGCTCTTGTCGAAGACAAGTTCGACGGCATCCGCGCCCAAGTTCACAAGCGCGACAGGCAGGTCGAGATCTACTCCCGCACGCTGGACCGGGTCACGGAGTTCCCCGAGCTCCTCGAGCCGTTTCGCGGAATCACTGCCAACTTTATTCTCGACGGCGAAATCATCGGATGGCGCGAGGGCCGCGCCATCCCGTTTACCGAGCTTCAGCAACGTCTCGGCCGCAAGCAGATCGACCTGTTTACCTCCTCACAGGTCCCCGTGAGTTTTGTTGCTTTCGATCTGCTCCTCCTGGACGATCGTGCCCTGCTCGACACTCCCCTGGCCGAGCGCCGCCTGCTCCTCGAGCGGCTGCTAGCCAAAAACGAGCAACCGGCCCTGCAGTTCACCCGCGCCGAGCTGTGCCGCACGGTCGACGAAATCGAAAATCGTTTCCTTCTCGCTCTGAACACCGGCAATGAAGGTCTACTCGCTAAGGCGCCTGAGTCTCCCTACGTTCCCGGTCGTCGCGGTCAATTCTGGATGAAGCTCAAGCGCCCGTTGGCCACCCTCGATGTCGTGGTCACCATCGCCGAATATGGCCACGGCAAGCGACGCGGTTTGCTCTCCGACTACACGTTTGCCGTGCGCGATGACGGCCGACTGGTCAACATCGGCAAAGCCTACTCGGGATTAACCGACATCGAGATTCGCGAACTCACGCAATATTTCCTCAGCCACACCACCGAGGACCGTGGCTTCCAACGCGATGTCGAGCCTACGGTAGTCCTGGAAGTAGCCTTCAACAATATTCAGCGTTCGGACCGTCACGACAGCGGGTTTGCCCTACGTTTCCCCAGAATCGTTCGTTTGAGGCCCGACAAGCCGGTGGCCGAGATCGACACACTCGCCCGCGTCCGCGAAATCTTTGACTCCCAGCACGCCAAAAAACAATGAGTGAGGTCTAATGTCTCCGAAATCGCCTGTACCTTCGGCCAGCTGTACATTTGGGCAGGCGAATTTATCAACGGTTATCTCTTAGTGAAAGGACGTCCACTTTCTCTCGCAACGCTAGCAACCAAACTAGAGTCTAATTAGATAAGGCGCCCGGCCCGCAATAGAGCAACACATTATGGCCGAGTCCGCTCTGAGTACCAGCCGCAGCCGCGTAGCTCCCGTCCTGGCGAGTGTGTCGGGGTTCATTGTCCTTTTCTTTTTCGCGATGTGGCTCCGCGTTGTGCCTCTCGAGCCTGATCCCGTTCTGCAGGGGTATCTGCAGGTTACCACCGGCTTACTGGCCTTTGTGTTCGCTGCCGTCATCTTGGTGCGCTTCCAGGGTACCCAGGACCGGATCTCTCTGATCCTAGGGGCGGGATTCCTTCTTTCAGGGACCATCCTCACTGCCTCCAGCCTCCTGTTTTTTCAGTTCCAGCAGGAGCAGGTACAGTTGCGCTGGGCCCCGGTTTCCTGGTGGGTCAGCCGGATTGTTCTGGCGCTGCTGTTTGTCGTCGCGCTGCTGGTAGAGCACTTTCTGCCGCGTTCGCGCCACCCCCGCCGTGAAATCGCCGGCGCCCTGCTCACTGTAATGGCGTCCACTTACCTCATTACGGCCGCTCTGCGGCGCCTCCCGCCCGAGGTTTCTCCTCATCCGGGGGCAGTTTTCCCCAGCCCGCAGCAGCTATTGCCCGCTGGGATTTTTCTGGTCGCCCTGATCTGGTATCGGCGCCGCCTCGAACTGGAGGATTCGGCCTTTGATCGCACGATCTATGTCGCGGCGTGGATGAACCTCGGGGCCCAATTGGCTGCCTCACAATCCCAGCGTCTGCTTGACTCGCCGTTCGTGCTCGCACAAGCGCTCACGGTCACCAGTTACGCCGTCGCCCTGGGTGGCGCCCTTCTCGATAACGCTCGCCTCTTCGAGCAAGTCAGCCACCTGGCCGTCAGCGATCCACTGACCGGCTTAGCCAATTACCGTCGCCTGCTGGACGTGCTGGAAGCCGAAACGGAGCGTACCAATCGTAATGGCCGGCCTTTCGCGGTCCTGCTCCTCGACCTCGATGGTTTGAAGAAGATTAACGATACGCACGGCCACCTGGTGGGCAGCCACGCGCTCAACCGCCTCGCACACATCCTTCGCATCCACTGCCGCGCCATCGATACGGCGGCGCGTTATGGCGGCGACGAATTCGCTCTGGTGTTGCCGGAAACCCTTCACGATGAAGCCGAGCGGGTGGCCAACCGCATCCGCGCCGTGATGGCCAGCGATCCGGAACACCCGCAGCTCTCTGCGAGCATTGGAATCTCCATCTACAACGGCCATGGCGAGCGCATCGAAAAACTTCTATCCGACGCCGACGCCCAGCTCTATTTTGAAAAATCCCGCCGCGCCAAGAACCACCCCACATCGGTAACGCAGCGCCGACGCGCGCAAAAAGCCTAATATGGAGTGCGGCGGTCTAGCCGCCGCTTTTACGGCTATGCCCGCATCTCCCAAGCAAACACGACGCTCGGGTTGGTTCGCCACGCGGAGCCAATCCAGACTGTTCAAGCAAAATTAGAGGAGCCTACTTCTCAAATACCCACTTATCCCCACGCATCACAATCCTCGGATGCCAATCCGGTCCCGGACACCGATAAATGCTCTGCAACGCGAACCTGTGCCACCACCTTCGCACTCTCGGAACATGCGCAACGATCCGAGTAAGCCTGCGAAACAATTTCGCGGCATGAGCTCCAGACACTGCCGCGAGCTCGCGATCTGCAATCTCGTCGCAAATTTGGTTGTAACGTCGATGGCTGCCGTCCGCACTGTGGTTTCCAGGATGATTTCGATATCCGCCAATCAGCGACTCTACCGAATAGAGCCGCGCGTGCCGGAAGAACCGCACAAATAATTCGAACTCGCCCGCCGCGCCGTATGTCGTCGCCAGCGCGCCACCCGCCCGCTCCCACAGGCTTCGACGCCAAAACGTTGTCTCGCGATGAATGTATTTATTTCCTCCCGCAAGAAAGCGAAGGCGCGCCCAGCGCTCCAGGTGTTTTATGCCGACCGGCATACCGCTCGGACTGAAATTAAACGGCCGCCCGGTGATCCATTCCACATCCGGCAGCGCCGCAAACACACCCCCAATCGCGGCCAGCGCATTGACGTGAAGCATGTCGCCGGGTTCGAGCCAACCAAAAATCTCGCCCGATGCTTTAGTGAATGCCATATTCAACGCCGTAGACAGCTCCGTACCCGGCAGACAAATTTGCCATGAGAAATTCGTTTCGTATTTCTTCAGGATGCGCCGGCGGTCGCAGCTCGCGCCATCTTCGATAACGATCAGCTCCAAGTTCGAATAATCCTGGTAGATAACAGACCGCAGCGTGGCTTCAAGATAGTGGTCAGCGGCAATAGCGGGAATAACAATCGTGATGCACGGATGTGTCGGACCTATGGCGGAAGTAGAGCCGGCTCGTGGCTTCATCGCAGAATTGTCAGCCCCAAAATAACGCTGGTAACTTGGACCCGTCTCCCGAGAATGTCCCCGTTTCGATGCTCGCGGCCACTCGATGGATTCGCCTTTAGAACACCGCTCTCCTCTGCACAGTCTCCTTGCTCTCTAACGAAAACCGCGCCTCTTCCGTAACTCGGCCGAAAAGCCTCTCAGCCACATAGTCGCCAACCGCAGGACCGTGCTTGAACCCGTGCCCTGACCCACCGCCCACAAACCAGACGTTTTCCATTTCCGGATGCCGGTCAATCAAGAAATCCCCGTTCCAAGTATTTTCGTACTGGCATACGCGTGTCTCCATAATCGGCGCGCCACGCAGCGCCGGAAAGCGCTGCTCGACAAAGCGTCTCGCTTCCTCCGCGCCGTCCGCGCCGGCCACACGGGATTGCGTATCCGGATCAACGCGCTCGCCGTGCCGGTCGACGGCAATTTTCAGTCCTCGGCTCTCCAAATCCGGCATCCCGTAAATCTGGTCCTCTTGAAACAACCAAGTTGGCAATGCAGGCGGAGCGAAACGCGAGTCCCCTGCAGGCACGCCAAAGAAGAACACCTCCTGCCGGGTCGGAAAAATCCGCGATCCTAGAACGTCCGGGAAAATCTTGCCCAGCCATGCCCCGCACGCAAACACAAATGTACCAGCCTCAATCCGTTCACCGGAGGTGGTCTTCACAGCGCCAATCGCGCCCGCCGCGTGCGGCTCGGCAATCTGCGCCACGCGGTATTCCACTCCGCCACGCATCGCATCCTCCACCACGGCCGCGACGGCCCGCCGCGCCATCAATACTCCGCTGCGCGGCTCTAGGAGTCCCTTCGTGATTCCGTCCAATCCAATCTGAGGATAGCGAATCTCCAACTCCGCTCGGCTCAACTCTTCCAAAGAAACGCCGCACCGCCGCAGCGTCTCCGCCGCCTGTCGCACCCGCGCATCCTCTTTACTTGCGAGCCACAAAACTCCCGTCTCATGAAACAGTTGCAAACCGGTAGACGCAAAGAACGCCTTCCACTGCGCCAGGGACCGCTGCGACCATCGCGTATACAGCTCGTCAGCCCCGTACCCCATCCGAATAATGCGCGACTCTCCCGCCGAACTCGCCCGCGCATTCCCGGGCCCATAAGCATCCGCCAGCAACACCCGCTTCCCGCGGCGGCCCAAATGCCAGGCCGTCCAGGCCCCAAACACTCCCGCCCCAATCACCGCTACGTCATACCGCACACTCATATCCGCCGCATCTTACTCCCGTTTTCACGATCTTCTCGGTGCCAACTGTCCGGCCCCTGTGCTCTTAATTCTTTTTCCTGTCTTCTTCTCCTCTGTTATATTCATGCCCCTAATGACCCTCGCCGAAACAATACAGAAAGATCTCACCGACGCCATGCGCGCCAAAGACGAGCTTCGTCTCAGCGTGCTCCGGATGATCAAATCCGCCATCACCTACAAGGAAACCGAAAAACTCCGCAAGCTTGACGAGCCCGAATCGATCCAGCTCCTGCAGACCCTGGTCAAGCAACGCAAAGAATCGATCGAGCAATTCACCAAAGGCAATCGCAACGACCTCGCCGCAAAAGAAACCAAAGAGCTGGCCATCATCGAGTCGTATCTCCCCGCCGCGGCCAGCGACGCCGAAATGGACGCCGCCATCGCCAAAGCGATCGCCGAAACCGGCGCCACTTCCATTAAGCAAATGGGTGCTGTAGTAAAATCCGCCAAGTCCGCCCTCGAAGGCAAGACGGTCGATGGCAAAGCCCTAAGCGACCGCGTTCGCTCGAGGTTATCCTGACATGCTTCGGATCGAGTCTAATCTCTGATCCCTCCGCAAGTCTGCGTTCGCCGACGCAACACTGCAGCAGTTGGCGAATCAAACACAACTAGTACTCCCGCTCTATCGACCCCCTCTCACGCTCCAACCAAAATTGGCCAATTAGGAACTTCTTAGTGGAAACGTTGGCCAGGTGTCGCGAACATGGCGACCCGGCGAAAGAAGGCGATGCTCGATGAAACCCTTTGCCATCAATAAGTTATCGATCGTTCTGCTCTGCCTGGGTGGCTCTCTGCTTCTCTCGTCACAGTCTCGTGCCCAATCGGAAATTGCCCCCGATCATTTCGACGGCACCGATTCCTGGGCCGCCGCCGCAAAGGCAAGAGTGCCCGCCGCGCAAGTCAAATCACATACCGCCACCGAGTCTTTGCAGGCTCAAAGCACTAAGCCTGCTTCGCCTGCTCTGCAACCCGTAGCGGCCCACGAGATAACCGCAACCCGCCGCTCCAACGTGCTCGCCACCAAAAAGCGCAAACCTACCGCCACCAATAACTAATCGCCCGGTTTCGACCAAGAACCGGCTCTGTCTCTCTGTGGACTTTGTGCTCCGGCTCCTATGTGCTCCGTGCTAGGTCCCTGAAAAAAGGCGACCCGGTGTCGTTAGTTACTCTTCGCGGTCGCTGGTCCTGAGGGCTTGAGCACGGCGGTACTTCGCTCGTCTCCGGCGATGGTCCGATAGAGCTTCTTCAGTTCGTCAATTTTCTGGAGTGGAATGCTGACTTCCTTGACTTCAAATGTCCTGGTGTACTTCAGCACGTTGCCCTGCACTTCGGCTTTACTGTGATAGCTGGCAAATGAGTAGTCCGCGTTCACTGGTACCGGAAGATCATCGACGGCGTATCCTTCCGGCAGCATAATTTCGAATGTGTCTGTGTCGCGAGAGGGGCCAGGTAGTTCCAGCGTATACTTCCGCGGTTCTTTCGTCTCCAGGACATCGCTTGACTTCACGCCGATCACTCGCGGCCGCACCAGCATCAATTCCCCTGCCTGCTTGCCATAGTTGGCCGCAACGAAAGACCAATGGTATTCAAAAGGTAGCCGATTCTCGTGCAAGCTCGTCACCGTTGCCTTTGTCAGCTGAAATGTTCCCAGCGAATGCGCCATTAACGTCTCGATCGGTTTGATCTGATCCGCAAGTTGTTGAACGCTTCGTAATGCGTGCCGCTGGGATCGCGCGGAGTCCCCGAGCCGAATTTCATGTACGTCGCCCCGGAGGTTGCCTTGCGCGTCGAGTGTCAATTTAGCGGTTCGCTGCACACCGTTTGTGGCGGTCGGGAGCTGCGGTAGCTCGATCAATTCACCGCCATCTGGCGTCACCAGCATCCCGTAGTTGGCCTGCAGGTCCCCGCGCAACTCGCCAAACGGTGTAAGCGTGTCGGTAGGATCAAAAATCACGAGTCTGCCCAGACGTGGATGCTGCAACGTGGCGATAAGAGAGGGATCTGACAATCCATCGGGCAATTGAATCGCCAGGATTGCGTGATTGAAGCTACCTAGGTGCGGCGGCGTGTTCGAAGTAACTCCGCCACGCTCCGTGTGAATAATCACGTAGTACGATTCGATACCAACCTGTTTTAGCATGGCGCTCATCAGCGTCGCCTTGTCCTTGCAATCCCCAAAACGATGCTTGAAGACGTCCGGCGCCGCATGAGGCTGGAAGCCACCGATGCCAAACCAGATCCCCACGTAGCGGATTTCGTTCTGCATAAACGTGCTTAACGCTTGCATCCTCGCCAGCGGAGTATTCAACCCGCCCGTTAACGCAACGACTTGCTGCTTGATTTCGGGTGAGGCCTCGCGCCGGCCTTGTGTCAGGTTGTTGTACCAAACTCCCATATCTTTCCAGCTTACAAATCCGTGATTGACCCCTCCGGGCGGAATGATCGATAAGATCATCAACCCCGCCACTCCTCTCCAGGGTGGCATTTCCGCTTCCCATTTCACTTCCGGTATATCTTTCAAAATCCACTGCCACTGCCCATTTGCCGAAGATACTGGCGGCAAATCTGCGTGATTCAGCCACGCCGCCTTGTACTCCCAGCTGGCCGGAAGCTGAAGCGTGAAACGCGCCTCGCGCACCGGCATCATATCCTGAAAAAACCACTCGTCGCCCAAGACGTAGGGTCGATAATCCTGCTCGATTTCAAACCCGATAACGTTCCCCGGATCGGGCGCCGGAATATTCATTACCTTGGCGTGAAAATCGGTATACAACTCTCCGTCTTCCACATCGAGATATCCCGTGTCGGTCATATCCTTGTCTTTCACTTCAAAATCTTTTCCCGCGGCAGGAATGCACCATCCCCGAATACTCGAGATCTTTGTCTCGGCATCATAGAAGAAATGGAGCTTGCCAAGGCGACGTCCATCCGGGCGCAGAATCTTGAACGCGCGTCGCGTGGTCTTTTTTATTTTGCCGTTTGATTGAACTGTAAGGACATCATCCGCATATAAAATCACTGCCGATGTTTTCTCGTCGTAAGCAGGCAGCTGCACGCCCACCAGTCCGTGCATCCACGGCGGTGCATCGCTGGAAGCTCGCGCTCCCGATGTTCCGAGCATACCTGCCATCGCCGCTATCGCGTAGAGCAGCGCGCTGCTCATGCAAGAATTAGTTCGCCGCGGCCACTGCGCTCGGCTGAAGCACAATCTGCTGGTCATCGCCCGTCCTCACGAATTGATAGAAGTTACGCAAAGCTCCGTATTTATCTGCCTCGACCAGTAACAGGTCACTCCTCACTATCCGCCGGAAATGCACGGTGCTGCCATTGCCGTCGATCTTCAGCGTGTACTGGACGGCGGGTGAATCTTGGTTGATCTCTTTTGGCAGGCTGGCGACTTTCCACCCTGCTGGCAACTGAATGTTTACCTCGTCCACGCGCTGGAACGGAAAGTGGAAGCAGATCGGATAGGTCCGCTTGGTGTGCTCAAAGATGTGCTTCTCCGGTGCCGCGAAAAGACCTATTGGTAACAGCGCGCGCTTCCCAGCGCTGGACGCCCACCCTCCAATTTTGACCTCATATTCCGCGACTAAGGGGTCATTCGCGGCGTTCCAGTCCTGTTTGTTTTTGAGAGCAACTTCCGCGTTCGCCGGAATGTACTCCTTTAGCAGATCTTCCAGATGCGTTGTGCGCGCTGCCTCGTCCTCGTTGCGCGCTTGTAATCGCAGTACCTGGCCCTCCAAGCCCGTATAGGTGACCACTACCTTGCCTTCCAGAGAGCCATCGTCGGTAAGCTTCAGATCAGCTTTTCGCCCCACAAGCGAAGCCGAACTGGGGGGCAGCGGCGTCTGAATCCAGCTACCTCCGTCCTTGTCCAAACGCCGGCCCTGCACACCTGACTCCGGCCATGGCAGCAAACCGTAAGGCGTGTATCGCGCGCCGGGATCAAAATACAGCTCCTTGCCGCTTATCTTGACGATGACCAGATTAGCGTCCAGCTCCTTGCTGTTCATGCGCTTGGGATTGAAAAAATAGTCCGCGCGGTTGGCCACCAGCGCCGGCCAGGCCTCGAAGCCTGCGGCGCGCGCCATCGCCAGGAACAGCCAGGTTATGTCGGAACCGCTTCCATATCCGCTGGTCCAAAGCGTATCCGCGTTGTCGCCTGCTTTCAGCTTGTCGCGCTTTTCTTCTTCACCCGTCCTTTGTGTCTCATAACTCAGATTGCGGAATTGCTGGCAGCGTTCGTAGATCTTTCGCAGTTTCGCGTCCGGCGTGTCCGAGCCCGCTATAATAGCGGGCAGTGCTTGTTCGACAGCCTTGCGCCTGCTTACGAATCCTTCCACCCGGTCGTATTGCTTCTTGCCGAAGCTTTTCCAATACTTGTCCTCGCTCTCAGTAAACGTCTCCTCGTTGTAAACAAATAGCACCCGGAACTTTAGTTCGTTCTCCGGCGGCATATAATCTTCCGTCTGAAAAGCGGGTATGTTTGTTGCCGTCATCCGTACAATCTTGTCCCATTCCTGTTTTGGTTGAGTGGCCCCATCGGGAAGGCCTGCGGGCCAGCTCCATTGCACCGGGAAACGGTCGTACGGCTTCAAACTGAAATTTGCCCTTTTTGTGAAGAGCTCACCACTTAGAGTCCACAGCGAGCTGTAAACGTACCCGTCTCCAAAATCGTAGTTGAAGTAATATTCGACAATGCTTCCCACCTGGACGTCGGGCATCGTGAACGTCTTCGCCAGAACCTTCTGAGTTTTTGATTTGGAAATCATTTGGTCGTAGCTCTTGCCGTCGAAGTTCAGAATTGTGCCGTCAGGGTGAATCGTGCGCGCCCGAATGTTGCTGATCGTGGCTTGCTGTCGAAGATAAGGGATTTCGATGTTCGCGTACTTCCGCCCTTCATCCGTTAATATCTTGATGCGTACGTAGTTGTACTCCGTATTCGCCCGTCCCAGGTCTTTGCGGTCCACTTGGCGATACAAAATAACCGCCGGCGCTCCGGGAGCGAGCGGTTCGCTGGTCATTTTCAGCTCTTCGGAGGAGACCGGCGGGAACCCGTCAGCCGCCGCTCGCTGCCCCGTACAAAAAACGAAAGAACAACACAAAGCCAATGCACACACAGGGCTAGACGGCATAAAACACCTCGCAACACGATTGATAAAAATGGGAATCAGGAGGAAGGCGAATTGCCCAATGTTACGGGACGAGGAGGGAGGAACTCGAACCATAAGTAGGATTATTATCCTGTTAATCACGCTGGGACGTGATGGGTAGCAAACTACCTTTGCGGACCGCCTCTGTCAATAGCCACACCCCGACATAATCGACGCGGATCCCTAACAAGACCTGGACCATGTCCCACTCCAATTCCGAACCTCTATCGCATGCAGTCCAAAATGGTCCATAATCCCCGCGCCGGTTTCGTCCGGTTGCGAGGGAGGTCTGTGTGAGCAACCCGTCCGCTGTTGCCGATCGCCCGTGGAGTTCCACCGCGCCGCCCGGAGAATTTCGCACCTACATCTCAGCGGACGAAACGCTGAAGGAATTCACGGTCCGCGCCGTTGTGCTCGGTGCGCTTTTCGGCCTGCTCTTCGGCGCCGTCACCGTGTACGTTGGCTTGCGCGCTGGCCTCACCGTTTCCGCCTCCATCCCTATCTCGGTTCTCTCTATCAGCATCCTCCGCGCATTTGGACGTTCCACCATCCTGGAAAACAACATCGTGCAGACCACAGGCTCCGCGGGCGAGTCTCTCGCTGCCGGCGTGATGTTCACCATTCCCGCTCTGATCTTTCTCGGCTTCGGCTCCGAATTCACCTTTTGGCGAATTTTTCCTCTCGCCCTACTTGGTGGATGGCTCGGCGTCCTCTTCATGGTTCCGTTGCGCCGCCAACTTATCGTCAAAGAGCACGGCAACCTGGCTTTTCCGGAAGGCACGGCTTGCGCCGACGTCCTCGTCGCCGGCGAGCGAGGCGGGTCGTTCGCGGGACGCGTCTTCTGGGGACTCGGCCTCGGCGGCGTCTACACCTTCCTGATGAACACGGTGCAAGCCTGGACCGCGCAACCCGAAAATCGGCCGACGTGGTTTCCCGGCGCATCCTTCCGCATGGCCATCACCTCCGAATATCTCGGCGTCGGCTACATCATCGGCTCGCGTGTCGCGGGTATCCTATTTGCCGGCGGCATCATCTCCTGGTTAGTGATCATGCCGGCCATCAAGTTCTATGGCCAGCTGGCAGGGAACGTTCCCATCTATCCGTCCACGATCCCCATTCCCCAGATGACGCCTGACCAGCTGTGGAGCAATTACATTCGGCCTATGGCTGCCGGCGCGGTGGCCGCCGCCGGCTTGATCACGCTGCTGCGCACCTTGCCCACCATTATTTCCGCGTTGCGCACGGGGCTGAAAAATGTCCGCGCGGAAGGCGCCGGGCAAACGAATGGCGGAACGCGCATTGACCGCGAAGTGCCTATGCGCTGGGTCATAGCCGGCTCCGCCGTGATCATCTTCATGATGTGGGTGCTGCTGACATTTCGCCCGATGCAAGGCGCGCAGACAAAGTGGTGGCAAAACTTGTTCGCCGGTATTTTCGTCACCGTATTTGGCTTTCTGTTTGTTACCGTTGCGGCGCGCATTAGCGGCCTTCTTGGCAATTCGTCCAATCCCATCAGCGGCATGAGCATTGCCACGCTGATGGCTACCTGCGCGATCTTTTTTGTAGCCGGATGGACCGCGCCAAATTATCAAGTCTTGGCCTTGATGATTGGTGGAGTCGTCTGCATTGCCGCCGCGATCGCTGGCGCCACCTCCCAGGATCTCAAGACCGGCTACCTGGTCGGCGCCACACCGTTCTGGCAGCAAATGGGCCTGTTGATTGGGGTAACGGTCTCGACCCTCGCCATCGGAACCACCCTGAATCTGATGAACAAGGGACTTGAGAAATATCTGCCGACGCAGATTCCAGCGAATATCCAGTCGTTGCCCGCGGGCGTGAAGGTCGAGCGCGACACCTTCACATACCAGGGCAAGAACTACGTCCTCATCAACGCCCTCGGCTCCCACGAAGTTCCCGACGGTGAATACCTCTACAGTCCCGCCTCGAATCAAATCGAGTATCAGTGGGCGCAAGGGATCGGCAGCGACAAAGCGCCCGCTCCGCAAGCCCGCCTTATGGCCACAGTCATCAGCGGCATTCTGAATCAGCGCTTGCCTTGGCGTTTGGTGTTAATGGGCGTTGCGCTTGTCATCGCCGTGGAGATTCTCGGCGTGCGCTCCTTGGCCTTCGCTACCGGCTCCTATCTGCCGCTGGGTACCACCGCCGCCATGTTCGCAGGAGGCTTGGTCCGCATGCTGGTCGACGCCACTACTAAGAAGAAGGACGAAAGCGAAGCCAGTCCCGGCGCCCTCTATTCCAGCGGATTAATAGCCGCCGGCGGCGTCTTCGGCCTCCTCGGCATCATCATCAACCTTCTGCAAGATCCGGAAATCTCTAATCGCGTGCCCCACTGGTTCACCGCCGTCCTGCGCCTCCCTTGGCGTCCCGATTTGTTTTCTTTCGGCCCCAAGCTCTTCGGCTCATTGGCCACCAGCAACCTATTCGGCATCAGCATGTTCGCGCTATTAGCCGTATCACTCTTTTATTTCGCCAGAAAGAAGCTCGATTAGGAATGCATCGGTATACATTCTAGGAATCGCACAAAGATCGGAGAAAACAAGACGGCCCTCAACTGGTTGAGCTTGTATTAATCGAGTTTTGACGTCCCATAGCACGCCGTCCTACACTACACTCGACATGGCCTCTCGCTCTGGAATACGCAACTACCGCCTAAGTCTGAACTTCTTTGTCACGCCGGCAGTCCAGTGGCTCATCATCGCCAACGTAGCGGTGTACATTTTCGAGATTCTGTTGCAAACGTTTTCCGGAACATCCGCTTCCATCTGGTTTGTCGGCCACTTTGGCTTGGTTCCTTCCGCCGTCTTTCCTGGATTGCGGATTTGGCAGCCTCTCACTTACATGTTCCTGCACGAGGAATCCACGATCTGGCACATCCTCTCGAACATGTTCATGCTCTACATGTTTGGGCGCGAACTGGAGTTGGCCTGGGGACGCGACCGATTCTTGCAGTATTACTTCCTGACCGGAATCGGCGCGGGAATCATCAATGTCATCGTAAAAAGTGTTCTCTTCTGGGGCCAGCGTTCCGACGACGTGGCCACCATCGGCGCTTCCGGCGCAATCTTTGGCATCTTGATCGCCTGCGCGATTCTCTTTCCGGATCGGCAGGTCACCATGCTGATCATCCCGATCAAGATGAGCATGCGCACTTTCGTCATCGCCATGACTGTCCTGGAATTTTTGGGAACCTTCGGATTCGGTGGCGATAACATCAGCCATATCTGCCATCTCGGAGGAATGCTGGTGGGCTACGTTTATCTGCGCCGTGGCTCTTTCCTCTACAGCGTCCGCAACAGCGTCACCGACTGGAAAATTCAGCGTAATAAAAAACGCTTCCAGGTCTACATGAACAAGCACAAAGACCCGCCATCGCGTCCCGATCGCTGGGTGAATTGAAGCGAGAGTCGGAGGAGCGAAGGGCGTTGAGCGAGAGCTTGGAAGCGGCTGAGCAAAAGCTATTCAATTCCGCCGATTATGTGGAACTTCATGAAATTAGTGGTGCCGCGAATGCCCATGGGCGTTCCCGCGACAATGCCGATGACGTCGCCCTTGCGCGCCAACCGCTCTTCGAGCAGGCGTTTTTCCGCGACCGATGCTAATCCGTCGACTTTGCGCACGTCCGCGATCTTTTGGGGCTGCACACCCCAGATCAGCGCCATGCGCCGCCGCGTTTCCTCCTCCGGCGAAAACGCGATGATGGGCACCAGCGGGCGGTAGCGCGAAATCAGCCGCGCTGTAAATCCGCTATGTGTGAACACCGCAATCAATTTCATGTGCAACTCGCGCGAGGCGTGGCACACCAGTTCAGCCACAGTCTCTGCAACTTTTAGCCGCTCCTGCGGGGCGGGCCGCGGAAATTCCGTTATGCTGCTTTCCGCCTCTTCAATGATGCGCGCCATCATGCTCACCGCCTCCACGGGATATTTCCCGGAGGCGGTTTCCGCGGAAAGCATTACCGCATCGGAGCCATCAAAAATTGCATTGGCCACATCGGAGGCTTCCGCGCGTGTGGGCCGCGGATTCTCGGTCATGGATTCCAGCATCTGCGTGGCGGTGATCACCGGACGGCGAAATTCTCGTGCGCGCTTGATGATCGTTTTCTGCACGACTGGGACGCGCTCGGGATTCATTTCCACTCCGAGGTCGCCGCGCGCGACCATCACGCCATCCGCAACACGCAATATGGCGTCCAGATTTTCTATGGCTTCCGGTTTTTCGAGTTTCGCGATCACCGGCGTGTCTTTTCCCGCGCGGCGCACCAGAGCCTTGGCAAGGACGACATCTTCGGGGCGGCGCACAAAACTGACGGCGATGTAGTTCGCGCCGTGCTTCAATGCGAAAATCAAATCTTCACGATCTTTCGACGTAAGGGCAGGAACGCGCAGCTTTATTCCGGGCAAGTTGATGCCCTTGTGTTCGCCAAGGGAACCACCGTTTACGACTTCGCAGATCACCTCGCGGCCACGCACTTGCTGCACGCGCAACTCGATCAATCCATCGGATAGAAGAATGCGGTCGCCGCGATGAACCTCGCGGGGCAACGGTGTGAAGACGGTGCTTACGCGGGTGGAATCGCCAAGCACGCGCGCGGTGGTAATCACGAATTTCTGGCCGGTGCGCAAAAACACCGAGGAGCCGCCGGCCAGCGCCCCGGTTCGAATCTTGGGCCCTTGCAAGTCGGCGAGGATGGCGATTGGCCTGTGCAGATGCATGGCCGCAGAGCGGAGAACGCCAATGTTTTCGGCGTGGTTTGCGTGCGAGCCATGGGAGAAATTGAGGCGCGCGACATCCATGCCGGCGCGCAGCAGGCGTTCGATGATGCGCGGTGAGCGGCTGGCGGGTCCGATAGTGCAGACGATTTTGGAGTGGCGAAAGGGCATCTATTTGTTGACCGCAAATTCGGAGACGATGTGCATTAAGACTTCAATGCCTTTATTAAAGGATGCCACCGGGAGGCGCTCGTCGTCGCCATGCATACGCTTCAGGTCTTCCTCGGTGACGGGAAAAGGCCACAGACCGTAAGCTTGCACATTGTGCAGGCGCAGTTGGGAAGAGTCAGTAGCCCACGGAGATTGGTAAGGAAGCACTGGAACGCCGCCGAAATCCTGCGCAGCGACTTTACTGATGACTCCATAAAAATCGGATTCAAGAGAGGAGTTAGGGGCCGCCAGCCCGGAATTGGGCTGCACCTCCAGGCGAACCTGGGGATCGTTGACCAGCTTGGTGAGCGCGGCGAGAAGAACATCGATGGTGTCTCCGGGCAGCAGCCGAATGTTGAGCATGGCGCGCGCCTCGCCGGGAATCACGTTTGCGCGGACGCCGCCCGACAGCATGGTGGGAGCGATGGTGTCGTGCATCATGGCGCCCCATTCGGGATTCGCTTCGGAGATGACCCGCTGCGCATGTTCGCCCCGGTCGGAGGTTTCGAGGGAACGCAACCATTTTGCGATTTCGTCGTCAGAGACGCCGGCCAGCCCCTCGAAGTAGCGGCGTACCACGGCAGTGAAATGCACGGGCGCGGAGAACGAGCCGATTTTCGCCACGGCGGCGCTTAGGTGCACGACTGCGTTGTCTTTGGTGGGAAGTGAAGCGTGCCCCGCGGGGCCTTTAGCAATGACCGCGACATTGACGGAGACCTTTTCGCTCACTTGCACGGCTACGTGCTGAACTTTGCCATTCTTGGCGAGCACTTCACCGCCCTCGTTGATTGCGTAACCGGCGGCGAACTTGTCCCAATTCCTGGCGATTAGCGTCTTAATGCCGGCTTCTCCGCCGGCCTCTTCATCGGTAGTGGCGAGAAAAATCACATCACGATTGAGGCGAGCATTCGAACGCTTGAGGGTGAGGAAGGTGGCCAAGTTGGCGGCAAGCATGGACTTGTCGTCGAGGGCGCCGCGGCCGTACATGTAGCCGTCCTTCATGACCGCGCCGAACGGATCGACGGACCAGCGGGCACGCTCAGCCCCAACCACGTCCAGGTGGGCGACCAAGAGCAGCGCACGCGAGGGATCGGAAATGGCGGAACTACGCAGCCGCGCAACGACGGCGCTGCGGCCGGGCGCCACCTCGAGAAGTTCGGGAGTGATACCTTCTTTTTCCAAAACGCCCGATATGTATTTCGCGGCAGCTTGCTCATTGCCGGGAGGATTGGCGGTGTTGATTTGAATCAGTTGCGCCAGCCAGACCAAGGCTTCCCTGGAGAGCGCGGCGGTGTCAGCCGAGAGAGACGAAGCAGATTGGGAGGGAGGTGGGTTTGGAGGAATTCCCTGCGCCACAAGGGGCATTGGCGTCAACAACATAACCGCTTGCAACCACAGTCGCCATTTGCGGTTTGAAATCAGCAAAGCCACCCTCCACCTTCCACTTGAAGTCTAATGAACCCATGGGCGTTTCGACCCGTCTGCAACGCTGCAATGAAAATGTGCTTCATACTAACATGCAAGGCGGAAGGAACCTGGGTCTCCGCCTCCACCGAGGCGTTGCCGCTTCGGTGTCCGTGCGATTATGATTGTAAATCGAGGGCCTGGTTATGAGAGCGAAACTTTCCCGAGGATTGCTGATAGTTTTGGCAGGTGCGCTGGTTTGCGCGACCGGCGCGTTTAATGCTTGCGCGCAGGCCCCCGAAGGGCCGCAAGGCGGCAAACAGCAGGGGGCCCCGCCGGTTGAGCCGAAGGCTCCAGCGCCACAGCAGAAGCCGCAGGAGGCCGGTGCCAGCATCGCGGTTGAGGTGCCGGTGGTCACCATGGATGTCATTGCTGCGACGGATCATGGAGACTTGCTGACGGGCCTGAAGAAGGAAAACTTCCGGGTCATAGACGATGGTGTGGCGCAGACAATCAGCAATTTCGGTGCTAGCGAAGCGCCGATCACGATTGTCATGTTGATGGAGTTCAGTAGCCGCGGTTACTACGACTGGTTTGCGTATCAGGCGAAGTATTGGGCGGATGCGTTTTTCCCGAATTTGAAGCAAAAGGACTGGGTGGCGCTGGTTACCTTCGACATGAGGCCGCGTGTGGAGGTGGACTTCACGCAAAATAAGGATGAGGTGCGGAACGCCCTTTATCATCTTTACTTTCCGGGCTTCAGCGAGTCGAACGTGTTCGATGCCATCCTGGACACGACAGATCGCTTGAAAGATGTAAAGGGCAAGAAGGCCATTCTGCTGCTGGCCACCGGTGTGGATACGTTTTCAAAACACACGCTGGATCAGACCATGAAGCTGCTCCGGCAGACGGACACCACCATTTTCTGCGTCGGACTGGACAAGCCGTATATCAATTTTTTGGAATCGCACGGTTCTTTGGGCGCGCACATGAACTATTTGCAGGGCGAGAACCAGCTCAAGACGTTTGCGCAGATGACCGGGGGTTACGCCTGGTTCCCCCAGTTCGATGGCGAGATTCCGGGGATTTTCCAGACTGTCACGGCGTTCTTACGCAATCAGTACAGCTTGTCGTATACGCCGACCACTGGGGCGAACGACGGTAAGTTTCACAAAGTGAAGGTGGAGTTGGTGGCGCCGGACGGCGGCCCGCTGGACGTTAAGAATCAGAAGGGCAAGAAGCAAAAAGTGGTGGTGTACGCCCGCGAAGGATATACGGCGGTGAAGGGCGGCGTAGGGGACTGAAAGAATTCATTGTCCAACACGAATGAGTTCACCGAATTTGATGGAGCGAAGGGCGGCCACGCACGCCCAGGATCGCCTTATCCCTTATAATTACCGCATCGGAAGGAAGCATTCTCCAAGCCTCTGCCATTAGAGTACCTAGTGCGCGCTCCTCTTTCCGGAAAGATCATCTGCTCAATTTGCGTTTCACATCAATAGCCTCGGGCGAAGTCGACCTGGTTGAAGAGGTCGCGGCCGTCGAACCATCTTTCCAATAATTGCACCAGGATGTCGGCTTGGCGGACCCAGAGACGGTCGCTTACCGCGCTAGTGTGCGGGGTGACGAGGAGGTTGGGCGCCTTCCATAGAGGACTCTCGGGCGGAAGGGGCTCGGTTCCGGTGACGTCCACGGCTGCCCCAGCCAGCGCGCCAGACTCGAGCGCGCGCAGCAGGGCGGCCTCGTCCAGCAAAGACCCGCGGCCCACATTGATGAGCCGGGCGCCGCGCTTCATTTTGGCAATGCGGGCTGCGCTCATGAGTTGTGCGGTTTCCTGGGTTTCTGGCGCCGCAACTACGACGTAATCCGCTTCCGGTAGGACTTCGTTCAAATGCGCAACAGGCACGATCTTCTCGGCATAAGTAGGATCACCTTCCCCAGAACGCGTTACGCCCCAAACGCGGATATCGAAGGCGTGAGCGCGGCGCGCGAGTTCGCGGCCGATCGAGCCATAACCCACGATTAGGAGTAGTTGCCCGTTCAGCTCCGTGAGGCGCTGCGGCATGTCCCACAAATCCTGCTGGCTCCAGCGGGAACGGTCTTGATAGCGAACGGAATCAGGGAAATTGCGCGCCAGCGCGACCAGCAGCCCCATGGTGTGTTCGGCCATGGGCACGGAGAAAATGCCGCTGGGATTGGTCACTACGATTCCGGACTCGCGCAGCTCTGGATACATCAGCTGCGCGACACCGGCGGCCGTGGAGTGCAGCCATTTCAGATTTCTAGCGAGCTTTAGCTGCTGTGGACGCAGAGAGTAGCCGACGAAAATGTCGGTGTCTGGCAATTCCGGCGGAAGGTGATCGTAGTCAGGCAGATGCAGAACGCGCATTTCCGGCCAGCGGCGCCGCAAAGCTTCAGGCAGCACGGGCTGCGGTCGCCAAAAGGTAAAGGGATGCCAGACGCAGATGACCAGCTTGGTTTGAGTGGGAGTTGTACGCGCTTGGCGCATGCGGTCGCACAGGCTGGAGTATACGAAGCAGCCGAGCGGTAGAGATTATAGGCTGTGAAGGCCCATAGATAAAAAGACCACGCCGGACGGAACCAGCGTGCTCTTCAGGGCTGATGCGTTTGGGAACATACAGAAAGGCCGCGAGTTCACGCCGCCTACCCAGTAAATTACCGGCGAGCGAAATTATTCCGCGGGCGGCAAGAACACTTCCGAAGGCGTGAGGAACTGTACGTTGGGTAATTCGGTTACTACCCGCACGCGTTCAAACTTGCCCTTTTTCCCGCCACCAGCGGTTCCGAAGGTCAATAAATACTGATTATTGAGGTGCTGCTGTATTTCGTCGAAGTACGGTTTGAGCGTTACCGGGCGATCGAAGGACAAATAGTAGGATTCGGCGCCAGTCTCTTCGGAGAGTCTGCTTAGATTGGATTGGGCGTTGAAAACGCGGAAGTATCCACGGCTGAGATGGCCGCCGTCGGGATAATAGATCGTCCATACGTTGACGTTTTCTTTCTGAGCGCGTTCGATCGTGCTCTCCAGGTCGGGATCGACGGGATCAAAACTCCCGCGGAAGTAATCGATTCCGGAAGAGACCATGATGATGGAGGAGCGATGGTCGCCTGCGGAAGAGGGCCAACGCTTGAGCCAATCCTGCAGCGACAAGTAAGGACTGGTAAACGCGCCACCCTGGCCGCCAATCGGGATGCGCAGAGCCTTGGCGGCTAAAGCATGGTCAGGGGTGAAGTCTTGCGCAATCATGGCCGCGCCGTTGCGCGAATAAGCTACGGCGATCTGGGTACCCTGAGGTTGCGCGTTGATAAAAGATTTCAGATCGTTCCACTGGCTGGCGGCCTCCGTGTCCAGCGAATCATCGATCAGGATGGCCAGCAGAAGGGTCTCTCCGCGGCGCCAGTCGGCAATTTGCATCCGCTCCTTGCCTTGATACAGTTGGACATCTTCTTTTTTGACGGGCGGTGGCGTGCCTTTCTTGCTAACCGCTGTAACGGTGGTCGTAACCGCATCTGCTGCCGCCCTGGCAGGGAAAGCCGCCAGTGAGCCAAAAGCCAAAAGGCAAGCCGCAAAAAGCACAATCGGCCGCCCGAACTTCCTTGGGAACTTCATGTTCGTGAACTCTCTTTCTTCCGTCCCTTAATTAGATGCGTAAACGCAAGAAATCGCATAGCATCGGTGCGCGCGAGCAGCAACGATTCGATGTACCCGTAAGCCCTTTGTATTCGTTAGCATAGCGGCGGACGGTCGTGATGTCATTCGTATGTAATGCCGACAGGACTGTTTCGGTGAAGAGCTACATTGGGGCGATCGATCAGGGGACGACCAGCACGCGCTTCATGGTCTTTGACCGGGAAGCACGCGTGGTGGCCGTGGCCCAAAAAGAACATCAGCAGATTTTTCCGGCGCCCGGCTGGGTGGAGCACAACGCCGAGGAGATTTTGCGCTGTACGCATGAGGTCATCGCCGCGGCATTGGAACAACGCGGGTTGCAGCCCGGTGACCTGGCCGCGATCGGGATCACCAATCAGCGCGAAACAACCGTGGTTTGGGAACGCAAGACCGGCCGCGCGGTGAGCAACGCAATCGTTTGGCAGGATACGCGGGTCGGCGAAGACGTTGCGCATTTTGCTAGAGCCGGTGGACAAGATCGCTTTCGCGCGAAGACCGGCTTGCCGCTTAGTACCTACTTCAGCGGGCTGAAGCTGCGCTGGATTCTGCACCATGTGCCTGGGGTGAAGGAACAAGCGGTGGCGGGCGATCTGCTATTCGGAAACATCGATACGTTCTTAGCGTGGAACCTGACCGGCGGACCGCGAGGCGGGGCGCACGTTACGGATGTAACCAATGCGAGCCGCACGCAACTCATGAGCCTGAAAACGTTGGATTGGGACGACGATTTGCTCGCGGCGTTCGAGATCCCGCGAGCGATGCTGCCGGAAGTACGCTCGAGCAGCGAAGAGTATGGCGTGGCTAGACTAACGGCGATATCGGGTGTGCCGGTAGCCGGGATCCTGGGAGACCAACAAGCGGCGCTGGTCGGCCAAGCATGTTTTCACCCGGGCGAAGTGAAGAACACCTACGGCACCGGCTGCTTTCTCCTCATGAATACCGGCGAACGGATGGTGGCCTCGACGTGCGGACTGCTGACTACCGTTGCGTATAAATTGGGCAAGAAGCCCGCTTGCTACGCTCTCGAAGGCAGCGTGGCAATTACCGGCGCGCTGGTGCAGTGGCTGCGGGACAGCCTGGGGATGATTGCGAAAAGCTCCGATGTGGAGATGTTGGCGCGGACCGTGGAAGATAACGGAGATGTTTATTTTGTGCCAGCGTTTTCGGGATTGTACGCGCCGCATTGGAAAGAGAGCGCTCGAGGCGTGATCGCGGGGCTCACGCGTTACGCTAATAAAGGCCACTTGGCGCGCGCGGTGTTGGAAGCTACGGCGTTCCAGACCCGCGAAGTGGTGGAAGCGATGGAGAAAGACGCACATATTTCGCTGGCCTCTCTTCGCGTGGACGGCGGAATGGTAGCCAACGAACTATTGATGCAGTTTCAGGCGGACATTCTGAATCGCGAAGTGGTACGCCCGGTGATTCAGGAGACCACTGCGCTGGGCGCGGCGTATGCGGCGGGGCTGGCGGTTGGCTTTTTTCCGGACCTCGAGCAGTTGCGCGCGAATTGGGCTATGGACCGGAAGTGGGAGCCGAGCATGCAAGAAGGCCAACGCGAACGCTTGTACCGGCAGTGGAAGAAAGCGGTGGTGCGGTCGTTTGATTGGACGGACGAGTGAACCATGCTGGAGAATAAGAAAGGATGTAGCGGATGACATCGCCATTCCTCGGTGAGTTCCTGGGCACCATGATCCTGATATTGCTGGGAGACGGAGTGGTGGCCGGTGTGCTACTAAAACGCTCGAAAGCCGAGGGCGGCGGGTGGATGGTGATCACGGCGGGATGGGCCTTCGCGGTGATGGCGGGCGTATTCACGGCAGTCGCTTGCGGCAGCAGCGACGCGCATCTGAATCCCGCAGTGACACTGGGTTTTGCGGTGCGGGCGGGATCGTTCGAGAAGTGCGCGCCCTACATTGCGGCGCAGTTCCTAGGGGCTATGACGGGCGCTGCTCTGGTTTGGCTGCACTATCTGCCGCACTGGAAAGAGACTCCAGATGTGGGGCTAAAGCTGGCATGCTTTTGTACTGGGCCGGCGATACGGAGTATGGCCGCAAACCTGATTAGCGAGATGATCGGGACGGCCGCGCTCGTATTCGTGGTCGGGGCGATTTTTTCCAAGGCTATTGCCGCTGGCGGGCCGGGTGCCTTAGGGCCATATCTGGTCGGCAGCCTGGTTTGGGGGATTGGCCTTTCACTGGGCGGCACGACGGGCTATGCGATCAACCCGGCGCGCGACCTGGGGCCGCGGCTAACCCACGCGATACTCCCAGTGGCGGGCAAGGGGCACTCGGACTGGTCTTATGCCCCAATCCCGGTGATAGGGCCTCTGCTGGGCGGCGTGCTGGCGGGATGGTTGCTCCGATTTTTGGGCGTTTCTTGAGCGTCGTCGCACGCAAAGCCAAAGTGTGGGTTGTCCCTCAGGTTAACCCCTCTACAGCAAACCCCGTATGGACGCCAGTTTGGCCCAACACTACCCTGGATCGTACTGTCTTCCCATGAGGGATTCTAGCGTAACCATAACAACCAACAAGGTTTAGATGTTAAGCCGGGATCGACAAAAACCCGGTACGGACCGTACAAGGGGCTCAACGAATGCGTGCTGAAACAGTGTCTGAGAAGGCCGTGAACCCAACTGAGCTGCTGAACGCGCTGGTGGCGTTCAAGAATGGCGATTTTTCTGTGCGCTTGCCCGCTGATCGCACCGGCGTCGGCGGCAAAATCTATGACGCGCTGAACGATATTTTCGAGCAGAACGAGCAGATGACCGAGGAGTTCGAGCGCATCAGCAACGCGGTCGGCAAAGAGGGCCGGATCACGCAACGCGCCGGAAGCATCGCCAAGGGAGGTTACGCGGCTTGCGTGGAGTCGGTGAACAGCTTGATCACGGACCTGGTGCAGCCGTCTACGGAGGTGGCGCGCGTCATCGGCGCGGTGGCCAAGGGCGACTTGACGCAGAAGATGGCGCTGGAAGTGGAAGGGCGTTCGCTAAAGGGCGAGTTCTTGCACACAGCGCGCGTTGTGAACACCATGGTGGACCAGCTCAACTCGTTCGCGTCGGAAGTTACGCGCGTGGCCAAGGAAGTCGGCACGGAAGGGAAATTGGGCGGGCAGGCCGAAGTGCTGAGCGTCGCGGGAACGTGGAAGGACTTGACCGACTCCGTGAACTACATGGCCAGCAATTTGACCAACCAGGTTCGCAACATCGCAGGTGTGACCACCGCGGTGGCCAAGGGCGACTTGACCACCAAGATTACGGTGGATGCGCGTGGGGAAATTTTGGAGTTGAAAAACACCATTAACACCATGGTGGATCAGCTTTCGTCATTTGCGTCGGAAGTAACGCGCGTGGCGCGCGAAGTGGGAACAGAAGGCGAGTTGGGTGGTCAGGCCGATGTGAAGGGCGTCGGCGGCGTTTGGAAGGACTTGACGGATTCCGTGAACTCGATGGCCGGGAACCTCACGGCGCAGGTAAGAAACATTGCAGAAGTGACGACGGCGGTGGCGAACGGAGACTTGAGCCGCAAGATCACGGTGGACGTGCGTGGCGAGATTTTGGAGTTGAAGAACACCATCAACGTCATGGTGGACCAGCTGAACGCGTTCGCCGGCGAAGTGACGCGCGTGGCACGCGAAGTCGGAACCGAAGGAAAACTGGGCGGCCAGGCGGAAGTGAAAGGCGTTGGCGGCGTGTGGAAAGACCTCACCGAATCGGTGAACTCCATGGCCGGCAACCTCACGGCACAAGTGAGAAACATTGCGGAAGTTACCACGGCGGTGGCGAACGGAGACTTGAGCCGCAAGATTACGGTGGACGTGCGCGGCGAGATTTTGGAGTTGAAGAACACCATCAACGTCATGGTGGACCAGCTGAACGCGTTCGCCGGCGAAGTGACGCGCGTGGCACGCGAAGTCGGAACCGAAGGAAAACTGGGCGGCCAGGCGGAAGTGAAAGGCGTTGGCGGCGTGTGGAAAGACCTCACCGAATCGGTGAACTCCATGGCCGGCAACCTCACG
>Ga0307474_10000539_pt1 | contig 27298 bp, 24 predicted proteins | sample atmos_gasesECM1C_2_FD_203312 | JGI IMG/M metagenome (GOLD analysis project Ga0307474, IMG submission 203312) | Hardwood forest soil microbial communities from Morgan-Monroe State Forest, Indiana, United States - atmos_gasesECM1C_05 | ecosystem: Environmental > Terrestrial > Soil > Temperate... | reverse complement strand
ATCCGGCCAACCCCGACCCGATGTGCGGCGATCAAAACGCGATGCAATGGGCGTCGGCGTGGATGGATCACAAGGAGCCGCCGGCGAATAAGGTAGGGTTCATGTACATGCTTCGAGGGGACGGAGGTGCAAGCAACACCGACCCGTATGCCACAAAAGAAGAGCCCGCCAACAATTGGATTAAAACCGGCGCACACGTCATGATCGTGGGCTCTGGCGCCAAGATGCTGGATGGTTATCCACGCGATCCGAAGGCCGACCCGACGCGGCCCTATGTGATGTGGCCTGGCACGCAGTACGAGCATTTGATGCTGCCGGTCCGCTGATCTCGCGAACTCGCGGTTCCTTAAGCCCGTCGGGGACACGGCCTCGCGCGGCGGCCTTTATCGAGGCCGCTGCTTGCGGCGAGTGCTCTTGATCTTGGCGGTGCGCTTCGGCGCGGATCGCGTCTTGCGGGGTTGCGTGTTATTGACCGGCTCGGGTTGCGGCTGGGGCTGCGTGTTGCGGACAGCCTCGGCCAGCATCTCGTGCAGCTGAGCCTTGGTCGGTGTGGAAGGTTTTGTCATTTCGCCACTATCTCTCCTTCGACTTCGCAGCTTCCCTTGCCAACCGCTCGGCCTTCAATCGTTCATAATTTTTCCAGAAGGCTTCCTGCGCTTCCTCGTATTCCGTTGCCGCCTTCTGCTTATTGGCGCGCTGAAAAGCTTTTCCCGCTTCTCGCTGCTTGAATGCGAGGTCCTTCCTTATTTTATTGCTCATGGATCACCTCCAATTTCAGTGACCGGCGAGATGACGATAGCGCGGCAGCGGTGCCCTGCAAGAAAACCCGCTGATTAAGCTTGCTGATTAGGATTAACGGCGATGGCCTTGTTGCGACAAGGCCGCGCGGTACCTGGTACTAAAGCGCGATGAATTTAGGTCGAATCGCCATCGCGCTTTAGTTTACTGTTTACGCATGATCTCCGCGCAAACGCGTTCCGCGTTTTTTGTCGCGAGGGAAAACCGCTGCACACTTTTCCGGATCATGCGTTAGGACAGCAGTATCATGCGTTAGGACAGCAGTGCTGGCTTGATCGGCATCAGCGCCAGTGACAGCATCCCTCGCATCGAGGACACGTTGGCCCCGACACGCCGGCAACGCACCGACAGCCTCATTTGATGAAGGCTGTGCGTCCGGTGGCTAGCAGGCTAGGGCTTCGCTTCGAGCACCGCTCGGTGCGGCACACCTCTAGGCAAACGCAATGCAACGGCACAGGCCGCCGAGGGAAACCTTGGCGGCTTTTGCGCGTGTGTGCCTCTTTGCTTCAGTGGGTCTGGGAATAAATCTGATGCGGTGGATTTATGATCCTTGGGACGGGGTGAGAAAGGCCGCCACAACTGAGGCGGCCCTTCCTTCAGAGGGCGTCTAAGCCGCTTTCGAAGCAAACTGTGGGTCGGCCCGGTGGTTGAGGACCGCTTCGACGCCCAACACAAATCCAACCGCAGTATCGTAGCGCTTTACTCGTGTCTGATATTTGCCATCGAACAACCATATGTCGATGCCACCGGAAGAATCCACCCCGGCCCCCCCTAATCGAATGATCCCGACCTCTTTGCCCGTATCCTCGTCCAGGACCCGCAAGTAGTTGGACCTGAAGTCGTCAGAGTGTTCGAATTTCAAACGCATACACTTCCTCCAGCCCTAGTTTGGAAAGCGGATGGAACCGGGACACTGAGGCCTAAATACGGTCAGGATTTTGACACGGAGCGGAATTCTGACCGTGATGTTTTTTGGCCACTCTCCATGACGGGCGGGCTTTGACCTTGTGCTATTCGGCTTGCTTTTCGTTTTTGTCCGCTCGCTTGGAGACCACCGTGATATCATCCCTCCGTAACGTTGACGGGAGGGATCAATGCAGCCCGGCAGCAATACGACGCCGGTGATTATTGCTCTGATCATCGCGGTCGTCGGCACCTTGGTCTTACTGAACATGGATTTGCCCAGGAACGCCGTTCGGAATGGTGGCCTTGACAAGCAAAGTCGCTCGGCGATCGCCAAGGCCGGTGCGAAGGTGACGCCGACATTTCAGGCAAGTGAATAGGCACAGCGCACGTACATGCCTTGAGACCCAAGCCGCTTGGGGCGACTGGAAAACACTGATTTTACAGTTTGTTTTCGATGCGCTTCGGCAGGGCGCCCCCGCGAAAAGCTCGAGAATCCTCCCCGATACACAATTGGCCCCTCTCGTGGTCCCTGACCCTTGCGAAAAGGCGCCTTCGCGCCTCTCGACGATGCAGGCGAAATACGCCAGTCTGTTCGAGAAAAATGAGAGGGGTGCAATGCTTTTCAAACGTTTCCTTCAGCTTGCCGCGGCTACCCTTGTCCTCTTCGCCGCGGGAGCGGCTTTGGCGCAGAGCGTGCGCAAGGTCGGTTCGACGCCGACCGGCGTGCCCTTCACCTTTCTCGATACCAAGACCAACAGCGTTCAAGGGATCATGGTCGATCTCATCACCGAGATCGGAAACGATGCCGGATTTCAGGTCCAGATCGAGCCGATGCAGTTCTCGACCCTGATTGCGTCGCTGACGTCGAACAAGATCGATATCATCTCGGCGGCGATGTTCGCGACGCCGGCACGCAAGGAAGTGATCGATTTTTCGGATGCGGTCTACAGTTACGGTGAGGGGCTCATCGTGCCCAAGACCGACACCAGGAACTATGTCGCGGCCGAAGATTTGAAGGGCGAAGTGGTGGGGGCGCAGGTAGGCACTGCCTTTGTCGATGCGCTGAAAAAAACCGGACTGTTCGGCGAAGTCAAAGTCTATGACACCATTCCGGACATCCTGCGCGACGTGAACACAGGTCGCCTCAAGGCGGGCTACGCCGACTATCCGATCCTCGCCTATAACCTCAAGCAAGGCAGCTTTCCGGAAGTTCGCCTGGTCGAGTCCTACAAGCCGACCATCGTCGGCACCGTCGCCATCGGAATCCGCAAGGGTGACCAGGAGCTGCTGGCGAAGGTCAATGCCTCGCTCGCGAGACTCAAGGCCAATGGCACGCTGGACAAAATTCTGGGCAAATGGGGCCTCGGCGCGAAGGGTGCGTGAGCGCGACCTGAATCGATGGAAAAATTCCTTCGCGACGCCGCCGAATTCCTGCCGATCCTTTTGCAGGGCGTAGGGCTGACCATCGTCGTCACCATTGGCTCGTTGATCCTGTCCACCTTTCTCGGCCTGGTTTGGGCGCTGTTGCGCGTCTCCGGCGTGCGCGCTCTCGCTCGACTGAGCGCGGGCCTGATCAATCTGATCCGCGGCATCCCGATCATCGTCCTGTTGTTCTATCTCTACTTCGTGATGCCCGACTTCGGCATCGCGCTGACCGCGTTGCAAGCCGCGATCCTCGGACTGGGCCTCGCCTATTCGGCGTATCAGGCGGAGAATTTTCGCGCCGGCATCGAGGCCATCGATAAGGGCCAGATCGAGGCCGCGCAGGCGATCGGCATGGGTTGGTGGCTCACCATGCGCCGCGTGATCCTGCCACAGGCTGTTCGCATCGTGCTGCCTCCTTACGGAAATATCATGATCATGCTCTTGAAGGATTCCTCGCAGGCTTCGACCATTACGGTGGCGGAACTGGCGCTCCAGGGCAAGCTGATCGCCTCCTCGACCTTCAAGAACACCAGTGCCTTCACGCTTGTGGCGTTGATGTATCTCACCATGAGCATCCCTCTCATCCTCCTGGTTCGGCATTTCGAGAAGAAGGCGGGCCAGCGATGATCGAGCTTCGCAACGTTCACAAGAGCTTCGGCGCGCTCGAAGTACTCAAGGGCATCGCCGCCTCCGTCGAAAAAAGCGAGGTGGTCTGCATCATCGGCCCGTCGGGTTCGGGCAAGTCGACCATCCTGCGCTGTATCAATGGGCTGGAAAGCTACGACGCCGGCGACATTCTGGTGGAGGGCGCGCGGGTCGACAGCCGTGCGCCATCGATCATCGCCATAAGGACACAGGTGTCGATGGTGTTTCAGCGCTTCAACCTGTTTCCACACCGCACGGCACTCGAGAACGTCATCGAGGGTCCGATCTATGTGAAGAACGAACCGCGCGCCGAGGCGATCGATCGCGGCCGTGCGTTGCTCGCAAAAGTAGGGCTTGCCGAAAAGGCAGACACTTACCCGGCGCAGCTATCCGGAGGCCAGCAGCAGCGTGTCGCCATCGCGCGTGCGCTCGCGATGCAGCCCAAGGCGATCCTTTTCGACGAGCCGACCTCGGCGCTCGATCCCGAACTCGTTGGCGACGTGCTTTCCGTGATGCGCCGGCTTGCCGACGACGGCATGACCATGATCGTGGTCACCCACGAAATGGGATTCGCCAGGGAAGTCGCCGACCGCGTGCTTTTCATCGATGGCGGCGTCATCGTCGAGCAGGGCGCGGCCAGGTCTGTTCTCAACCAGCCGCAGCATCCGCGAACCCAGGATTTTTTGCGCCGAATCCTGCACCCCCTTTAACGCCGCCGGCGAGGTCGCCCGAAATTGACCCAGAATTTTCTCGCACTGCCGCCAAGCCTCTATGCCGACACCGCGGTGCCGCCTGTCGCGACGCCTGCACTCGACGCCGACAGGAACGTTTCGGTGGCGATCATCGGCGGTGGCTTTGCCGGACTTTCGACCGTGCTGCATCTCGCCGAGCAAAGGACCGACGCGATCGTGCTCGAAGCGCAAGAGCCGGGCTGGGGCGCGTCGGGGAATAATGGCGGCCAGCTCAATCCAGGCCTTAAACTTGATCCCGATGCAGTCGAGGCAACCTTCGGCGCCGACCTCGGTCGACGCATGATCGCGTTTGCCTACGACACGCCTGATTTCACGTTCGAGTTCATCCGCCGGCTCGGAATCGCATGCGAAGCCCGTCAAAACGGAACATTGCGCGCGGCCTATCACGAATCCCGCGCGGCCGCCGTCGAGACCACCGCGCAACAATGCATCGGGCGCGCAATGCCGGTCGCCGTTCTCGACCGCAACGCGCTCCGCAAGGCGACAGGCACGGATCGATATATTTGCGCCATGTTCGATCCCCGCGGCGGCGACGTGCAGCCGCTGAGCTATGCAAGGGGCCTTGCGCGCGCAGCTCTTGCGAGAGGCGCCGCGATCCATGGACAAACGCCGGCGATGTCGCTGCGGCGTGAAGGCGGACGATGGCGCATCGAGACCCCGCTGGCGGTGGTCCGGGCCGAAAAGGTGCTGATCGCCACCAACGGTTTCACCGGGGATCTCTGGCCGGGGCTCTCCCGCACCATCGTGCCGCTGTTCAGCTCCATTGCTGCGACCGAGCCGCTTCCGGAAGAAATCGCGCAGCAGGTCATGCCGACGCGATCCGTGCTGTATGAAAGCGGCCATATCACCGTCTACTATCGGCTCGATGCCTCCAACCGCCTGCTGATGGGAGGTCGTGGCCCGATGCACTGGATCAGCGATCCCTCTGATGTCACCTATCTGATGCGCTACGCGCTAAAACTTTGGCCCGCGCTTAAAGGGATCAAATGGACTCATGGCTGGAACAGCCGTCTTGCGATGACCGCCGATCACTATCCCCATGTGCACGAGCCAGCGGCCGGTGTGCTGGTTTATCTCGGCTGCAATGGCCGCGGCGTCGCACTGGCGAGCGCGATGGGGCAGCAATTGGCAAGGCGGTTGATCGGCGGCGAGAAGACTGGGATCGACATGCCGATCACCGGCATCAAGCCAATCAGGTTCCACGCGTTGTGGCCGCTCGCCGTGAGGAGTGCCGTGCTCTACGGGAGAATTCGCGACCGGCTGGGGCTCTAAGGCGCGACGGTTTTCAGGGGTTCGCCATCGTTAGCGACCGTAATGCGCACAATGTTTGCGCAGGGGGCTGGCAAGTTAAGCAAGGTTTCACTGCATTCCGGCCCAGATGGCACGCGTGGCGCTTTTGACTTGTGCGCCCTTGCGAATGATAATCCGCTCTATCGCGTTCGAAAAAATCGGACGCAAGTTTGGGCCGGCGGGCACGCAGAATGAAACCTGCTCCATTCAAATACATCGCGGCCTCCTCCCTGGCGGAAGCGCTTGTGCTGAAGGCCCGATACGGCGAAGAGGCACGTTTCCTCGCCGGCGGCCAGAGCCTCATCCCGGCAATGAACTTTCGCCTCGCACGCCCCGCGGTGCTGATCGACATCAACGGCCTGACTGAACTAGCTTCGATCGACCGCTCGAATGCGCAAGCGATCCGCCTTGGCGCGCTCACACGATATCGCGCGATGGAAAAGGACGCGGGTTTTCTTGGAGCATGCCGACTGTTCGCCGACGCCCTTCCTCATATCGCCCATCCGCAAATCCGCAATCGCGGCACCATCGGCGGCAACCTCTGCCATGCCGATCCTGCCTCCGAACTGCCCGCCGTGGCGGTCGCGATGCAAGCCAGGATGCACATCAAATCCTCGCGCGACGAGCGCGAACTTGCCGCAGCCGATTTCTTCGTCGCTCCGCTAACGACCGATCTTGCGGCCGAGGAAATGCTGGTGGAGATCGCTTTTCCGGCGGCGACGCCGCGTTCCGGAGCCTCGTTCATGGAAGTGGCGCGGCGGCGTGGCGACTTTGCGCTGGCGGGCGTGGCGGCCGTCGTCTCGCTGGACGAGGAGGAGCGCTGCGCAGGGATCAGGCTGGTATTTTGCGGGGTCGGCGAGACGCCCCTCGACGCCAGCACCTCCGCTTCCTCGCTTATCGGTCAGCGCTGCACGGATAAGGCGATCGCAGCCGCAGCCGCGGATGTGCGAAGGATGGTCGCGCCCGCCGGCAACATTCACGCAAGCGCCGAGTACCAGCGGCATATTGCCGAGATTCTCACCCGCCGTGCCATCGCCACGGCTTGCGATCGGGTCGCCCATGCAGCCTGAGGGGCACGACATCGAGCTCTCCGTCAATGGCGCGCCGTATCGCCGCACCGTCGAAGCGCGAATGCTGCTTTCCGATTTTCTGCGCCACGAGTTGACGCTTGCGGGCACCCATGTTGGCTGCGAGCACGGCGTGTGTGGCGCCTGCACGATCCTGCTTGACGGGACGCCGGTGCGTTCCTGCTTGATGTTTGCGGTGCAGGCGGGCGGCCACGAGCTCTCCACAGTCGAAGGCCTCGCTGGGGCTTCCGGCGAACTCAATGCCCTGCAGCAGGCGATGCACGAACATCACGGTTTGCAATGCGGCTATTGCACGCCGGGGATTCTGATGACGATGACGGCGTTCCTGAAAGAGAATCCCGATCCATCCGAGCTCGAGCTGCGTGAAGCGCTGTCGGGCAATCTATGCCGCTGCACCGGTTATCAAAATATCGTCGACGCCATGCTCAAGGCGGCCGAGATGATGCGGGTGGCCGCGCCATGACCACCCGCTTTTTCGGTGCCCCGGTCAAACGCAATGAAGACAGGAAGCTTTTGACCGGGCAGGCGTTGTTCATTGACGACGTCGAACTGCCGAACATGCTGCACGCGGCGTTTCTGCGCAGCCAGGTCGCGCACGCAAGGATCCGGCGCATCGACGTATCCGCTGCTCTCAAGCGGCCTGGCGTCGTGGCCGTCTATACTGCAAATGATCTCGGCACCTATTGGCAGCCTGGCCCGCTGCTGGTGCCCCCGCCGCCGATTCCAGGAATCGTCTTCGATGTCAGGACGCAGGTGCCGCTTGCGAAGGACAAGGTTCGTTACGCCGGCGAGCCGCTCGCGGTCGTGGTCGCGGAGAGCCGCTATATCGCCGAGGATGCGCTCGACGACATTGTGGTCGATCTGGAAACGCTGCCTGCAGTCGTCGACCTCGAAGCCGCGGTCTCAGCCGGAGCAGCGGTCATTCATGACGATCTTGGGTCCAACGTCGCCTCTCACGTCCGCCAGACCAAGGGCGACTATCGCCGCGCTGCCGCCAACGCCGATATCATCCTCAAACGCCGTTTTCGATACGAGCACGGCATTTCCTCGCCAATCGAGACGCGCGGGATTGTGGCGCAGTGGAATGCGCGCGGCCAGCAGATGACGATCTGGGACACGACGCAGGCGCCCGTATTCGTACGCAATGGACTGGCGGCGATTCTCGGTCTCTCCGAGCGCCAGGTGCGGGTGATTGCGCCGTTTATCGGCGGCGGTTTCGGACCGAAGATCATGATCTTCTATCCGGAAGAGGTGACACTGCCCTGGATTTCGATGCGGCTCAACCGCCCGGTGAAGTGGATCGAGGACCGGCTTGAGCATTTTGTGGCGACCACGCATGAGCGCGGCCAAATCCACGATGCGGAAATCGCGCTTGCCCGGGACGGCCGCATTCTCGGCGTCAGGGACGTCTTCCTGCACGACAATGGCGCATATAATCCTTACGGCCTGACGGTGCCGATCAACAGCCAGTGCACCATGCTCGGCCCGTATGTGATCCCGGCCTATGACAGCACGTTCACCTCTGTCTTCACCACTCTGCCGATCGTCACGCCCTATCGCGGAGCCGGCCGCCAACACGGCGTGTTCGTGATCGAACGGCTGCTCGATCTTGCCGCGCATGAACTCAGGATCGATCCGGTCGAGATCAGACGGCGCAACCTGATTCCGTCGGACGCCTTCCCGTTCAACAATGAGATCATCTACCAGGACTTTGCGCCGCTGCAGTATGACAGCGGCAATTATGAGCCAGTGCTCGACAAGGCGCTGGCCGCGATCGCATACGAGAAATTCGTCCGCGAGGAACAGCCGAAATTACGTGCCGAAGGTCGCTGCGTCGGCATCGCGGTCGCCTGTTATGTCGAGGGCACGGGCGTCGGGCCATACGAGGGCGCCAAGGTGCAGGTGCAGTCGAACGGCAGGGTGAGTCTCGTCACCGGCATCGGCACCCAGGGACAGGGACATTTCACGAGCTTTGCACAAATTGTGGCCGACCAGCTCGGTGTCGATGTGACCGAGGTCGATGTGGTCACGGGCGATACCGATCAGTTCTATTGGGGTGCAGGCACTTTTGCCAGCCGTGGCGCCGTGGTGGCCGGCAACGCTATCAGCGCGGCTTCGCAGGTGGTGCGCAAGAAGGCGTTGAAGCTTGCCAGTGAAGTCTTCGAGTGTTCGGAGGACGATCTGGTGATCGCCGACGGCAAGGTTTCGATCACTGGCATTCCCGGAAAATTCGTTTCGCTCAGTGAGCTCGCCCAGCGCGCCAATCCCATGCGCGGTGCGGTGAAACCGGGCACCGAGCCTGGACTGGAGTCGACGCAGTATTTCGGACCGCCGAGCGGAACCACCGCCAACGGCGTCCATGCGATGGTGGTTGAAGTCGATCCCGAAACATTCGAGCTGCGGATTCTCAAATACGTGGTGGTGCATGATTGCGGCACGGTGATCAATCCGATGATCCTGGCCGGCCAGATTCATGGCGGCGTCGCGCAGGGGATCGGCAACGCCTTTTACGAGAAGCTTGCCTTCGACGACCAGGGCCAGTTGCTCAATGCCTCTCTCGCCGATTATCTCCTGCCGACCGCACTGGAGATTCCGCGCATGGAGCTCGGCCACACGGCCACCGCCTCGCCGCTCAATCCCTTGGGAATCAAGGGCGCGGGCGAAGCCGGCGCGATCCCGGTCGGTGCGCTGTTCGCGCAAGGAATCGAGAATGCGCTCGAGCTTGCGCGCAAAGGGATCGAGCTTCTGGAAATTCCGCTCAGCCCGAGCAGGCTCTACGAGCTCACGAGGAAGGACGGCAAATGAGAACCGCACGCGTCTTCCGGCTTTCGATGGCGCATCCTGGAGATCTCTCCGCCCTCGAAGAGTTGATCAACCAGGGAACGATTCGCGCTTCCGAGCTGGTTGCCGTCATCGGCAAGACCGAGGGCAATGGCGGCGTCAACGATTTCACCCGCGGTTATTTCACACAGACGCTGATGGCGTTGTTGTCGAAATATCTGAACCGGCCGGCGGCAGAGCTGATCCGTGAAATTCCCTGCGTGCTGTCGGGCGGCACCGAGGGTGTGATGTCTCCTCACTACAGCGTATTCTGCATCGAAGACGATGCCACGGCTGAGCGTCGATTTCCCTCGGCGCTTGCGATCGGCACTGCCTTTTCCAAACCCGTCCCGACCGAAGACGTCGGCCGGCGCGCTCATGTCGAGAGCGTCGCTTCCGCCGTGCGCAAGGCGATCGAAAACGCACGCATCGAACGGCTGGAAGACGTGCATTTCGTGCAGGTCAAATGTCCCTGCGTGACGGCGGCTCGAGCTGCAGCCGCAATTGCTGCGGGAAAGACACCGCGGACCAGCGATCCCAACCGCTCGATGGCTTTTGCCCGTGCCGCGGGCGCGTTTGGCGTCGCGCTTGGGCTGAACGAAATCGCGCCGGGCGACTTCGACGATGAATCGCTCCTGAGCGATTTTTCCATCCAGTCGCCGCGCGCCAGCATTTCCTCCGGCGTCGAGATCGAATGCAACGAGGTGGTCGTGCTCGGCAATAGTTCAGCCTGGGGCGGCCCGCTCCGCATCGCCCATCGTTCGATGAGCGACGCGCTCGACATCGGCGCGATCGTGGACGTGCTGGCCGATCTCGATATCGAGGCGCGCCCGCAGGTCTCACCCACCACCGCCGGCCGGATCGCCTGCGTGCTGGTGAAATGCGAGCCCGATCGCCGTGGCAAGGTTCGTGGGCATCGCCACACCATGCTTGACGATATCGACATCAACGCACAACGGCACATTCGCGGCGCGGTCGCAGGTCTCGTCGCCGGCGTCGTCGGCGACGGATGCATCTTTGTCTCCGGCGGAGCCGAACATCAGGGGCCGGACGGCGGCGGACTGATCGCCGTCATCGCCTCGCAACAACGGGCCGCCGGGTGATGCGCATTGCGATCATCGGAGCCGGTGTTGCCGGCTGCGTGATGGCCCGAAGCCTTTCGAGGCTCGCTGGCCTGGAGGTGATATGCCTCGAGCGCGTCGCGGAAGGCGATCATTCCGAAGCCGGCACTGGCCTCAATGTGGGCCCCAACGCGGTGAAGGCGTTGAAGCTGGTCGACCCTGAACTCGCCGCGGCGATCACGCAGGCGAGCTTCGTCTGGGCGAACTGGCGGATTTCGCTCACCGACGGCACCGAGCTTTTCAACCTGCCGCTTGCTGACGTTGCCGACAGCGCCGGCTGGCGCATCCGCTGGTCGGAACTCTACCGCGTGCTGCGCGAAGCCGCCGGGCCCTCTGTCCGCTATGGCTGCGACGTCACCGACATCGGCCGCGATGGCTTCGATCGCCGCAAGTTGACGGTCGCCTGGACGCAGGACGGAAGGGCCAATCGGATTGGCGGCATCGATCTCTTGATTGCCGCCGATGGCCGCTACTCCCGTGTCAGGCGCGTCATCTCCGGCGAGCCGAAGATCAGCTATACCGGTGTCGCGGTCTCCCGCCTGCTGGTCAGCGACACGTCGAAGGGACTGATCGACGATTATGAGCAATGGTTCAACGGCCCCAACCGCCTTTTGGCGTTCCGAGTGCCGCCCCATCATATCTATATCGCCTGCGCCTTTCCGATTCCGATCGAGGCGGAAATCCCGTCACATCTGAAAACCCCCGACGCACTGCGCGCAGCCTACACGCGGCGCTCTTCGCCGCCCTCTTCGCAGGCGCGCTGGCTGATCGACAATGTCTGTGCAAATGTGGCGGATACCCACTGGGCTCGCATGCAGGAGCACGACGTGCTCTACCGGGCCGCCGATTGCAACGTGCTCTATCTGGGCGATGCCGCGCATGGAATGGTTCCAACGCTCGGCCAGGGTGCGACCCAGGCCATCGAGGATGCGGCCACGGCCGCCGCGCTGATCAAGCGCCGCCATGAAGAGGGAAAGCGCCACGTCCCAGACTGGTTGGCGGAGATCGAAGGGTTGCGAAAAGACCGGATGCGGTTTGTGATGCAATTCTCGCTGGAAGCAACCGATACGATGCTCCAAGGCGCCGATCCCGTATCGGGAAGCCGGCGCAAGAACGAAGCGCCGTTCCGGCAGCGGCTGAAGTCGCTTTACAACGATGTCGGACTGCCGTTGCAGCAAGGCTAAGGAGGACAAATGTGATGACCGCGGTCGCTGATGCCACTGACGCCAGGATGCGCGCACCATCATGACCGCCCGTCAAACCATCATTCGTGACGGCCTTGTCCTTGACGGCCAGGGCCGCGCGCTGCCGCAGGACCTCCTGATTGAGGACGGGCTGATTGTCGCAATACAAGCCCGGGGCTTCCCTGTCTCGGAGGATGCCGAGCCGGTTTTGGCAACCGATCGCCTGTTGATTCCAGGGCTCGTGAATTCACACACCCATTCTCATGGCGCACTCAATCGCGGTGCTGTCGAGGACAGGGTTTCGCTGGAAATGTTCCTGACGGGAGGAGGTGCAAGCACGCGTTCGCGCGGGATCGACGACAAATATCTCAGCGCGGCGCTTTCGGCCGCCGAAATGATCAGAAAGGGCTGCACCGCCTGTTTCGACCTTTCGCTCGAATTTCCGGCGCCCTCGGTCGACGGCATTTCGGCAGTCGGCCGAGCCTATCGCGATGCCGGAATGCGCGCGGTGATCGCGCCGATGATCGCCGACCGAACCATTTATCAGGCACTTCCAGGACTGCTCGACGCGTTGCCTGACGATTTGCGCTTACGGTTCGCCAGCGTCGGCGCACCGCCAACAGAGACGATGTTCGAGGCCTGCGGACAAATTCTCGCAAACTGGCAATTCGACCGCCGCTACATCCGTCCAGCCTTGGGGCCGACGATTCCGCTGCACTGCTCCGACGGCTTTCTAGCCGAATGTGCGCGTCTCGCCGTCGAGCACGGGATTGCCTTGCAAACGCATCTGGCCGAATCGCGCGCGCAGGCCGCGATCGGGCAATCCCGTTATGGTATGAGTCTGGTCGGGCATCTCGAAAAGCTCGGCTTCCTGTCCGATCGGTTGAGCGTCGCCCACGCCATCTGGCTCGATCACGACGACATCAGGCGATTGAGCGCGCACGGCGTGAAGGTCGCGCATAATCCTTCAAGCAATCTGCGGCTCGGTTCGGGAGTGGCGCCGGTTCGCGAGATGCTGCGCGAGAGCGTCGCGGTTGGTATCGGCACCGACGCCAGCAATACGTCCGACGGCCAGAACATGTTCGAAGCCGTACGGCTTGCGTCCTATCTGTCGCGCATCGACGGATTTGCTGCGCAGGAGTGGATTTCGGCAGACGAGGCGCTTTCGATGGCGACGGGTGGATCGGCCAGCGTTCTTGGTTTCGAAAAAATCGGCCGGCTCGCGGCCGGGTACGAAGCCGACATCGTGTTCCTGCGGCTCGAAAGCCCGCATTTCGTGCCGCTTCGTACGCCCCTCGTTCAAATGGTGTTTGGCGAGAATGGCGGCTCGGTGGATACCGTCATGATCGGCGGACGCGTCGTTTTCCACGACGGCAGGCTGCTGACGCTCGATGAGGCCGCATTGCGGCGCCGCGCCGAGGAAGCCGCGCACAGGCTGGACGAAGCCAATGCGGAGATTTTTGCGTCCGGCGCAAGAGTGTTTCGACTGGTAGGGGCGTTCTGCGCCGCGCAAGGATGCGACATGCACTCGCCGCGAAGGAAACTTCGTATCAGCTAGTGTCCTGATTCCGAAGTTCGCATCATTTTGCGGCGACCTCGTTTGCGAACTTCGGAATCGAAAGGACACTAGCAAGTCATTGTTTTCTAGTGTGGCTTTGGTTCAGAAGTCCGCATGACGAAGTCGCGGCAAATAATGATGCGGACTTCCGAACCGCCACACTAAGTCAGTTTGGACTAAGCGCCAGGCTTGGAGCCCGCGGACGAACCGACGACCTTCGCGTCGACCCATACCTCGCCTTCCGCGATGCGAACCGGGTACAGCCGCAGTGGCGGGCTGGAGCAGCCATCAGAAATGCGCCCGTCGTCGAGATCAAACGATGCCGCGTGGCGAGGACAGAACAATCGCCCCATCGAAAGATGACCCAGACAAAGATCGGCCTGTTCGTGGGGCAGGCCCGTTCGCAGGCTACAGCTTTGTCGCCATCCCAGATCAGGATCAGGTCGACGCCGGCCAGGCGCGTGCAGAGCATCGTCCGCTCGATCAGGCGGTCCGAGGCGCATACCGATATCCACTGTTCAGCCAAGAGCGGCGCTCCGCGTGCTGTTCATCCGCCGAGATAGGCCTTGCGCACGTGCTCGTTCTCGATCAGCTCCTTGCCGGGTCCGGAGAGCACGATTTTGCCGCTCTCGAGCAGGTAGGCGTTATCGCACATTTCAAGCGCGGCAAACGCATTCTGTTCGACCAAAAGAACCGTCGTGCCGGCGTCGCGGATGCGGCGGATGATGGCGAATGTCCGTTCGACAATATTCGGCGCGAGTCCGAGGGAAGGTTCATCGAACATGATCAAGCGTGGCTGCGACATCAAGGCTCGGCCGATCGCCAGCATTTGCTGCTCACCGCCCGATAACGTGCCTGCGGCCTGACGGCGCCGCTCGGCCAGGCGCGGGAAATCGGCATAGATCCTCTCGCGGTCGGCAACGATCTCAGCCTTGCCCGTGCGCAGATAGGCGCCCATCATCAGGTTTTCCTCGACCGACATGTGCGGGAAGACCTTGCGGCCCTCGGGGCAGTGAGCGATCCCACAGGCCAGCACGCGCGGCGGCCGCGCACCCGTAATATCCAGGCCGTCGAACACCATGGATCCGGAACGCGGCGGCACCAGCCCGGAGATGGCGCGAAGTGCCGTGCTCTTGCCGGCGCCGTTCGCACCGATCAGCGCGACCAGTTGCCCCGCCCTCACCTGAAGCGAGATGCCGCGGAGCGCCGCGACACCGCCATATCCACACACCAGATCGTGGATCTCAAGCATGCGTCGCTCCTTGCCCGAGATAGGCCTCGATCACCGCCGGATCATTGCGAATGGCCTCCGGCGGACCTTCGGCAATGATTCGACCGTAGTTCAGGACCACGATGCGATCCGAGACGCTCATCACCATCGGCATGTCGTGCTCGACCAGCAGGATGGTGACGCCACGGCCGCGGATCTTTCGGACGAGCTCGACAAAATCCTGCGTTTCCGAGGCGTTCATGCCCGAGACCGGTTCATCGAGCAGCAGCATCGACGGCTCCGCCGCGAGCGCCAGCGCCACCCCGACCAGCCGTTGTTCTCCGTAGGAGAGCGAGCCCGCCGGATCAAAGGCGCGGCGGTCAAGCCCAATCCATTCGAGAAGTTCGCCGGCGCGTTGATGCAGATTGCGTTCGGAGATGCGCGCCCGCGGCAGGCCGAGAATGGCCTCGAGAAGGCCTGTTCTTCCCTGCCGATGAAGTCCGATCATGAGATTGTCGTAGACCGTGTCATTCGGGAAAACGCTGGTGCGCTGAAACGTGCGGATCAAGCCGAGGTCGGCGATCTCATGCGGCTTCAATCCGTTCAGCGTCGTTCCGCGATAACTGACCGTACCATGGGTTGGGCCAAGAAAGCCGGTGATGACGTTGAAGGCGGTGGTTTTCCCGGCGCCGTTCGGCCCGATCAGGCTGACGATCTCTCCCTCTCCGACGGTGAAGTTGAGGTTTGAAAGGGCAACAAGACCGCCGAAGCGAATAGCGACCTGTTCGACCTTCAGTGCGATCGCCGGCGCCGTCGTCATGCGTGCTCCTCGGCGCTCGATTTGGAGAAAGGGAGCGAGCCGAACGATCGGACTTGTTTGTGTCGCTTGGCAAATCGCTGCATGAGCGAGGGCACGATGCCGCGCGGCAGAACAAAGAGAATGACGATCAGGACCCCGCCATAGGCGATCCACTGCGCCTCGGGTGTCATGATGGGACGCAGAAACACCGGCATCAGACCGAAGATCAGGCCACCGACAACGGGTCCGGCGAGAGACCCTTTGCCACCGCTGACGACCATGATCACCATGGTCACCGTGTTGATGAACGCGAATACTTCGGGATCGATGATCCGGATGTAGTGCGCATAGAGGCTGCCGGCCGCGCCGGCGATGGCTGCAGAGATCACGGCAGCGAGCGTGAGCGTTCGTGTCACGTCGATCCCGACCGAAATTGCCAGCGCCTCGTTTTCCATCAGCCCCCGCATGGCCCGGCCGAAATGCGACTTAACGAGACGCGAGATCAACGCATAGGCCGTTACCGCAACCGCGAGCACGAGATAGTAGTTCTGCAACTTGCTGCGCAGCGCCAGCTCTCCGAATCCGGGCAGAGGCAACGCAATCGACGGGATGTTGTTGAGTGCCAGAGGTCCCTGTGTCAGCTCGACCCAGTTCAGCGCAACCAGCCGGACGACTTCGGCAAAGGAGATCGTGACGATCACGAAATAGGCGCCGCGAACGCGAAACGAGAGGCGTCCGACGAAGTAGCCGCATAGCCCTGCGATGATGACCGCCAGCACAAAGCCCGCGATCGGCGGCCAGGGATCGTGAACGATATGGAATCCGCCCGGCAGCGGAACATCGAAGCCGAGCGAGGTGAGCGCGCTTGTGTAGGCGCCAATGCCGAAGAAGGCGACGTGACCGAGGCTCAGTTGACCAGTGAAGCCGAGCAGCAGGTTGAGGCTCATCGCTGCGATGATGAAAACGCCCGTGGTAATCAGCGCGTTCATCAGATACGGATCGCGGAGCCACAGCGGAACCGAGGCAAACGCTGCGACGGTGAGAATGGCAATCCCCCGCCTCATCCCACGCGCTCCGAGCGCGCGAAGAGCCCGGTCGGCTTGAAGATCAGGACCGCGATGATGATCAAAAAGCCCATCGCGTCCCGGTATCCCGACGAGACGTAGCCGGCGCCCAATTCCTCGGCCAGCGCCAGGATAAAGCCGCCGATGACCGCGCCCGTGATATTGCCGAGCCCGCCCAGGATCACGATCGCGAAGGCCTTGACGGCCGCAAGATCCCCCATTTGCGGAAAGATCACATAGACCGGGCCGAGCAGGGCGCCTGCCGCCGCAGCCAGACTCGATCCGATGGCAAAGGTCGACGTATAAATGAGATCGACGTTGACCCCCATCAGCGAGGCGGTGTCCTGGTCCTGAAACGTCGCACGCATCGCACAACCGAGTTTTGTGCGGTTGACCAGGAGATAGGTCACGACGATCAGGAGTGCCGCCGCCGCGAGCACGAACAGACGCAACCACGAGACCGAAACCGAACCGAGCACCAGAGGTTCGTCCGGGAAAGGCGTTGCGACCGATTTTGCCACCCCGCCCCAGATCCACAGCGTGCCGGACTGCATCGCGATCCAGGCTCCGATCATCACCAGCATGGTGGTGTCGATATCAGAGCCACGCAGCGGCCGCAGCAGGATCAGCTCGACGGCAGCACCGAGCAGCCAGCCGGCAATCACAGCAACGGGCAGGGCGAGGAAGAAATTCAGCCCAAGCTGATTCACCACGATGAACATGATGTAGGCGCCGAACGTGTAGAGAACCCCGTGCGTGAAGTTCACGACGTTCATGATGCCGAAGATCAACGTCAGCCCGATGCCCAGCAGCGCGTAAGTGCCGCCCAGCACCAGCATGTTGACGAAATGTTGCAGAAACTCGCTCAAGGCGGCTCCCGAAGCTTCCAGGCGATCGAGGCCGCGGATAGGCCGCGGCCTCGTCCTTCGCGATGCGACTTCAGAGCGACTTCATGCCGATTTTGCCATCGTTGATCTCGATGAGGTAGACGTTCGGCTGGCTCTGGCCGCTTTCCTTGCCTTCAGGCCCGGACTTGCGGAAGACGATGTCGCCGTTGAGCCCCTTTACCTTGATGTCCCACATCGCCGCCTTGATTGCCGCAGGTTCTGCCTTGCCCGCCTTCTCGATGGCGGCCGCCGCGGTGCGGATGCCGTCATAGCCGCGGAAGCTCTCGGTGCATCCGGCGAAATCGAAGCCGCGCTTCTTCCATTCGGAGATGAAATAGCTCGTCGCTTCCGGATTCGGCGTCTTCTCGGGAAACCACGGCAGGAAGGTTGTCAGATGCATGGTGCCGTTGGCGGCCGCGCCAGCCTGCGCGATGATCTGGTCGGGGTTCTGCGAACCGCCGGTGGTGATGATGCGCTTCTTCATGCCGAGGGCTGCCGCCTGCTTGAAGATCAGCGTGAGCTGATCCACCGCGGTGGTGACGATAATGGTCTCGGCGTCGGTCCCCTTGATCTTGGCGAGTTGGGCGCTCATGTCCTGCGCGCCCTGATCCATGGTCTCGACCAGGCCAACGGTGATCCCCTTCTCCTTGAACATCTTGCCGAAATCTTCCGCCGTCCCGCGTCCCCAGTCGTTGTTGATGACCAGGAAGTCGACCTTCTTGAGTTCGAGCTTGTCGACGATGTTCTTGAAGGCAACGGCCTCCACCGCCGATGGCGGCGAGATCCGGAATATGTAGGGATTGCCGCTGGTGGTGATCTTGCCCGATGAAGAGGTTTCGACCACCATCGGTGTTTCGTATTCCATCAGCTTTGGCATCACGGCAAGTGTCAGGCTCGAGCCCCACGCGCCCATCATCACCGGCGTCTTGTCGCCGGTGATGAGTTTCTCGGCCACCGCCGCGGCTTCGGTCGGATTGCTCTTGTTGTCTTCGATCACGAGCTCGATCTTCTTGCCGAGCACGCCACCTTTCGCATTGATCTCGTCGGCTGCAATCTTGGCGCCGTTGACGACGTAAGTACCGGACGCCGCGAATGCGCCGGTGAGCGGCTCATTGACGCCGATCTTGATCGTTTGAGCGCCGGCCGGACCGCTCAGGAGAGCGACTGCCAGGGCAGCCGCCGGAACGTATTTCATTGTCCACATCATCTGTTTCTCCACTCTCACGCTTCTGGTTTCAACGATAGTTCAAACTCACACGCTGCCTGTAACAACATCGCCTTGGTCACACCGCTCCGCCGTCCCCCTTTGGACGGAACGCAAACCATCGCGCGAGCGTCGTGCGTACGACACCCCAAAGCAGCGACAGTCCATTCAAGTCGTCCGGCGCAGCACTGCCGCGAGACAGCGGCGCACCGGACAACAGTCGATCGAGATTGGAGGCGAAATCCGCCGTCAGTCGGCCGGCGAGGTCGCGCACCAGCGCCGGTCGGCCGATCTGCGCCAGAATCCCTGTCAGCGCATAGCCGAGCGAAAGATCGACACGGGTATTTCCACCCTCCAGTAGAACCAGGCGGTAGCGAACTTCGCCTCTTGTGGAAGACCGGCTGCGCTCGTCGGTGCCTACACCGACGATGCGGCCAGACATTTCGGCCGGATTGCGCTCGACACGCGCGGCGCCGTGAAACGTCGCGGCCACCGGGCCGATCTTGACACGGATGGCGCCTTCGACACGCTCGGCAGTAGGCGGCGCGAGAAGCGTCACCCCGGGCAGGCAATCGGCGACCGCGGCGATGTCGCCGAGCGCAGCAAAAACCCGATCAGGCGGGTACGCGACCTCAAAATGCTGTTCGAGATGGTTGCTGGGCGTGAAGTCCGGAATCAGCAGATCCGCCGCCTTTCGCGGGCCCGGCATCGGCTGCGCGCGTGCGCCGCGCTCGATGCCGGCTTGTCGGCTACGTCCGGAACCCACGGGCCCGAGCGTCTTGCGTCCGCCGTCGTGTTGAGGCGCCACGCCCCGCCGGCGCCGCTGTTCGATGACCGAAGACACGGCGCGCACGATGCCGACATAGCCGGTACATCGGCACAGATTGCCGCTCAGCCCGATACGGATCAGCCTCTCGTCGGCATGCGCAAGGCGCAACACCAGGTCGCGGGACGAGACAAGCATTCCCGGCGTGCAGTAGCCGCATTGCAGCGCGTGCTCCCGCGTGAAGGCCGCGCGAAGTTCGGTAGTGATTTCGTCGTTGTCGAGGCCTTCGATGGTGGTCACCGCGGCTCCGTCGCAGCTGACGGCATAGGTGATGCACGACCGCGCCGGGACGCCATCGAGCAGCACGGTACAGGCGCCGCACACCCCGTGTTCGCAGCCAAGATGGGTGCCGGTCAGATCGAGCTTGTCACGCACAAAATCGGCAAGGCTGGTCCGCGGCTCCGCAGAAGCCTCGACCGACCGCTCGTTCACCGTGAGTGCAACATTGATCATGCCGCGGCTCCGCGAATGGCACGCTTGAGCACGTTGACATGAATATGACGCTGGGCCGCGTTGGCGATGCCGGCCCTGGCGAGGGTCGCGTCGGCGAGATGCGGATCAAAACGCTCCTTGTAGTCGGCCGCGATCCGCCCCCCGAACAGCTCAAACGGATTGTTGATGACGATCGGCGCGGCTTCGATCGCGCCAACGACGAGGCGCGCTGTGCCTGCTGCTGGATCGATCACCACGGCGGCGATCGCGTGGGCATACTCTCCGGTCTTGCGGCAGCTCTTGAAATAGCCCCACTGTGCCGACGCTGGCCTTGCGGGAACTTGGATCGTCTCGATGATTTCGCCCGGACGCAGCGCGGGCTCCAGCGCCGCGACAATGAAGTTTTCGATGTCGAGCAGGCGCGTGCCGGCGTTGCTTCGCAGCTTCAACCTTGCGCCCAACGCCGCAAGCGCGGAAATCCAGTCTGCCGCCGGATCGGCATGGCCGAGCGATCCGCCCAGCGTGCCGCGATTGCGAACGGCACGGTAGGCGATATTGGCGGCGACCTCCTGCATGGCGCCACGCGTGGCGTCGGGAACGCGTCCATCCTCGATGTCGGCATGCGTGATGCACGCGCCGAGGACGAGCTCCTCACCGCGACGTTCCGCGACCTTGAGCTCGGCGAGCGCGCTGATGTCGACAATCAGCTCAGGTTCGACCAGACGCAAATTGAGCATGGGGCCGAGCGACTGGCCGCCTGCGATGATCTTGCTCGAATGGCTGGCATCGGCAAGAAGCGACAATGCTTCCGGCAGATCGCGCGGGCGTTGATAGTCGAAAGGCGCCGGTTTCATGCCGACTTCCTTTCCTTCGAACGCCTGTCGAGGATCGCTTCGACAACCCGGTGCGGCGTGATCGGAGACTGCATCAGCTCGACGCCCAGCGGGCGCAGGGCGTCGTTCACGGCATTGGCGATAGCCGCCGGCGGCGCGATCGCGCCGCCCTCACCGATGCCCTTGACGCCGAACTGCGTATACGGAGATGGCGTCTCCATGTGATCAAGACGCGCGGGGGGCACCTCGGTCGCGCCCGGCAGCAGATAATCGGCAAGGGTCGTCGCTAAGGGTTGCCCCGCCGTATCGAACGGCATTTCCTCATAGAGCGCGGTGCCGATGCCCTGCGCCAGGCCGCCATAGATCTGGCCGTCCACCACCATCGGATTAACGAGCACGCCGCCGTCTTCGACGATGACATAGTCGAGGATCTCGACCTCGCCGAGTTCGTCATCGACGGCGACGAGTGCGGCGTGGGCGGCGTAGCTGAATGTGCCGCTGTCGCGTTGCGGCTTGTAGCCCGCCGTCACTTCCAGCCCGCCGGGATCGACATCGGAGGGAAGGTCCTGCGGGCGCCGGTACCAGGTAAAAGCGATTTCCTTCAGGGTAACGGCGCCGTTCACGCCGCGAATTTCGCCGTCCTGCAGCACCACGGCGGCCGGATCGTGCTGCAGGAGTTTGGCACCGATGCGCCTTGCTCGTTCGCCAAGCTCGCGGCAGGCGGCGGCGACCGCGCCGCCGGCCATCACCATGGAGCGCGAGCCCCAGGTGCCGGTCGAATAAGGTGTCATTGCCGTATCGCCGTGGATGAGATGCACCTTGGCGACGTCGACGCCCAGAATTTCGTGCGCGACCTGGGCGAGCGTGGTTTCCATGCTTTGGCCGTGCGAATGCACGCCGACACGCAATTCGAGCCCGCCGTCCGGGGTGAGCCGCGCGGCGGCCTGCTCGTGTCCGGGCACCATCGGAATGCCCCAGCCCGAATAAACCGAAGTCCCGTGCGCGGCCTGCTCGCAATAGATCGCAACGCCAAGCCCAATATGACGGCCATCCGCTTCGCCTTTGCGCTGCCGCGTCCGCACCGCCTCGACGTCGATCAAACTCAGCGCGCGCCGCATCGCCTGCGGATAGTCGCCGCTGTCGAAATGCTTGTTGGTGATGTTGTCAAACGGCATCTGCTCCGGCCGCACCAGATTGCGCAGCCGCACTTCGCCCGGCTCCAGACCTGCTTCCACCGCAACCAGATCAAGCATCAATTCGAGCGCGAAACAAACGCCGGTGCGCGCCACTCCCCGATACGGCAGGATCGGGCACTTGTTGGTCGCAACCGAAAAGGTCCGGCAGCGGTAGGCCGGCATCAGATACGGTCCGGGCAGGATGCTCGCGACCTGCGCCGCCTCAAGACAGGCCGAGAACGGATAAGAGGAGTAGGCGCCGGAATCGACGGTTGCTTCGCAATCGATGCCGCGCAAGCGCCCGTCCCGATCGGCATAGACGGTGATCTTGTAATGATGCTCGCGGCAGTTGGCGCCTGCGCTCAGATGCTCGCGGCGATCCTCGATCCAGCGGACGGGGTGACCGCGGTGCATCGTCAGCCAGGAAAGACAGACCTCTTCCGGCAACAGGATGCCCTTGTATCCGAAGCCGCCGCCGACGTCGGGCGAAACGATGCGGATGCGCGCCTGCTCCATGCCAAGGCATTCGGCCAGACCGCTGCGGGTGACATGCGGCATCTGGGCTGCCGAATAGAGCGTCAGCTGATCGAGGCGATGATCGAAGGTCGCGACCACGCCGCGCCCTTCCAATGGCGACATGCACTGCCGCGCGGTCGAGATTTCGCGCGTCACCTTGATCGGCGCATCGAGCGCCGAGGAAATGTCGACCTCGTAGTTTGTCTCAAGGAAGACGTTGTCGCCCCAATGCTCGTGCACCAGTGCCGAGCCCGGCTTTCGCGCCATCAACATGTCATGGACGGCGGGAAGCTCCTCCAGATCGAGCGTAACAGTCGCCGCAATGTCCTCGGCCTCGGCGCGAGTGGGCGCGACGCACATCGCGATCAGTTCACCCACCTGACGCACTTTCCCCGTGGCCAGCACCGGCTGCTCGGAGACTTTGAAGCCCGGCAATCCCGACACCGCCCGGATCGCCTTGACCCCGACCAGATCGGCCGCCGTGAAGACGCTGGCGCGATAGCGCTCCGGCACGTGGATCGCGCGGATCCGCGCATGAGCCAACGGGCTGCGCACGAAGGCGACGTCTTGCAGACGGGCGAGACGGATATCGGCCACGAATTGGCCGCGGCCGCGCATCAGCCGGTCGTCCTCCTTGCGCGGCAGGCAGACGCCAACGCCTTGCCTGGCATCCCCGCCGTCAGCGGAGGAAAAGTCGCGCTCGTTACGCACGATCGAAATTCCTCGTCGGGAGCAGCTCCTAGAGCATGATCCGCAAAAGTGGAAACCGGTTTTGCCTCGCGACAAACGCGGAACGCGTTTGCGCGGAGATCATGCTCAACCAAAGAGATGAGATCATGATGCGATTCCATTTAATCGCATCATGATCTATGCCGCGACCGCCTGTGGCAGGATCGAGGCAACCGCGTCGTATCTCGTGCCGGCGCGCAGGCAGAAGGCAGGCTGCAGCAGGCGTTCGGCAATGACCTCGTTGCTCTCGTTGTCGCGGAGCACAAAGCGCCCGGACAGTTGCTTGAGCACGGAGATGTCGGCCTCGCGTCCGACCTTCAGCGCGCCGATTTCATCTTCCCGGCCGAGCATTTGGGCCGGATTCGATGTCACCATCGGCACCACCTGCTCGAGCGAAAGACCAAGCGCCATCATCGAGCTCATCGCCTGGACCAGGCTGAACTTGGCCTGGCCGGCAAACGGATGGTTCTCGTCATCCTCGTGCTGATCGGGCGTACCGGCCGGCGCCGGCACATGCGTGTTGTAGCCATGGATATCGGCACCGAGCGTGGTCGGTACGATCCCGGTCGAGATGGCCTTTTTGGCCAATCGATAGGAGAAGTGGCTGCCGTGTCCGACATCGACCTTTAGTCCACGATCGAGCGCCGCCTGAATAACCGGATGCACCTCGCCCTCGCGATTGACGAAGCCTCCGGGGTGGCGGGTGAACGGATGCGCCAGGATGTCGCCCTCCCGCAGCAACGGAATCACCCGCTTGAGGATGGTGTCGGCATCTTCACCGTTGGCACCGCTCGCAGGCAGGCCCCAGAGCTGGCCGAAATGCACATAGACCGGCAGATCGGTGCGGCGGCCGATTTCGGTTGCCATTTCGATCACGCGAATGCCCCAGCGCGCGAACCCGCCGATCTCGGCATGCGCCTTGATTCCGCGCACGATATCCGAATTGGCTTTCGCCGCCTTCACGGTGGCATCGATATCGACCCCATCGGGGCTATAGAGCTGCGGATAGTAATGACCTTCGAGGCCGCCCACGAGGTAGGCCGACAGGAACGCATAGACGCGCGACTTCGCCGGCTCGGCGATGAAATGCCGAAAACCCGGCAACGTCATGCAGGATGATCCGCCCTGATCAACCAGCGTGGTCACGCCGGATTCGACGCCGACCATGTCGGCATTCATGCCGAAACGCCCCGTGACGTATTGATAGACATGCGCGTGCGTATCGATCAGCCCCGGCAGCACCAGCTGTCCAGCGACGTCGACCACCTCCCTGGCGCTGGTCGGCAGGATATCCGCCTGCACGGCCACGATCTTGCCGTTGCGGATCGCGACATCCCTGACGCCGTCGATACCGGATGCCGGGCAGATCACGCGCCCGCCGCGCAGAAGCAGGTCGAAGCTTGCACTGACCGACATGGATGTTTCTCCTCGGGTTTTCGCGGAGCGGGTTGGTCCCGCTCTCACCAGACTAGAGCATGATCCGGAAAAGTGGAAACCGGTCTTCCGAAAAGATCATGCTAAAACAAAGAGATGAGGTCATGATGCGATTCCACTCAATCGCATCTGGGAAGCATACTTCGTTCCTGGAAAAAGCAAAGTCCATGCCATCACCCCGGAAAGACGCAACAATGCTGCGCGATCGGTTACTTGAATGGAACGGCGTTCATCAAGCCGCCGTTTCCACCAGACCGGGTTGCGCCTATGGCGAGACTATTACTGGATATTTGCTTTTATGGCTGGCCCTGTACCTCGCGGAGGACAGTGGCGACCGTGAGGATCTGTGGCAATACGACGGGCGGCTTCCTGTCACCGTTCGCCGCCGGGCGGGGGTAGAACAGATAGAGCGGCACGCCGGCTCGGCTGTTCACCTCGAGGATTTTTGTAATTTTTGCATCCTGTCGAGTCCAATCGGCCCTTAGTGCCACGACTCCTTCTCTTCGAAAGACGTCGGCCACAGTCGGATCGGCAAGTGCGATCCGTTCGTTTACTTTACAGGTGATGCACCAGGCCGCTGTGAAATCGACAAAAACAGAACTGCCCTTTGTACGAAAAGCCTCCAGCTTTTCTTGGGTAAAAGATTGCCACTCGATATCGCCTTTGTCTGAGGCGCCCTGCAGAGCTTGCAGTGGACCGCTCTGGTCAACCAGGAGAAGCAGGCCGACCGCACCCGTGACGGCCAGCGTCGAGAGGCCAGTTCCCCAACGTCGCAATTTGTCATCGCTCAGGCATGTGGCGTTGTACAGCCACGCAGCGAAGCCGATCAGCACAAGCCCGGACAACGTCACCGTGATCGCATACGCATCTGCCAGCTGGGAAAGAACATATATGAGCCAAACTGCGGTCGCGTAGACAGGGAACGCAAGGACTTCCTTGAGCTGCAGCATCCATTGGCCAGGCTTTGGCAGTATGCGGCGAGTTCCGGGAACAAAAGTGATAACCAGATAAGGCAAAGCCAGTCCCAGCCCGACGGTCTCAAGAACGACGAGGGATTTATACCAGGGTTGCGTTAGCGCATAACCTACTGCGGCGGCCATGAACGGCGCGGTACAAGGCGTAGCGACAATCGTCGCGAGAACTCCACCTATGAAAGATCCTGAATACCCGGAGCGCTGAGACAAATGGGAGCCGACGCCGGTCAGCCGATTTCCAATCGAAAATACACCTGAAAGATTCAGGCCAACGGCGAAAAGCAGATAAATCAGGAAACCGACAAAAAGGGGCGACTGCAGTTGAAATCCCCATCCGATGGCTGCGCCTCCGGCACGCAAACCCACCAGCGCGCTTCCGATCGCTGCGAAACTGACGAGAACACCTCCACCATAAGCAAGGCCCTGAAGGCGCATCTGACGCGGCGTTAATTCAGCGTGCTCGAGTAGCGCCAGTACCTTGATCGAAAGCACCGGCAGCACACACGGCATCAAGTTCAGAATAATTCCGCCAAGGAAAGCCAACAGGATCGCAGCTGCCAAGCCTACACCTGCGTCCTCTGTCACAGGCGGCGACTGAAATGGCGCCGAGATCAAAAGGGCACTCGAAGTGCTGTCCGCCTGTGCAGCCAGATCGTGGTAGGAAAGAACTCCTCTGAGCGCGGCTGGCAATGCTTTCGATTTGCTGCGTCTCAAAACGATCGAAAGCCCGTGCGAATCTGCTGTGACGGACTGAGCGGCATCATCGTCGATGACGTCCATATCCTGCGGAAAGAAGCTTACGTCGCCGAGCCGGGTCGCGTCCCCCATTGCGACGCGAACGATAATTTCCTCGTTTGACGAAGTCGTCCTGGTCGGGAATGGGTTGGCCACGGGCAATTTGGTCCGCGTTGCGGCGAAGGCTTTGGCCTGGAGCGGATCGAGCCGCGACATTTCTCCAACTTGCACTGCCAAACTGACATCGGTCTCCTCGGGGACACAAATATCCGAGCAAGCAAGCCAGCTGACATGGGCGTTGAGCGTAACGGTAGAGTCTTGTCGCAGGTTAGACGGTACGTCGATCGCGATCGGTAATAAAACCTCGCCTTCGTACCCGTAGTTGACGATCGGACCCACCTTAAATCGTTCAGGAGTTGGCCAAAGGATTGGTGCGGCCGCGAATCCCTTTGGAAGAGACCAGTTGATCGTCGTCGGAAGACCCCCGTCTCCAGGGTTCGACCAATAGGTGTGCCAACCAGGCTGAATTTCCTGCTGCAACGCTACCTGAAATGGACGGCCCGGAACGACATTGGTCGTTTCGCCAACCAGGCTGACTGCCACGTGATTGCCGGAGGCTGCAGTGCCTTGCGAAAACGCTGAGACACTGCTGGCCGACAGAACACCACTTACCAGTACGAGTTTAACGACAAACCCGAACGGCCAATACGACCAGCAGCGCCCTTGCATTCACCCAGCCTTTAAATCCCGAGTAACTATGAAGGATGCAAGCGAGTTTGCGTCAGCTCTTGGCTGCTGCGAGCGCGTCGAGTGCGCCGATGACGGCACTCACGGGTGGCCGTACCTTGAATGATTCCTCGTACAGCTTCGTGCGTATGACGCCATTTTTGTCG
>Ga0307474_10000538_pt1 | contig 27305 bp, 27 predicted proteins | sample atmos_gasesECM1C_2_FD_203312 | JGI IMG/M metagenome (GOLD analysis project Ga0307474, IMG submission 203312) | Hardwood forest soil microbial communities from Morgan-Monroe State Forest, Indiana, United States - atmos_gasesECM1C_05 | ecosystem: Environmental > Terrestrial > Soil > Temperate... | reverse complement strand
GTCCCGCTCGAAGTCGGCTGGCACGAGAATAAGCCATGGCGGAAGTGCGATTTGAGCTTCAGCCAAGCGCTGGCGTTTCCATGCCTGCGTCGCGGGGTGGTCCACCTCATAGATACGGATCTGTCGTTCGCCATAAGGATTCCGGAGAGCGAAAGTGTCGAGTCCGGCGCCAAGGATGACGATCTGCCGAACCCCTCTTTCGACAGCTTTTGACAAAGCATCTTCCGCAATCCGGCTTCGCGCGGTAGTGAACAGACGTCCGATGCTGGCCAAGGGGTGTTCGTTCGCAAATTGAAGCACGTCCTTTTCGTCTTCACGCAGAATCTTCATGGCAAATGGGTCATAGAGGATTGAGCCATGATCGAGTACCTGATGAGCAGCCCGTTGTCGGGCGATTATCAGGGCTGTGCGGCTGGGCTCATTTGGCTTCATGTTCGGACTAGGAATTCATCTAGAGCTGGTTCATGTTGGTAAGGAACTCTGCGTTGTTATGCGATTTCTCGAGGTACGTGCTGAGCAGCTCCATGGCTTCAACCGGAGAGAGCGGGTTGAGCACGCGGCGCAACACGAAGATGCGCTGCAGGTCCTCTTTCGAAATCACCAGCTCTTCTTTGCGAGTGCCCGAGCGCTGGATGTCGATCGCTGGGAAGACACGCTTGTCCACAAGCTTCCGATCGAGAATGATTTCCATGTTGCCGGTGCCCTTGAACTCTTCGAAGATGACTTCATCCATGCGCGAGCCGGTATCGACGAGCGCCGTGGCGATGATCGTCAGCGAGCCGCCTTCTTCAATGTTGCGCGCCGCGCCGAAGAAGCGCTTCGGCCGCTGCAGCGCGTTCGAGTCGACGCCGCCCGAGAGCACCTTGCCCGAAGGCGGAACAATCGTGTTGTAGGCGCGCGCCAGACGGGTGATGGAGTCGAGCAGGATCACTACATCGCGTTTGTGCTCGACGAGGCGCTTGGCCTTCTCGATGACCATCTCGGCAACCTGCACGTGGCGGGCGGACGGCTCGTCGAAGCTGGACGAGACGACCTCGCCCTTCACGGACCGCTGCATGTCGGTGACTTCTTCCGGGCGCTCATCGATGAGCAGCACAATCAGCACCACCTCAGGGTGGTTGGTTGTGATCGAGTTGGCGATCGACTGCAGCAGCATCGTCTTGCCGGTGCGCGGCGGCGCGACAATCAGGCCGCGCTGGCCCTTGCCGACGGGCGTGAGCAGATCCATGACACGCCCGCTGATATTTTCGCGGACGGTTTCCATCTTCACCCGTTCCTGGGGATAGAGCGGCGTGAGGTTGTCGAACAGGATTTTGTTGCGCGCCTCTTCGGGCGACTCGAAGTTGATCACCTCGATCTTCACCAGCGCGAAATATTTCTCGGCTTCGTGCGGCGGCCGCACGTTGCCGCTGATGGTATCGCCGGTTTTCAGATCGAATTTGCGAATCTGCGACGGGGAAACGTAGATGTCGTCGGGGCCGGGCAGATAGTTGTAATCAGGGGAGCGGAGAAAGCCGTAGCCGTCAGGCAGAATTTCCAGGACACCTTCAGCGAAAATGTGGCCTTCCTTTTCGCTTTGCGTCTGAAGAATCCTGAAAATCAGGTCCTGCTTGCGGAGACCGCCGGCCCCGGGAATTTCCAGACTGCGCGCAATGTGGCTCAATTCTGTGATGTTTTTCTCTTTGAGTTCTGCAATGGTCATGTTCACCTGCGGGTGAAGAGGGAATGTGGGTGGCTGGAGGATCAGAGAAGATGCGGCAGGGCAACCAGAACTAGCCCTTCAGTTCGCGCCATGAAGCGATCTTCAATCTATCCGCCGCGATCCGCACCGGAGGGAAACTCCGTACGCTTATACTTCATGTTCGAGATCCGCATTCTCTTTAATTAACTAATCGCACGAGTGTCGTGTGCGAACGGCACATCGATATCTTCCGTTCAAATCGATATCTCTGGCTCAATCGGCTCGGACCAGAGGGAGAAAAATCCGATCGATGATCTCTTCTATGTCCTGCGCCGACAGCGGCTGCCGCAGTACCATGAGCTGATAGCGCACGAGGTCGAAAGGCAGCGCGGCCAAGCGAGGCGTAAGCTTCTCCGCAGCGATTTCGCCGCGTCCAATCCCGCGGGTTAGAATTTCCGTCATCATTTTGGCGTTGCGTTCATGCACTTCTGCAAAGAGCGATGACTCGCTCTCGTGGAGAAGCTCTGCAATCAGGCCAAAGATTACTTCTGGACTTATTTCGTCCACCATTTCTGAAACGCTGTGGAGAATGACCATGACATCGCCCCGGACGGTTCCGGTGTCCGGTGCCTCGAAGAAAAGATCAGGTCGGTTTGCTCTCAATGCGGCGTATACAAGCCGGGCGCGCGTGGGCCAGCGCCGGTAGATCACCGGCTTGCTGGTGCCCGCCCTGGCTGCGACCCTCTCGATTGAGAAGTTGACGTACCCCGTTTCAGCAAGCTCTTCTAACACGACCTCGAAGATCGCCGCCTCCAAGACCTTACCCCGTCTACGGCTACCCACTGCCCTTGCCTCGCTGCCCAGCCCGCCACCGATTCCGAACTCCATCAATATTAGACACGTTGCGTATCCTATGTCAATAGGATACTGTAAGTATCTTATTTGAGGGGGGAGCCGAAATGCGATGTGGTGCCGGCCAGTTCCGGGGATGGCCGGTCTGGAAGTTCCGGGCCAATGACCGCCTAGCCGGCAATTACTACTTGATCAATAGCTTACGAGCGGAAACGCGAGATTGCTCCCCTTAAGTCGGCCAGCGTCCAACGATCCCAGTCTGTTCGACAAGTCAACTGATGACTTCAGGGCAACGCACTAGACTTATGCTGCCCGTTTGTCGTGTTTGTCATGGCGGCGCCACCAGAGCGCGTGCGGCATCCAGACCGTTCATCACGGGCATGAAGAGGACGGTCAGATCAGGGTGCAACCGGCCAGCTTCTTCAATCGCCAAACGTCCGTTCTCTGCCTCTCCGCACACTCCAAGGTCCGCCTCGCGTTTGAATAACTCGCGGGGCCATCGCACTCAGTTTCAGGCTTCCTTCATGCAGTTGGCTTACTCTTTCTATCTCGCCTGTACCGGGAGAGGGTACGCTCATCGACCTGCGGACGGCTCTGGTTCGATGAGCGTTTCGGATCTTGTCAAGACCTACTTCTGCTCGCATGAACGAACTCAGGTACATAACCGAAAAACGCCGTCATCCGCGGCGTGAGCTAGAAGTCGAACTGACAGTGCTCAGAGAAAACGACTTGTTACCTGGTCGGACCATTGACATTAGCGAATCAGGCATGTCTGCGATTCTTCCGGTCGAATTGCGCGAGGGAGAAGAAGTCGAATTGCAAATCAAACTTCCAGGCAACACCCTAACCACCCGCGCCGTTGTGCGCGATCGCAACGTGTATCGTCATGGGTTTGAGTTCGTGCAGCCATTGCATAGAATTGTTGGTAGCGATGCCACTCGTTGAAGAATCTGGTCTACATCACCGGACAAGAGCTGCGATACCGGGTGTTAGACCATCTTGTGACCAACAATTGAAGCGTATCGACTATCAAAACGATCCAAACGAGCCATGGGAATTCGACACGAGCGCCCCGGTGGCGGAGACCATCTCTCAGCGTGCTAACGGCAGGTTCGTCAACCGCGACACGACTGGCGATTGGGTCGGAATCCTGGGCGGCGCTGGTGGAAGCCCGAGCTACCACAGCGATGCGATCTTCTACCTCGGCTTCCCAACGTCGTAATCCCGCTTCAGAAGGGCGAGGCCCCGGCGGGACGCGCGTGATGGACCAATGAAGCACCCGCACGTCCACATTGCACTGCGGCCTTGATGATCGAGGAGCCGCACTAAGACTTCCCCGTGCGCTCTTCCGTCCGGAATTCGCTGGAGGTCCGAGTCTTTCCTTGGCCATGAATTATTCTGCGGGGGGAGCAGGGGCGACCATCCGGATGGTGACCCGGCCGTTTTTGTCGTCGACGATTTTGTAATCGCTGGGAACCGTGAACAGTGACGGATCCGGCTCGGCGGTGTTGACGCCGGTGAACTCTGTCTTCAACTCTCCGGCCCAAGGATCGTCGTGCTTGGTCATCACGGTCGCCTTCAGATCAGGGGAGTACCAGCGTTCGGAAGTGACGACGATCGGCTTGTCATTGCCCATCTTTCCAGTGGGAATCGTCGTCGTCATGCGCGTGCCGGTGGCGTGGATGCCATTGATCGTCTGATCGCCAAGATTTTCGGTGGTCGGAGCGGGTTCGTTGGAATCCTGCACTGCTTTTTTGTACGTCATCTTTGTGTTGGTCGAAAAGCCTGGTCCTTCGGCGCCATCCGCACTGCGCATAATGAACACTTGTCCGCCTTTTGGCGGCAGACCTGGGTCAGGAGTGCTGCCGGGCGGAGGAAGAGTCATCTTATGCGCAATTTTTTTTTCGCTGTCGAGCATATAGCGCACGCCCGCGACTGGATCGAGAATCGTGATCAATTTGGGAGCCGAGGCTCGCGGACCGGCTCCGAGAAGATTCAAGCTGGCGTCGCGGCGGATGCGGCCTTCGCTGTCGCGACACAGAGTTGAGTTTTCGGCGGTGTGAATGCGATTACCGTCGGCGAAGGATTGCGTGTGGTCGGTGGCGACAGTGGCACAGAACGGCGCGCCTTTGATGGGAGCCGCATCCATGTTGTTTTCGAAATGCATGCCCAGCGTTGCGCCTTTGTCAGGAAGTTGCATAGCGCCAGCTATCATCGGAACCGGGTCTGGCGGGCCTTGTGCGACCACGGCAGTAGTGAGGGCGAGGATCGAGATTGAGATGAGAGTGGTAAGTTTCAGGGGCTTCATAGGATTTCTTTTCCCTCCTGCAAATTAGAAAGTTTTCATTGCACGACGCGAATGCCGCGAGCGATCCCGTCGGAGCCGACGAGTACGTCCGCATAAATCGCGCCATTGGGTAAGGCCGCCGCCGGCACTAATGCAGCCGCCGAAGATGGCAATTGCACGCGGATCAGTTGCATGGCTCCCCCGCAGCTGAGAGGATCACAGTACATCAAGCTGCGAAAATCTTCCGAAGCTGGACTCTTTGCGATATCCCGTTGAGGGGCCCGGCGCGGTCGTTGAGCGGAAAGGAGCCGCGTTTTTTGCGAGGAAGCAGTGTTCGTCCAGGGAACCCTGTTCGCGGCTTTCATCGAGGTGACGGGTTGCGCCACTGAAGACTGCTGCGCCGACTCTATCTTTAGGTTCGAAGTGTCCTGTCTCCGCGTGGGATGAAAAAGAAGAACGGCCGCAAGAGCCAGCCCTGCGGCTAGCGCTGTGGTCCAGTTGACTACGGCGAATCCGCGCCCCCTCGATTTCACAACTGACAGATCGCCAGTGATCTGTCGGCGGTAATTCTCCAGAACAGCGGCCTCGAGTGCGGCAGAAGGTTCTGGGGCTGATTCGCGAACGAGACTCAGCCCAGTTCCGAGTTTGCGCCGGGCGGCCACGAAGCAAGCGCATTCTGCGCAGTGGGCGAGATGCTCAGCCTCACCGGGGAACTCGGCATCCATGCGCAAGGGGTCTTCAAAGTAGAGTCGCAGTTCGTGACAGGTCATACAATACATCCCTCCGGTCCAGCCGCTCCAATATCCGGTTGCGGGCCGCGATGCGGCTTCAGTTTTTCCGCGAGAAGAGCATGCGCGCGACTAAGGCGCGAGCGGATCGTTCCCACAGCACAACGCAGGCGGGCAGCTGTCTCGGCATAGGACAGCTCGCACAAATCGCATAAAACGACGACTTGACGATAGTGATCCGGGAGTGAAGCCACCGCAGCCTGAACGCGTTCGGCAAGTTCACTGCGGATCATTTGGTCTGGTAGCGCATCCGATTCGGAGATGAGTTTGCCGGACACTGCCGCGAGGGTCGTGTCTTCCGGGAACGGTTCGTAAGGCCGCTCGCGGCGCTGGATTCGCCGAATAAAATTGCGAGCGATGCCAAACGCGAAGGCGACGATGTCGCCACGCTCTGTTTTGTAATTGTGCGCGTCTTTCAGCAAGGCGATGAAAACCTCCTGCGTGACTTCCTCCGCGATCACCCTCGAGCTAGTCATATAGAACACATAGCGAAAAATGGCAGCCTTCAGCCTTCTGTAAAGAAGCAAGAATGCCTGCTCTTCGCCGGCTACTGCGAGTTGCAATAGCTCAGCGTCAGAGCGGGCCGAGAGCTGGTGGGGGATCGTCATATCTTCAGTTCGACGCGGTGACTTTCATATTGTCTTCGCAGCGGAGGGCAGAATGGTTCCAGAAATTTTGTGGAAAATGCGGCACGAATTGTAGCGCCGGCATCTCCGCCGACGGCGGCAAGAGCCGCGAAACGAATTGGAGTCGGGTGGAGATGGTTATTTCCCAGCTTCGGGAGATAAGCTTGTTCAGACGGTCTCACCTGAAAACGGCCAAAAGCAGCCCCAGTTCGGCCCGACATCTATGGTTGATGTATGGGTGATCGAGTTAGGCTCCGGCAGGCATCGCCAAACTTCGCGTCGCGATCAAACAGCAGGAACCGGTGTGCCGGTGTGTACGGCCACGCTTCCCGCAACGGTTGGACGACCCAGAGAGTTGGAGATCCTTCGAGCCGGTACGCGACGTTTTCTCGAATCAATCCAATACACAACAAACGCAGCCACTCCTCGCTCTTGCGCAGATGTTTGAGCGAGGCGACATCCGAAATGTTGGCCCAGTTGGCCAACTTGGCGCGCACAACCGTCTCCCGCAATGAGTAACCGCGTGCCATATGCAGCATTAGCAGACGCAACAGCAGGTCAGGGCGACCGAAACCTACGCAATCGCTCGACCGGACCCGACTGCCACGCCATTTGCTGCCATCCTGCAGGAAACAGCGACACCAATACCTTCCAGTTTTCTTCGGCGATACGCATTCACCAAGCATAGATCCACCAATACTAAAACCTGTTCCTAAAGGCAGAATTCCTTCCGAGTTGCCGACGACACTCTCCCGGAGTGTGCCAGGCGCGACGTTGTAGCACGTTACATCAAGCGACGCCGCTCATTTAGCTTGGAGTAGGCCAGTTCGTGAGGACGCTTTTTCGTCTTGCCCGGTCAGGACGCATAAGTACGTTAATTCTTGCCGACGGGCATCTTGAGGCCGAGTTCCTCGAAGAAGTTAAGCAGGATGGTAACGCTGTCGGTGCGCTTCTGCTCTTGCTCTGCCCCCTCGCCCGGACTCACAACCACCGCAAAGCGCTGGCCATCCGGCGCAAGGTCGTAAGGGTAGTCAACGCCAAGAAATTCCAAGTTCTTCTGGGACCACGTCTGGGGCTTTCCAGCCGCAAAGGACCCGGCGGCACCAGAGTAATCGACGAACATAATGCGCCCATCCGGTGTCAAGAAGAAAAGCTTGCGCCCGCTGCGCGCCCAGATGGGGTAGTCGCCCCCACCAGTTGAGATCTGCCACTTGCCTTCCGGCCCTGGGAAAGGCCGCACGTACAGCTCGTAGGTTCCCGACTCTTTCGAGGAGTATGCCAGCCAATGGCCATCGGGTGAGAATGCCGGATGTCTTTCGGAGAACGATGTCTGCAGGAATGGCTCTGCGATTCCGAGCTGTGGATGGGCGCGATCACCTTCGACCGGCGCCGTCCAGATCTCCGTATCGCCGAAGGTGCTAACCCGATATTGCTGGTATGCCAGCCGTTTGCCGTCCGGGGAGAAAGAACACGGAACCTGTCTGGTCTTGCCGTCGGTCAGCCGTTGCGCCTCGCCCGCACCGTCAGCGCGGATCCAATAAATCCCCGGGGCCACCTGGCGTGACGATTCGAAGACAATACTGTTGCCGTCCGAGGTCCACAAAGGCGAGTTGTTCCGGCCAGGCAGGTGTGTGAGGCGCGATAAGGTTTGCCGCTCGAGGTCCTTCACCCAGATATCCGCCCTTGCCGGACTGGTTGCCACCTCAAATGCCAGGCGCTTGCCGTCAGGCGAAAAGCGCGGATTTTCATACAACCCTGGAGTCATGTGCAATGCCCGTGTTTGGCCCGAGCTGTCCAGCCACCAGATCGAGTAAGGAAGGGGTTGTGCCTTCGAGTTGACGAAGACGAGGGTTCCGTTTTGGGAAACGTCGAAATCTCCACCTCCCAGCCAGTTCATGTTGACATCTTCGAGCACAGGCCGGGGGGCTCCCAGAACTGCCAGCCGGCTTAGGTCAAACGGTACAGCGAACAGCGTGTTCTGATGAATGTAAATCAGGTGTCCGCTAGGCAGGTAACGCCCGAAACCGCCCCCATTGTGAAGGGTTTTCCGCTCGCCAGTCTTGAAGGAAACAACCTCGATTTGTCCGTCAGTATAGTTCGCACCGAAGGCAGTGAATAGAGCCGCTTGGCTGCCCGGCAGAACCTGTGGCCAAGCATTTATCGTCTCTCCTTTTTCGCGGCTCAACTGCGTCACCGCCGTCGGCACACCGCCACCGGAGGGAACCCTCACCAAACCGGCGGATCCTCCATTGAATGCTGCGACTATATTTCCATCGTCGCCCCAACTCGCGCCTCTGGGATCGGGCACGTCGCATAACGTCACGGGCTCGCCGCCCTGGACCGGGATCTTCTTGAGCTTGCCATCGGCAAAGAAACCGATCGAGTGGCCGTCGGGAGAAAAGAACGGCATGTAGCCAAAATCGACACCAGGGAGTGGCGCAAACTGACTCTGATCGAGCGAGCGCATGACTAAGTGCAACTTGCCCGTCGCATCGCTATGGGCTACGACGATCCGCCTGCCGTCCGGCGACAGGGCCAGCTGCGCCCCCTTGAACCTGTCCATCGATGTTCCCGGCGGCAGTTCCGCGTTGAGCCGAATCGGCTGCGGCGCACTTGGCGCGGACCGCCAGGGGTGCCAGACAGCGAGGACCGTTGTAATGGCCAGAACCGCCGCAGCAACTAGGATGAGCCGTTCGCGCAGCTTGCGGTGTGAAGCCCCGGGAGCCAGCACGCCTAATTCGAAACCTGCCTCCACGACCCACGTTAGCTCGCTCGCCAGGTCACTCGCGCTTTGCCACCTTTCGTCGGGGAGCTTCGCAAGACATTTCTTGACGGCATGATCCAACGCTGGTGGCATCATGGGCTTGATCGAGCTGATTGGCGTAGGCTCTTTTTCGAGAATGGCCGAAGCTAGATTCAGTGGGTTCTTGCCCGTAAACGCTCGCTGTCCTGTCACCATCTCGTAAAGCACCGCGCCAAGCGAAAAAATGTCACTGCGGCCGTCTAAACCTTTGCCTTCGATTTGCTCTGGCGACATGTACTGGAATGTCCCAACGATTGTGCCCTCTTGTGTCATTGGCGTAGTCTGCGTCGCCGCCGTCAAGTTTGCCCCACTCATCAATGGGACTGCCGGTTTCGCCAATCCAAAATCCAGCAGCTTCGCCCCAGTCGCCGGCAACATGATGTTCCCCGGCTTCAAATCGCGGTGGACGACCCCGCTGCAGTGCGCCTTGGCCAGCGCATCCGCGATTTGCGCGCCGTATTTCAATACTCGCTCCAGCGGCAGTGGGCCCTTCTCCAGCCGCTTCGCCAGCGTCTCTCCCTCAATGCACTCCATCACCAAGTAGTCCATGCCGTCCTGATGTCCCACGTCATACAACACGCAAATGTTCGGGTGGTTCAGGCTCGAAATGGTCTTGGCTTCTCGTTCGAATCGCTGCTTGCGGATCGGATCGCCTAACAGATGCGCAGGCAGAATCTTGATGGCGACCGTGCGTTCCAACCGGGTATCCCGCGCTCGATACACCTCACCCATGCCGCCCGCGCCCAGCGGCGCAACAATCTCATAGGGCCCAAGCCTTGCACCGGAAACTAGCGACATGATTGAGCGAAATTATAGTCGTGTGGGACCATGACAGCGTACTTCTCGATCATCGAACCCGTCGCGGGAAGTCAGAAACTCCATTGGATATTGCCAGCGTTTGCTGCTGGGTGACGGCAACTCAGAAACAATAATTCCTTAGGTTAGATGGGAAGAAGCCCCCCGGAAGGCCGGTCGGTACGACGAGCGCAGCCAAGACCGTCACCGTCCTCGCAATCGGAATCTGCCTGACCGAGATTTGGCTCAGGTATTCCCGAGCCATTCCCGGTCGGCATACCTCATCAAAATGAATACTTCAGCGAAAATTGGATAAGCCTCGGCGTACCGATCGTCGAGGTTATCGGAGCAGAACCGGAGCCGGGGGTGGGACCCACCGCAGGCGCTGCCGGGTTGGCAAAAGACGGATGGTTGAAGATGTTGAAGAAATCCACCAGGAAACCGAGATTTTGGCCCTCTGCCAGCTTGTCCGGCGGCGCAGCCATCAGGCGCCTACGCGCAATCCCTGCGCACGCACGAACGCGGCGTGCTCGGACGGGCTGAAGTCATCGCACGTACAATGATGCTCGCACACTCCCCTTAAACCCATTGCGGACCACGCAAGGCGGCGCTAAAGGGCCGCTCTTACACACCAGTGCAAACGCCGAGGACGTCTTCGCACTCTCTCAGAACGAATACTTCAACGAGAACTGAATCAGCCGCGGCGTCCCTACGACCGAGGTGATGGGTGCAGATCCTCCTCCTGACGCCGAAACCGAAGTTGCCGCAGGATTAGCGAAGGACGGGTGATTGAACAGGTTGAAAAAGTCCGCGCGGAAACGCAGATTCTGCTGCTCGCCAAGTTTGAAAGTCTTGCCTAACGTCAGGTCAACATTTTTCTGTGGTGGCCCGATGATGCAATTGCGGGGCGTGTTGCCGTAGAGAGTGCCATCGCTGGGTGCTCCATTGGAAAGCGTTGCGGGCGGGTCCGGAGTATAAGCAGCGGCCTTCACCCAGTTTGGCAATCTCGACTCAACGCTGCCTGAGCTGAGAGCATTGCCACACCCGAATCCTGGCGCGAATGTGGCGGTTGACGATGGACTGGCCAAGGCGTAGACGCTGCCTCCGGCGGGATCAAACATGGTGATCGGCGATCCTGATTGAAAGACCAGTACGCCGCTGAGCTCCCAACCGCCTAGCGCGGTTTTGGTGTAACCGCTTGACCCCGAGAAAAAGGGCAATTGATAAACCGCGCTGGTCACAAAACGCTGCCGCTTGTCGAAATCGGAAAGACCTCGAGACACCGCTCCGCTGTCCTGGTTATTGACCCTCGTGACGAACGCCACGCTCGCCGTGGAAACGTCGTCAATTGATTTTGAGTAGGTGTAGGCGCCTTGGAAATAGAGTCCCTTGCTGAAGTGGTGGCCCACCGTGGCCTGAAGCGCGTTGTAGTGCGAATCGGAGTTGGGCGCGAAGTCTTCGAAATCCCCCGGGGCAATGCCGATAAACGGCGAGCGGGCGGACGCGTTCTCCGTGGTTGAATCTACGATTTGACAGGACAGGCCCTGCTTCTGCAGATTCGCGCAGCCGGCTCCCGGGATGGTGACGGGACTCTGCGGAGTCGCCAGGGTGGCTTGAGCCGGATCGAAAGTGGAGCGTAAGCGTGTTCCCTTAGTGCCGACGTAGCCGAGTTCGAGAAACCAATCGCGTCCTATTTCGCGTTGAATCGTGAAGTTCCACTGCTGGGTTGTGCCTGAGACCCAATGCTGAGGAACAGTGAGCTGGATGAGGCTATTCACATTACCGCTGAAGGTCGGGGAGCATGCCTGGCGGGTCGGGAAGGAGCAGGTGGCGAAAGTTTGTAGGATCGCGGCTGTGGGTACGTAAGTCTGGGTTGGAGCAGCGCCAAGCGGCGGAATTCCGTTTGGGAATGCGGGACTATGGGCAAACAGATTGGCGAGACTGTTTGGTCCGGGGAAGAAGCCGACTAGAAACGGAAAAGTGGGGGGCGTGATGGCCAAGTTGTCAGCGGCGCCCAAGTCCTCGCGGACACTGTAAATGCCATAGCCGCCGCGGATGGATGTGGTGTGATGGCCGCCGAGATCGTAAGCGAAGCCGATGCGTGGCTCCCATACGGTTGCATATTCGTTACCGAGTCCAGCCTGATTGAGCGTTCCGGTGATACCCGAAAGACCAAACTTGTTTACGCATTTGGGATAGACATAGGGTTGCCCAGTTGTGATCGCCAGTTGGGGAATTGTGTTGCCGGTATGGCAAAGCAGGTCGTAGGGTGCACCAATAAATTCGTCGCGGAAACCGAGGTTCAAAGTGAGCGTTTTGGTGACCCGGTAATCATCCTGGGCGAACCAGGCGCGGCTGGGAATGCGGTAGTCGTGGTTGCCAAGGCCTCCACCGCCCTCGCCCAACAGCGGGGAACCCGCCAGAAAAGCCTGGAAGTCCGTAGGAAATCCGGTGGCACCGGCGACGAAGAATATCAGTCCGTTGTCAGCAATCGGCAGGCTGCGGCGCATGGCGACGCGGTCGATTTCGCCGCCAAAACGGAGTTGATGCGGACCATGGGTCCAACTCAACGTATCCACCCAAGTATAGTTATTCGAGAGCGCAGACTGCAACTGCGTGGTATACGGCCCAAAGCCATATGTTCCGAACTGAAGGCGGTACATGTTGTGATCACCGGCCTGGCCGTTGACTCCAGTTGCAGTGGGCAGGTTGATACCTATTTGCGCCCCCGTAACGGGCGCTTCGTTGTTCAGCTTGTCGCTGATGATGTTGATGCCGAAGCGAAAGTCGTTTACCAGCGCATTGCTGAAAATGTGAGTCTCGGTGATGCTGCCAAAGCGGCTGTGCAGTGGAATGTCCAGCGGGAAATTCAGGTTGTTGGTTCCGGGCTGGCCACCCGCTTGTATGCCGAAGGAATCAGCTCCGAAGGGCTGAAAAGTATCGGAATCAGACCAGAAGAAACGCTCTGCGAGATGGTCTTTACCTCCGCGAAACTCGCGGTCCCAGTTGGCCGTGAACTGGTCATCGCGGAACTTGCCAGGATTGGTCAGAATGAGCGGACCTGTGTTCAAGGTCGAACTGCACGTCTTCGTCCCAGGGTTGAAAGTTTGAGTCACTCCTGGGGTTCCTGCGACCGTGGGGAACAGGAAGCCGCCCGGGCTCGAGCCAAACTGGTTGCCAGGAACATCCAACAACGCAAGGGCAACCGGATCAATCGACGTGAGAGGAACCGCGGGACAGCCGGGAGCGGCTGGGCTGCTGAATAGGGACTCGAGGTTGGCCGCTGACCGATTGGTCGGAAGCACCGGAATGCTGGTGTTGATAAATGTTCCGGGTGAGGCGCCGCTACGCTGGCGCGTGCCCTGATAGTTGACGTAGAAATGTCCGAAGCGCGAGTCGTGACCGACTGGCCCTCCGAAGTCGCCGCCAAAAATATTCTGCTTGATCTGCACTTTGCCTAGAAAATAATCGTGCGCGTCGAGCGAGGTGTTACGGAAGTATTCCCACAAGTCACCGTGGAACTTGGAAGTACCGCTCTTCAGAGTTGCATTGATGTTGCCGCCACCGTTGCGACCCTGAGAGGCGTCATAGAGGCTGGTCGATACCTTGAATTCTTCAATTGCGTCAGGGCTGGGCAGGGGTGTGTAAGTCAACTCGCCGAAGGCGTAGTCGGCCGCGCTGATGCCGTCGATCAGATAGTTGTTGTTGTCTTCCCGGCCACCGTTTACGTGAATGTACACGGCGCCCCGACCCAACTGCGACGCGTTATTCAGATCCGAAGTGGCGCCGGCCGACAGTGTGAGCAATTGTTGGAAATTGCGCGTGGCTAGCGGCAGGGTCGTGATCGTGGTGGAGCCCAGTGACTCTCCCGTGGTGGCGTCAGTAGTGTTGACTTGTTCCACTTGTGACTGAACCTCTACCACCTGTGTCACGGTGCTGACCTTCATGGTCGCGATCATCCTTGTTGTTTCGGTGATGCGGACGACCACTCCGGGGAAGCGGGTGACCGGGAAGCCGGCGGCAGATATCTCGACGGTGTAGGTGCCGACGGGCAGAAAAGTCGCCGTGAACAGTCCAGACGAATCAGACGTAATCTGGCGTACGGCCTCGCCTGTGCCCTCGCTCTGGATATTCACCTTGGCATTCTGGATCACGGCACCCGAAGCGTCTTGAACCGTACCGGTGATGGCTCCAGTGGCTCCTCCTTGCGGCCATGCGGCGCCAGTCAGGCCAGAAATGAGGATAACAATCGCCAACATGCGGTTGCGCATTATAATCCTCTCCTCGACAGCAATTTTGAAGACGGCTTCTCGACGAATGGTACTTTCACAGCGAAAGCTGACACTTAAGGTCCGCCTTAAATGAATCTCTGAAAGTACCGATGAAACTTGCAGGAATTAATTTAGGAAGTCTGCCGCTCAGTTCTGTTCACTGTCAACCAAAATCCGCAACAGCAAAAAGTTTAAACACGGGCGAGGAGAGGCTTGACTGCGCCCAAGTTCTTCCCAGGCGGCACTTGGCCTCAATTTCTTACGTTAAGTTCTGCGAGTTGCTGCAGCGCTGCGCCCAGCACTTTGCTGGGACCGGGTTCTTGGACGAAGACAACGAGTCGCATATTGCTGGCGTCGTCCGAGGCCACTTGTGTCGCAACGGATGTCGCGGGAAAATCCCTTCTTCCGGTCAACGTTCAATTCAGCTTTGCTCAGGAGGCCTGCTTTGCCGGCGTTGCCGCCTACTGACCTTCGTGAACAATCCATTCTCGTCGCAGAATGGTGGGCCCAGCGACCCCAACAGCACCTTGTCTGCACCGACGGTGCTGGAGTACCAGTTGCAGCTTCCATTTCCTCAATGCACTTGCGTAGCCAATGATGTGAGATTGATTGCTAATTCCACGTATCACGGACTGCAACTGCTGGCGGAGAAGCGCTACTCCAACGGACTGCAATTCCTCGCGACCTACACCTGGTCGAAGTCGATTGATGACTCCTCCCAGGCGGACGACAACGTGACATGGCCGGGCAGCTTCAGCAGCCTGTAAGATCCCAATAAGCCATGGCTGGAGCGGAGCCTTTCCACGTTCGATATTCCGCACGTCCTTCAGTTCAGCTATACCTACGATCTGCCCTTCAGGCGGCGCCGAGCCCTTCTGAACAACATGCCGCGTTGGGCAGAAGCCATCGTAAGCGGGTAGAAGACTAAAGGGATATAGCGCATGGCTGACGGACGGCCTCTGACCTTCTTCGTGAAAGATGGTAATGGGTTGCCGACCGCACGCAGCGGTCTAATATTGTCGGAAAGCCACTGTTTTTCAACGGAAACCTGACTTCACGCTTGGCACTGCTCCGCGCGCGTTCGGAGGCATTCGAACGCCGTGGTCGTTTACGACTGCAGGGATGCCGATAACCAAGCTGGGTCGCGTGGTCGCATGCACTGGCGTTTGCTCTCTCCTGGATAGCCTTGCTGTCGGTTTCTGGCTGCGTGATCGCGCCGGTTCGCTTGCCTACGCAGGCCAAGGACGACAACGGAGAACCGAAAAAGCTCGATTTCACATTTCTGAAGTCCGGTTCGACCACAAGGGGGGAAGTGACCAAGAATCTAGCTGCGAATGACACCGGCGTGAACCAGAATGACTTCTTCTGGGGGCGGTGGGAAAGCTCAACCTGGGGGTACGGAGGATTTGTTGCGCTCCCCCCGCATAGCGGGGCGGGAGGAACTCGTGTATGGGGATCCACAGTCTCCTTGTCGCGTTTGATCAGAAACGTGTGGCCAAGAGCTGGGCGGTCGTGGATGACAAGAAGCTCGATCAGCAGGTCGATCTGCTCGATAGCGTGCCACTCGACCTCTCCTCTCCAGTGCGCGCCAAAGCACATGTACCCTTTATCTGACACGTTGATGACAACAAACCGGCGACCGCGATTGCAGATCTCGTCCTCACGGCCGAGTCCTTCCAATGCGAAAATGTGCAAATTTCGCGACCTGACAGAACACCTTACGCAAAATGCGACAAGGCGAAAATTCCACGTGTCAATGTTCTAAAGATGACTCCCATATCCGGAATCTCCAACGACGGGTATCTGTGGTTCGACATGCATTTCGCGAAGCCGGCCCCTGTCGGCTACTACACTGACTCTAATAAGGTACGTTTCCCGAAATAATTACACTCACATCGGGTCGGTGACTGTAATCGCGACGTTTCACCCAGAATGAGGCTGCCATTATCAGCTCGAAATCGCAATAAAGTGAAATGAGACAATGTCCCAGGCGCGTTCCGAGGGTAGGAAACGTCGTCTACCGAGCACCGTAGCGGTCGGGGGATCTGATGATAATGCGAAACAGCCTCTGCCATCTCCTTGCGCTGATCATCCTCACAATCGGCTCATACGGGCAGACAACAGCTCTATCAACCAGGGGAATGACGTCACGAAAGGCGATGGATCGCGACCTACTCGAGGTCACCATCCCGCGCTTGGAAAAGCTCTACAGCAGCCATACATACACCGTTACAGAAGTCGTGGGCTGGTACTTGGCGCGTATTGAGAAGTACAACGGGATCTATCGCGCGGTGCAGAACCTGGATGTGCCGGGAGCTCTCGCCACCGCTGCTGGCGAGGACGCGGAAGCAAAAATGGGTGGGTTCGTGCGCGGTCCCCTATGGGGCGTCCCAATTGTTACGAAGGCAAACACTAGCATCAAGGGCCTAGTCACTACCGATGGATGGAAGGGTTACATCATCCCTGGCCACGAGCTGGTTGCACCAGAGGACGCAACGATCATCAAGAAGCTGCGTGCGGCAGGAGCCATCATCCTCGGGCAGACCAACATGCCGGATTTTGCGGCGAGCGATACCAATCGCAGTACTGCCTATGGACGTACCGGAAATGCCTACGATGTGCGCTTCAGCCCTGGTGGTTCTTCTGGAGGCACAGTCACAGCCATCACCTCCAACTTTGCATTGTTGGGTAATGGAACCGACACGGGCAACTCGATCCGGATGCCAGCCGCGACCAGTTCCGTCGTCGGTATCTTTCCAACGCGCGGGTTGGTAAGTATTGCTGGCATCGCGCCGCTCGACTGGCTGCTCGACAACACAGGGCCAATAGCCCGTGACGTTACCGATGCGGCCATTGCACTTGACGTCATGGCTGGTGAAGATTCACTGGACCCGGCCACGGCCGGCTCACGAGACAAGGCGCAGCGCGGCCCCTACACGCAATACTTGAATCCTTATGCCCTCAAGGGCAAGCGGTTCGCCGTTCCTGCATTCATCCTCGACGGAGACCCTCCGGCGTTCCAGGGAGTTTGCCCAAACGCCACGGCCGCGCAGCTCGCCAAGGCGAAGAAGGAATCGAGCACTCCATTGAATCCAGCAACACGGACGGCCTTCCTAAAGGCCGTTAAGGAAGTGACAGCTGCCGGAGCCACCGTGCTGATCGATCCTCAGATCATGCCAGATAGCTTCGCCGACGCGGCATCGCACATTTGCACACTGCCGTACCTTCGCGAGGGCACCGACAACTTCCTCGCCGGCTTCGGCCCGGCACAGTATCACTCGAGCGTCGAGTATGAGCATGCCGTCGGCAAGCCACTCCCCGGGGTCATCATCGGGGGCGATAAGACCGGCATGTTTGCTGCCGTTGATATTCAACAGACGACCCTCGAGACTGATCCGCAGGCGGAGATCACTCTCCGGCGTCCCCGCCGCGAGTTGCTCGCCATGTACGAAGCGGAGCTGGATCGCCTGCACCTTGACGGATTCATCTATCCCGCAATCCAGATGCCGCCCGTTGATGAGACCATGCCTCAAGATGGCCGGCTGAGTGAGGGGCCGCACAGTGCCACCGGTTGGGTAAACATGCTCGGCGTGCCAGCCATCAGTTTTCCTGCAGGTTTTTACGACAATGGGCTGCCTTTCGGCATTGAGATCAGCACCCGCAAATGGCATGATGGCGATATGATCGGCTGGGTCTACGACTATGAGTTGCACACCCACCATCGGCGGCCTCCAGTGCTGGTCGAACGCGGCCTGCTCCCAACAGCCGCGCAGCCGCCGGCGCCCTAGTCCTAGTCGTGTGCGAGGGTAGACAGATGTCCACGAACCTGTCGGTTGTTTGATCCCACCGTTGCAGTGTCTGAAGCTTTCGACAACGTTTGAAACAAGGTCAGCAATCGTGGAGCTTGTCGCTGAGAGACGACCGAGCTGATTGCAATCTGCGATTGCGCTGTGGCTGCACCGGCATTCGCTAGCCCTGGAACTGTTCGTGAGAGATCATCGATGACTGAGTCTAAATCCTGATTTTGCCGCTCGCTGGCGTTCATTGTACGGATGAAGTCCAGCAAATTTTTGTAGGTCTGACAACCCGCTTGAACAAGAAGGAGCCGTTTTTCACTCTCCGCCAGTGCAACTTCTAGGTTCGTTCGTTTCTTGCCACGCTGCGTATCAACTCTTTTGCGAATTGACGTGGCATAGCTTGTCGCGTGGATTATAGAACGATTCGCGTTACTCAGTGAGAAAAGCTGCTCATCTTTGCGGAAGAGCAACGACAGCCGTTTGTAGGTCTAACAATGTTGCCTGCTGAGACCGGGCCAGTCCACCACAATGCCCGCAGCAGATCGACGAGTTCGAATAGGCGTTTCTTCACGGGGTGAGACCGCGACAACAAACTTTGAGCGGGAGACACCGTGAAAGCTATGCCAATACGCAGAAGTACATGACCAAAGTAATGAGACCTTCCTCGAAGGAGATGAAGTATGTGGCAGGATGCTCGTAAAGTTGCCCGTAGGAGACGTCAGTTATGACTCCTCTACTGAGAGCAACTCCGTATTGCTGCATCTGTGGCATGCCCGTGCAGCTTTCAAGTTGCAAATTCGACGAACGCGGGCAGCCCGTACATGAGGATTGCTACGTGGTCAAGCTCGCACCAGACAGCAGGGCACACAAGTTCCCGTCCTGGCCCAGTGCGTACAAGACTTCTGCGTAGACAGGCCGTGATCTCGGGTTTTCTCGCCCGCTCCTCTGGGTATTCCTCCCCGCCTTTGAAATAGACGGGTGGCATATACGTGGGCTACGTATAGTGTTTTCAATCTATTAGCTTCTCTTCTGCCGTGGCAAGATTCATGCAATTTGCGATTTCAATCCCATGAGTTCGTAGTCCTCCCCCTTCTGTGGCAAATTGTGAGAAGCAAATTTATGACAAGAGAAGCGCACTGCCCATATTGCGTCACGGCTGGCTTTGGCTTCAGGCTGATGGTACAGAACACGCACAATGAACATGTTTGCCCCGGTTGCGGCCGCGTGTCCTATGGCTCGGAATTTCGCTGTTCCTGTGATCGGTGTCGAATCGGTAATTTGCGAACAAGCGCTCGGAGCCAAGCTCAAACAGTGAGTCTAAAATGAGCGCCGTCACGTGCACTGGCTAGAGATATTGGCCACCAAATCCGATCTTGAAGCATTGGGACATGCTTTCGAATTCGGTTTACTACCTTAAAGTGTTACGAAATCCGAACAGTCTGCACCGGGCGTGGTTGACGTGGTTGGTTTGGCGCTTGACAGCCTATGCCTTGAGGTCCAGACTTGGGGCCGAAAGTGCAAGCCCTTCCTACGGCGATGGGTTGTTGTGAGAGGCCCGTCGCCGTTGGCTCCCTATTCTAAAAGGCGTGGGAAATGCAATTCTGGGCGAATGCATTGGCGAGCCGGTGGGTAGGATTCGCGCCACTACCTCCATTCAACCGACGGTGACCAAACAGACGGCGATGCTGTTTAAGAGACGAAACCCGTCGCGATGAACCATCCCCCGACTTGAGATCGGCACTGAAATCAACTTTGCCAATTCCAGAAAAAAAAGAGCCGAAAGTTATCCTCGCGGTCAGGCGCTTAAGACCCAGATTGGCTAGTTTCAATTGGGCAGTACCCAACTCCATCGCCGTCCTGCCAACGGTTTCGTGGTAGTGATGAACTGATCCCCTTGCGCGTTTTACGGAGAGGAAAACGGTGCCAGAGGGCTCGATAGCCAGAATCGGATTTCGCAAACGTCTGGCGACTATTGCGATCCTGGCGGTTGTTTACTTCCTTGCGGGCAAACTTGGCCTTAGACTGGCCTTTGCCAATCCCAGCGCAACCGCAGTTTGGCCCCCAACCGGCATCGCATTGGCCGCGTGCGTACTCATCGGTTCTTGGGTTTGGCCAGGTATTTTCTTGGGAGCATTCCTCGCGAACATTGCAACAGCAGGTTCCGTCATCACTTCTATCGCTATCGCCGCTGGAAATACACTTGAAGGGATACTCGGCGCTTACCTCGTCAACAGATTCGCAGGGGGGCGCGGAACTTTCGATCGCACACGCAAGGTCTTCAAGTTTACGTTTCTCGCCGCGATGATCAGCACCACTGTGAGCGCCACCGGTGGCGTCACCAGCCTCGCCATCGCCGGTTTTGCAAAATGGTCTGACTATCGATCCGTGTGGCTGACCTGGTGGCTAGGCGATGCAACCGGCGATCTGATTTTAGCTCCAGTGTTGATGCTCTGGGTTTTGACTCCTCGCGTTGCGTGGAGGAAGTGGCAAATACTGGAGCTTTCGTGCTTGCTGCTCTGTCTGTTCTTAGTCGGCGAAATCGTATTCGGTGGACTGCTTCAGTCCGGCATGAAGGGTTATCCGTTTGAGTTCGTGTGTTTTCCGATCTTCATCTGGGCAGCGTACCGGTTTGGGCAGCGCGAAGCGGCGACGGGATCTTTTTGCTCTCCGGCCTAGCCATACGAGGGACACTCATGGGTTTCGGCCCCTTTGCTCGGGCCCAGCAAAACGAGTCCCTACTCTTGTTACAGGCATTCATGGGGTCACTTCCGTGATGATCATCGGACTCGCTACGGTGGCCACGGAACGGAAGCGAGCCGAGGCGAACCGCGAAAAACTCGTCCTAGAACTTCGGGGAGCGCTTAGCAGAATAAAGACCTTGAAGGGCTTGCTACGGATTTGCAGCGTGTGCAAGAGGATCCGCGACGACAAGGGTTACTGGAACCACATCGAGAGCTACGTCCGCAACCCACTCCGAGGCAGATTTTACACACGGCATTTGTCCGTCCTTGAGCAGACCCTCTACGCCGAAGAGCGTGGGAAAGTCAGTGAGGAATGAGATGAGATCATAGTCGCTTCAGCCTCTCGCCTGTGGATGTACTCTCGATTGCCCGATTCTGGCGCCGACTGCACGAGCATATCCAACTCTCTACAAAATCTGCCGTACATGCGCGACTTGGGATTGAGCTTCTAGAAACCTAAGATCGTCACGCTCGTGCGCGGAAGTCGGCGCAAGACCTCGCCCGCGCGGGTCGCCTCCGCGCCGAAAACCGAGCACAGTTCCGTTTGTGCAGAAAATCGTTGACTCACTATCCCAGATGGAGGAGGTTCAAGCTTCACAGGCATCTCTGCGGGAATGACACTGCCGGGTGTTGCGTCCCGGACGGAGATCGAGCGGGCCTTCTCGGGCCATCTGGCTCTCGAAGAAGCGAAATCGTCAAAGATGGGCTAAAGAAATCCTCATAACATCTTTCATCACAAATAAGTCTAAAGAGCGAACAACTGGCGAAACGATATCTGATTTGGGAGCCGAGAAGTTTAATGGTCAAGCTTCGTAACAAATCTCATAGCAACTACGATCTGATGAACAAAACTCGTGGAAACCTCGAAAAATAAACCGGCTTTCGGCAGCCAGAATCATAGCTATAATAGCCATGACGGAGGTGGCCCTCATGCGAAGCGTTAATGTTGCAGAACTCAAGAACCGACTGAGCAAATATCTTACTTTTGCTAAGGGCGGGGAGGAAATCATCATACGGGACCGTAATCTTCCTGTGGCGAAGCTGGTTCCTTTTTCTCCTGGAGAGGGCACCGAAGAAGAGCTGCTCTTAGTCGCTGCCGGCAAGATGCGATTGCCTGAGAAGCCGGTCGATCTGGAGAAGGTATTGCGGGTTCCAACAGGCAAACACCTTGGCCGAGCGGGAACGCAAGCTCTGCTTGAAGATCGGGAACAAGCGCTATGAGCAAGCAACCTGCTTTTTGGGATTCGAGCGGGCTGGTGCCACTATGTGTGCATGAATCGACGAGTCGTCAGGCGCACGCTCAATTGCGGAAGTTCCTGCCGGTCGTGTGGTGGGGGAGTTTAGTGGAAGTCCACAGTGCAATCGCCAGACTCCATGGCCTCGGCCAGCTGACCGACGCAGAGGAACAAAACGCTCTGTCTCAACTCGACCTGCTAAACCGCGGCTGGAGGGAGATTCTCCCAGGCGATCACGTGCGCGAATTGGCGACACGTCTTTTGGACGCTCATGACTTGCGAGCTGCTGACAGCTTGCAACTAGGTGCGGCTCTGACCTGGTGTCAACAGCGTCCGGCAAAGAGGAACTTTTTATGTGGAGATCAACGACTATCCAAGGCCGCAAAAGCGGCTGGTTTCTCTGTCCTGGAACTCTCCTAAGCGGTCCCCTCTGGATCTCTGTAACAGCTTTCTAATACCTCCCACGCTTTCCAAGGCCGTCGATTCTGCCGCACGGGGCCCGTCCGGATGTAGCCTCCGCATCGGGCAGATTCCGACCCAACATTGCCCGGAATAACGAAAATCCCAAGCCGTTCGTCTGGACCGAGTTGAGCGATGATGTGGTTACTGCTATCGAGGGGGGTCTCTCTGTCCTGTGCAACGCTCCTGGGGTTCCAGCTACCCGGGGCGGTTTTGAAGTAAGAAAATTCCATGCCAGTGAAATGTCCGCTTTGCTCGAAGACAACGAGACGGCAGTGAAGGATACTTGCTTTAATTGCTTGCTTTAATTGCTGCCTGCTCAAAGAGGGGGGTGATGAGGTCGTCTATCCCCTCGATGATGAAAGCTGGCGCTGACAGTTTTTTCAAATCTGCGACCAGATCGGCAAATCTCTGCTCCTCATCGGCGATTTGTTCAAGCACTAAAAAATCGATTCTCCTCTATTGACAGCCTCAGCCCCCTGTCCGAAAATTCGTCCGATAGAAAGGGGCCCTATGCCGAATAACAGCCTGTTCGCTTCCTCGCTTGCTAACTTCGGCGGTTTGCTCCGATTCGTTGGAGTAGCTGCATTCCTGCTGGCTCCCTTCGGTCCATCACCTTTATCAGCTCGGGAAAGATCAGGCTTCGGCCCCTACCGTTTCCAAAACGTCGCCATCGGCGGTGGTGGTGGCTTTATACCCGGGATTGTCTTCAGCACAACCGAACCCGGTCTGGTGTACGTCCGGACCGATATCGGCGGGGCCTACCGCTTCGATCAGGATTTAGGTCGCTGGATTCCTCTACTCGACTTCATCGGATTCCCCGACTGGAACCTCAGCGGCGTCGAGAGCATTACCATTGACCCTCGCGATCCGGATCGCGTCTATCTCGCTGTCGGAACCTACACCAATGAATGGTCGAGCCAAAACGGCGCGATCCTCCGCTCTCAGGACCACGGCCGCAGATTCCAAAGAGTTGACCTGCCCTTCAAGGTCGGCAGCAACATGCCCGGCCGCGGTATGGGCGAGCGTCTGGCCATTGACCCCAACAATAATCACGTTCTTTACTTCGGAACCCGGAGCGGGAACGGTCTTTGGCGCAGCATGGATGCGGGCGAAACATGGTCGCAGGTCACGACCCTCCCTGACACGGGCCCCTACCATGAGCCCTCAAGCGGTCCTTCGGACACTTATGACAACGATCCAATCGGCGTTGTCTGGGCCACCTTCGATCCGCGCACAACGGTGAACGTTGGCCACATGAAGGTCTCGCAGAATGTTTATGTCGGAGTGGCCGATCCGGCAAACAGCCTGTGGCACAGCACCGATGGCGGACAAACGTGGTCGCCGGTCGCCGGGGAGCCCACGGGAGTGATGCCGCACCATGGCAAACTCACGTCCACCGGCCTTCTCTACCTCAGCTACAACAACAACGCGGGCCCCTACGACGGCTCGACCGGCGCTGTCTGGAAGTACGACACCGGTTCGGGAACATGGACCAACATCACGCCGCCTTCATCTCCGCTCAACGGAGGATACGGCTTCGGCGGTTTGAGTCTGGATGCGCTGAATCCCAATACCATCGTGGTCGCCGCGCTCAACCAATGGTGGCCGGATACCCAGTTCTTCCGCAGTCTGGATGGCGGACAAACCTGGAACCTGATCTGGAGCGCAAGCTTCACCAATCCGGCAGGCTGGCCTCCGTACGTGGTTCCGAACTATGTGATCAATTATGCGTCAGTAGCCCCATGGCTCACTTTCGGCGCAACAGCCGCCACATGTACGCAGGCAGGTCCCAGCAACGGACTATGTCCGCAGCCTACGCCCAAGTTGGGATGGATGGTGGAGTCGCTCGAGATCGATCCATTCAATTCCGACCACATGCTGTACGGCACGGGCGCCACGATGTACGGCACCAATAATCTTACGGGCTGGGACACAAACGGGGTAGTCAATATTTCCGTTGCCGCTCTTGGGATTGAAGAAACGGCCGTGCAAGACCTCATCAGCCCTCCAGCCGGCACAGCTCATCTCATCAGCGCCGTCGCCGACAACGGCGGCTACACCCACAACGATTTGACAGTGCCGAGCGTGATGGATGCGAATCCAGTTTTCACCACCGGCACCAGCCTCGATTACGCTGAACTGAACCCCGCCTTTATCGTCCGTGCAGGAACCGGCGGCACAAATGGAAAGAACATCGCTTTCTCCTCCGATGGCGGGCAGACGTGGACCCCTGCCTCCACTCAGCCGTCAGGTGCCTCGGGCGGAAAAGTGGCGGCGGCCGCCGATGGAAGCCGAGTCGTCTGGAGTTCCGGATCAGGCGTCTTCTTCGCTCTGGACAACGGAACTACGTGGACGGCATCCACCGGCGCACCGGCCGGCGCCAGCGTGCGCTCTGACCGCGTAAATCCGCTGAAGTTCTACGCCTTTGCGAACGGCACGTTCTACGTCAGCACCGATGGCGGCCAGACCTTTGCTGCTACTGCAGCGAGCAATCTGCCGCCCGCCAGCACTTCCGCGCAGTTTAAGGCAACACCTGGCGCCGAGGGTGAGATCTGGCTGGCAGGCGGAAGCACAACAACTGCGTACGGCATCTGGCATTCGCTCGATGGCGGCAACTCGTTCGTCAAGCTGCCGAACGTTGATGCGGCTACCACGATCGGCTTCGGAATGCCCGCTCCCTTCCGCAAATATCCGGCGTTATACAGCAGCGCAGAAATCAGCGGCGTCTGGGGTATCTATCGCTCCACCGATGCCGGGCTTACCTGGAGGCGCATCAACGACGATCTCCACCAATATGCACTCACGAACCAAACGATCACAGGCGACCCTCGCATCTACGGCCGCGTGTATTTCGGCACCAACGGCCGCGGAATTATTTATGGAGACCCGATCGGGCGTGGTGACTAAGTCCACCAGATGGGGCAGCGGTAGTTTGGGAACGAAAAGTCGCGATAAGCGATAACTGACGCGTTCTGAGTTTTGTACAGCTCCCAAATGGCGTCTTTCGAGGCGGAAAGTCCGAGATTCAGATACGCTTCGAGTCATCGAGCCGCCCCCTCATTGCCCAGCGTGGCATACGATTGTGTTTATTGCTATTTTTGCGGGGCGGTCCGTCGTGGGTGGATTCTTTAAGCACGCCGTGAAGCAGCAGCCTCAGCAACAGCGCCGAGCGGTGGCAACGCCGTGCCAGGCTACATTTCTGTGGTCGTCTTGGAATGGCTCCTCGTGCTCTATGTCCGCATGGGCGTGCACAAGCGCGGACTGCGTTTGCGCGATCTTGTTGGCGGCCGATGGGCGACGCTGAAAGGGGGATGAAAGACATTGCTCTAGGCGCGGGTCTATGGGCGGTGTAGATCGGCTTGATGAATGGTCATGTCCTAGGTGGCGGAACAAAGGCCGCGCAGGGACTTCTTCCCCGAGGCATTCTTGCCAACCTCAATCAGTCCGTGGAAATGCCAGCGTGCGGATAGGGCGATTGAACTTGAATCCGGCATTGCCTGTATCGCCGCCGTCTGCACCAGCCCAACCGCATACCGAGCCCGATTCCCATTCCGACGGCACCTGCGATGCAGTGTGGCAAGATTTTTGCAGCGGCAATATCGACGCCGTTGCTCACACTCTAGGAACTAGCACCGAACAAGCCCTTCAACAAGTTGCCAACAAGTTAATAAAACACAGTGACAACCTTCTCGAAATCTGGCGCTTTTCCTTTGAGGTCCTCACCTTTGCCTTCTTCGCCTTGCTCGTCTTGGTTTTTGTCTTCGTCGCCCGTCAGAGCTTTCCCCACGGCAAGTCGGACCAGGTCGTGCTCACCGTCGCCGGAGGCATACCAAAATTTCACGTAATTACAGACAAGGATATCGTTAAGAAGAACGTCAAGACCATCGATGGCTCGCTCAGTGACGTCTTAAAAGTTTGGGGCCACTATGCCATGGAACCGATCAGCACGGGCGAGAACATTCAATCGAGCCAACTGAGTTCGGGCAGCAAGTCGGACAACGGACAGCCTGTACCTTTGTAAGCGAAGTGCTCCATGTCGGCGAGAAGGTCAGACGAGGAGGAAAGTTGATTGCGAAGCATATAGGGTTGGGAAGGAACGGCCGGTTCGCGCGCGCTCGTCGCAACGAGTTCTCGATGACAGAGGGATTATCGCGCACACTGAAACCACGCCGGATTGTCACCCATCCAAATGCGGCAGCGCGTGAGGAGAACTATCGAGGTTGTAGTTCGTGAAAACACTTTCAAAACTCTACCTTAAGGTGCAAGACAAACGCAAAGTTAGCTTACGTGCAATACGCGTAGGTATCACAGCCACTTCGAGTCGAGGCCGGACAATCATCACGACGCTACCAGTTGGAATGACGACGTAAGTCGGATGGCGCTGTGCAGAGTCCGGTACAGGGGACAGTTCATTGCATAAATGGCGTGCACGCGGTCAACCTTCTGTCTTGTCTGTTCCAGCGCAATCAGGCGCATCGCTACATGGATCCTGCGGATGACCAGCACTCCATCTTCCTCTTCCACCTCGCCGGTCACTTCCGCGCTGAGCTTTCCATCGCTGGCATCAATTTGACGCGCTTCCAGCGCGCCTCCAAAAGTGCCCAGCATTCAGCCGGCGGTCGCCGAAATAACGTAGTCAATCGTAGCAGCGTGTGATTCGCCTAGTTTTGCGGGGTCAACTTTATAATGCTCTGCGATCGCGCCATGCACACTATAAATGACTGGCTGAGCCTCGCCTGGCAAATGTGCGATACGCAACGGGCCGCGCTTGCGTTCTATCGTTGACTTCGAAGTGTATACGACCTTGCCCATCGATTCCCTCCCGAAGATTTCGTCACTCACTGCCCAGCAGATCTCTTGAAGAGGTCTTCAATAACTGCGGAGTCCACTTCGCCGGATTGGTTGTAAAGGGGCTCGCCGTGCCCGTTTAATACGACCACATGTGGGATATAGCCCTTGTAGTATTT
>Ga0307474_10000537_pt1 | contig 27311 bp, 28 predicted proteins | sample atmos_gasesECM1C_2_FD_203312 | JGI IMG/M metagenome (GOLD analysis project Ga0307474, IMG submission 203312) | Hardwood forest soil microbial communities from Morgan-Monroe State Forest, Indiana, United States - atmos_gasesECM1C_05 | ecosystem: Environmental > Terrestrial > Soil > Temperate... | reverse complement strand
GGCAGGGTCTCGCGTTTTTTATTCGTAACTGACCCGTTGGATTGGCTGGAATCCTGAAAGGGTGCAATTTCTGCAATCAGGTTTATCACGTTTTGCTCGAACTCGCGCATCCGTAGAATTACGAACACGGGCTACGCATTCTCGCGCGGTCGGCCGTTCTTCTACGGTCGGAGGCGAACGGAAGGTGACGGTATATTTTTAGCGTCATTGCTTCGCGCGAGCCCAACCGCTCGGCAGCGGAATGTGCCAATCTGAAACCCAGGGCTCCACGTTCGACAGGGGGTTTCATGGCCATGTCTTCCGGCTCACCGAACAATCCCGGCGCTTACCCCGAGCATCGCGAAGTTCCGCGCTTCACCTTCATTGCCCACATCGAATTACGCGAGCCTCGTTCCGACATGCGCATCACCGGCCGCATTTCTGAAATCAGCCGCAAGGGATGCTTCGTGGATGTCTTGGTCACCCTTCCGCAGGGCACCAATTTGAATATCCGCATCAGCTGTGACCAAGGCGCGTTCGAAACCAAAGGCAAAGTTGCTTATGTACACGAAGGCATGGGGATGGGCATCGCCTTCGTGGAGCCCGCCGAAGATCAATTGAAAATTCTCGACTCCTGGCTCGCACAACTGAGTGCCTGAGCCATTCTGAAAGATCCCTAATATTTTCACCTCTGGTTCCGGGTTTTCGCTGAACTCCACCTGCCGGGCTGATTTTGGGATCGCCTCCACTTGCGTTAAAATAAAATTGCTTTTCTACAGGGAGCCTTCCATTGGGTTTCAGCGCAAGTACCAGACAGTTGGGAGACGTGACGATTGTGGACGTGCGCGGCCGCTTTACCCTGATCGAAGGCGAAGCGGTTCATGAACTGTTGACGGATTTATTTGAAGATGGCCGGCGCCGGATTCTTCTGAATTTTCGCGATGTGACTTACCTGGACAGTTCGGGGATCGGCCAGTTGGTGCGTGGGCTCTACTCTGCGCGCAAGAGCAATGCGGAATTGCATGCGGTCGACTTGAACCCGCGCGCCCGCGAAATCCTGCACATGACCAACCTGCACACCGTTTTTGTTGACTTTCCCGACGAGCAAACGGCGCTGCGCGCTTTTGCTAAAAACAACTAGCCCTTTCCTGGTTTTTTGTTTTTAGCTTTTCGTCTTCAGCTTCGAACCGCTAATTGAATCGCTACTTCTGGATCACCCCGCAAGCAATTCGCGCTCCGGAATTTCCGGCTGGATCGGTTTTGTAATCATCCTGCGCAGCATGAATCACAATCGACGTTCCGCCTTCTGGAAACAATGAATTGGGTCCGTCGCTCAGCGTTACATTGGTGTCCAGGAGTGACGTCGTAACTTTTCCATCCGGCCCCACTTCGATATTCGGCAGATCTCCGTTGTGTGGCCCGGCTGGATTGTCCCGCCCGTGCTTCTTATTCGCAGGATTGAGGTGCCCTCCGGCCGTCTTGAAATCCGGACCTTCGCACTTTCCAACGGCATGAATATGTATGCCATGCGTGCCGGGCGGCAGCTGCGAGACGCTCAAATCTACGCGCACTCCGCCGGCCGACGGCTCAAATGTCGCCGTTCCGATCTTGTCTCCTGCGGCGTTCACAATGTCGGCGTGAGCGGTGGACGCCATCTGCACCGACGACCGCAACGCCGCGGGCGCGGGTTGAGTCTGCGCGCCGGCTGGGCCGCAGACCGCCGCCAGTGAACATGTTGCCGCCAAAAATCCTGCCATTCGAATACTTCCAGCCCAGCCCACTCCCCCGTTCCTCATCGCACACCTCCACCACTCAACCGAATTAAAGCCAAGATACTTATATGATGTTCACGCAGGGCGGCGCAATCGGGAAAGGACCTGATTCTTTTCGCTCCCGATTCGAGGCGAACTGATGTCTCTCGGGGCAAAAAATCCTCCGGGCCCGAAAATTCTACTCGCCCCGGGTTGGGGTGTTTCATGTATCGAGTCCACTTTGCTCGTCGCTTAACCCACTGGCGATGCAGCGATTTACGGAATATTTCGGAGTTGGCAGCGCGCTTGCCCCTGTAGCTTCGTACGTCGAAAGCGAAATGCACGGCGACACGAATTTTCAGTTCCAGGCAGTACAAGGAGCCTATCCATGAATTCGGATCAACTCGAAGGCAAATGGAAACAGGTAAAGGGTGAAGTTCGCGAAAAGTGGGGCAAACTTACCGATGATGATATTCACGTCGTCGCAGGTCGTCGCGAGCAGCTCATCGGCAAAATTCAAGAACGGTACGGCCTTGCCAAGGAGGAGGCGACGCGTCAAGTGGACTCGTTCGTGAAAGGGCTCAACAGCGAGCCCAATTTCAACGAAGCTGACGACGCCATCGGAAACCGCGCTGCCAAATCTCATACGGCCGGCCGAGGGTAGGGATATACAGTTCAGCGGGGCGATCGACTTAAAATAAAAAGGCCCGGGACCAAATTTTGGTTCCGGGCCTTTTTGCATTCGATTCCTTCAGCTCGCGGCGAATTTAATCAGCGTTGACCGGTTTAGATCTGGTCGCGATCCTGGTATTCCGGCGGCACATCATCTTCCGGCACTTCGCTGGTGGTCACTTCGCCCTCGTCCGGATCCTTCGCGTTTTCCACGCCGCTGACCACTTCCGCTTCGTAATCCTGCCCTTCTTCCGCCAGTTCCGTCACGCTTTCCGAATCCGCCGTCTCGCGTTCCGATAACCCCTGCGTGTCGCCCGATTGGCCGCCCGAAGCGGCGCCCAAACCTCGGCGCCCTCGAATCGCCACCGGATTCGTGACTTCCTGCGTTCCGCGGCTCGCGCGTTTGACCTTCCGCCGCACGGGCTTCTTCGCCGCCGCCTTTTTCTTTGAGGCAGCCTTTTTTGCTGCCACTTTTTTCTTCAAGATCGGTTTCTTTTTTGCCGCTACCTTCTTCTTCGCTGCTTTTTTCTTAGCCATGCCCGCAGTCTACCAAACGAGTACCTCAGCCACAACCCGCGCGTCCGCCTGGTCTGGTGTCGTCAAATATCGCAATCCGCGGCGCTTTTGGCTCATCCAATCGGAATATGCGTTCGTCCCGTCTTGAGCCGCAGCCTCTCATTGGCCTGCTCGATCGCCCATCCAATCGCGCTATAGTGATGGCTGAATGAAAATACGCGCCAGCGGCCAACAAAAATCGGGCATCGATAAAATCGGTTCGCGAGTCTCCCGGCAGGAAACCAAAGCCGGCAAGAGCAAAACCACCAAGCAGAAATTCGATTGGAGCCAACTGCCCGACGTGCTCGCGCTGCTCAAGCCGCGGCGCGGAATCATTGCGCTCGGTTTTGTGCTGATGGTCGTGAACCGCCTCTGCGGCATGGTTCTTCCTGCTTCCACCAAATATCTTCTCGACGACGTGATGCTCAAGAAGCAGACCCACTTGCTGTACCCCATCGTCGCCGCGGTTTTGGCCGCCACCATCGTCCAGGGACTCACTTCGTTTTCGCTCACCCAGCTGCTCTCCAAGGCTTCCTGGCGCATGATTTCCGAAATGCGCGAAAAAGTGCAGGCCCACATCGGCCGCCTGCAAATCGCTTACTACGACGCCAACAAAACCGGCGTGTTGATTTCCCGGATCATGAGCGACGTCGAAGGCGTCCGCAACCTGGTCGGCACCGGCCTGATCGAATTTGCCGGCGGCATCATGACCGCGCTGTTTGCCCTGGTCTACCTGCTGCACACCAGCGTGCTGATGACTGGCGTCGCCGCCGGCGTGCTCATCGTTTTCGGTGTCGCCCTGAATCAAGCGTTCAAGACCATCCGCCCGATTTTTCGCGAGCGTCCGAAAATCAATGCCGAAGTCACCGGCCGGCTCACCGAATCGCTCGGCGGCGTTCGCGTCGTGAAGGGCTACCACGCGGAAGACCGCGAAGAAAAAGTTTTCGCCGCGGGCGCCCAGCGCCTGCTCGAAAACGTGCTGAAGACCCTCACCGCCACCTCGATCATGAGCCTCTCGGCTACCAGCCTTATGGGCATCGTCAGCGCCATGATCATGTACCTCGGCGCGCGCCAAATTCTCGCCGGCACCATGACTCCCGGCACCTTTTTCTCGTTCACCTTTTTCCTCGGCTTGCTGATCGCGCCGGTCTTTCAAATTGTCGGCATCGGCCCGCAGATCACCGAAGCCCTTGCCGGCCTCGAACGCACCCGCGAAGTCCTGAACGAAAAGATGGAACAGGAAGATCCCCGCCGCACCCAATCGCTGGGCCGCATTCGCGGAGAGGTGCAGTTTGACAACGTCAACTTCGCCTACGACACCGGCAAGATGGTCCTGCACGACGTCAGCTTCGACTCGCAGCCTGGCACCGTGACCGCCTTGGTCGGTCCTTCTGGTGCAGGGAAGTCCACCGTCATCGGACTCATCGCCGCCTTCTACGTTCCCGCTTCCGGTCGCGTTCTGGTTGACGGCATCGATCTTTCCCAGGTCAAGCTCGATACCTACCGCACCCAGCTCGGCGTCGTCTTGCAGGAAACGTTCCTCTTCGACGGCAGCATTCGCCAGAACGTGGCCTTCTCCCGACCCGATGCCACCGAAGCTGAAATCATGGACGCCTGCCGCATCGCCCGCGTCGATGAATTCGCCGAGCATTTCGAAAAGGGCTACGACACCATCGTCGGCGAACGCGGCGTAAAACTTTCCGGCGGCCAGCGCCAGCGCGTTTCCATCGCCCGCGCCATCCTCGCCGATCCGCGCATCCTGATTCTCGACGAAGCCACCTCCAGCCTGGACTCCGAATCCGAATCGTTCATCCAGGAAGGTCTGCGCTACTTGATGCGCGGCCGCACCACCTTCGTCATCGCCCACCGCCTCTCCACCGTGCGCCGCGCCGACCAGATTCTGGTCGTCGAAGCTGGCCGCATCGTCGAACGCGGCAATCATGCCAGCCTCTACGACCTCCACGGCCGCTACTACGAGCTCTACACCAAGCAGTACGGCCTCGAATCGAATCTGTTCCTGGCTCCAGGCGAAGGCACCGGCAACCAGCCCGACGCCCCAGACGCCAACGGCAAAAACGGCTCCGCCGCAAACGCCACCGACCCCGCAGCCCTCCCCGAAGCCATCCGCATCATCCGCTCCGGCGGCTCGTAGCACGTTCCTACTGTTTCGGCGGCGCCCCGTCCTCGCACCAGAGCAACACCGTCCGGCTCCCGGAATCTTCCGCAAACACGTAGCAATTCTTGCCGTGACCCGAAACCACATCCACGTGGTACGGTCCCGGGCCGGTCACTTTGTACCAAGTGAACTCGCCCTCATGCGATCCCGCATACATTCCCACCGCCAGCGCCAAAATAATTGCCCCACCGATCAAATAGCGCTTCATCGCCATCGCCTCCTGGCCCGCGAAAAATAAAATTGCGCACGGCGGCGGCCCCTGTTGTTGCTCGTCACCGCCGTTACACGCTATTATCTAGACGCACCGCGAGCCATCGCGTTGCGCACGCCAAAAAGCCCGGATGGCGGAACTGGCAGACGCAGAAGACTCAAAATCTTCCGGTCGCAAGGCCGTGGGGGTTCGACTCCCTCTCCGGGCACCAAATTCCTAGCAAATTTTTCTGAAGTTTCTTCCGTAGGTCCGCGACAGCGCTACGAAGGCTTTTTCATGCTGCTGAGGATGTCGTAAACAGGCTTATTGTCCGCGTACACCTGCCATTTCTGAATCTTTCCGTTGTTCACTATCGCCAGCCACGCTGCCGGAATTTTCCATTTATTTTCTGGGAGAAGCTTCCCGCCACCCGCCGCGATCGTGCCGCCGGCCGCGCCGATCACCGCAACTTGGTTGCCCTGGGCGAAAACCTCTTCGTGCGAAACCCAGTAGTCCGGGCAAAACGCGAAATAGCCGCGCCAGCCCTTCAGCGCATTTTCCTTGCCTTGCATGGTCTTGCCCAGCGAATCGACGAATTCGTGATCGTCGGTCACCAGCTCCACCAGTTTGTCCGCATCGTGCTGGTTGATGCGGTCCATAAAAAGCAGCACGGTCTCGACCGGTTCCATGATCCACACCTCAGCAAATTCTGACTGCTATCGCACCGGCACTTTCAAACGATCCGTCGCGAACGCAACCGGCCCAGAAAAATTCGCGCGAATCGAAGCCCGCACCGCAGTCTCGCGGCTCTCCACGTCCGGCGCGGTATGGCTCAGCAACAAACTTTTCACCCCGGCCGCTTTCGCCGCTTCTCCGATTTTCTTTGGCGGCGTATGCAATTCGTACAACTGCTCCGGGGAACCGGGCGGGTCCAGCACCGCGCAATTGAAAATCAGCAAATTCGCGTCTTTCGCCAGTTTTTCCAGGTTCGGAATCGCTGAGGCGTCCATGTCTCCCGAAAAAACCACGGTCACGCCTTTGTAGCTAATCCGGTAGGCCACCGACGGGCAATCCCCGTGATGCGTCGCAATCTCATCGATCGTCAAACCCTTTTCATCGACGATCCGCGTTTCGGTCGGATCCAGATTGATCGCCAGATCCTTCACTACAAATTTTTCGTCGGCGCCAAACGTCTTCTGATAGGCGAAAGCCCCGCCATCGCCGACCAGCAAATCGACAAATCGCGATGTCTTCGGAAAAAGCCCCGCGCCATCTGGTCCAAAAATGCGATACGTAATCGGCCCATCGGCGGTCAAAGCCCGCGCGTTGAAAAACGCCGGCAGGTCTCCCGCATGATCGATGTGCAGATGCGTCAGCAAAACCGTATCCACCGCCGATAAATCCAATCCCAGCTCGCCAATCCGTATGAACGCTCCCGGCCCGGCATCCACCAGAATTCGCGGCGTCCCCTCGACCTCCACGATGTAACTCGACCCGCCCCGTCCGAACGGCCGCGGCCCGCCCGACCCCAGCACCACCACTTCCAGCGGAGCCGGCGCGGCCTTCGCCGCCCACACTTCGGCCGGCGAAAGCAGCGCCAGACAAATTCCAAACAGGGCTAGAGATTTAAATTTTCGGATTTTTCTGCGGATTTCCATGCGGACCTGCCCTTACTTATTCTTCGTTCGTGGGTTTCAAGAATTTCTTGTTCTGCACGATGGCCCGAAAAACTTTTCCCCGGCCCAGCAACAAATCGCCCGACCGCGCCTCGACATCGAAAACCAAAAATCGTCCCTGATAGCCAACCAGCCGCGCCGTCGCCTTCACCGTCGCGCCCTCATGCACCGCCTTCAAATGGTCCACTTCAATTCTCGTTCCCAGCGAAATCGCCCCCGGCGGCAATTCCGACAGCAGGGAATTCGACGCCGCCACTTCCATCATCCCAATCATCGCCGGCGTGGAAAAAACCGGCGGCAGCCGCGGGTCGTACATCGCTATCGTCCATTCGCGCGGAACCACCTTCTCCCACGAGCCTTCCAGCCCCAGCGGCATGCGCCGCTCGTCCGCGTCCTCGCGAGCCCGCGTCGGCATATCTTTCGACTCGTTCGAATCCGCCGCGCTCATCTCGGAGACTCGCCTGCGTTCCCGGCCGCCGCGGCCTCCGAAAATTTCATCCGCCGCGGGCTCAACAGCGTCCGCGTAATTTCCGCGAACGTAATTCCCAGCTGGTTCCAGCAGCGCCGCTTCAGGCTCCGGTAATCCTGCGATCCGCTGAATACATCGCGGATCAAATCGCGAAACGCCGGCGAATAATTCAACATCTGCACCATCCGCGTCGTAATCGCGTTCCCCAGAAAATTTCCGCGGAAAATCCGTGCCGCGATCCGCGCCGCGAATTCCAGATCCGCCGAAAACGCGTCCCGCAATTTCTCCGGATACATTTCCGGTGCGCCCTCGGCAATCGCCTGGGCCAGCAAATCCCCGGACCGCAGCGCGTAGTACAAGCCCTCGCCCGTAATCGGATCCACCGTCGCTGCCGCGTCTCCCGCCATCGCCCAATTTCGCCCGCTGATCCGCCGGCTGCGAATCGTATGCGCTTCCGGCGAAGGCAGCACATGACTGTAAAATTTCGCCCCCGCCCGCGGAATTTTCTCATCCTCCACGAAATCGTCCAGATGCCGCCGCAAAACCTGCGTCGAACTCTGCCCCATCTTGGCGCAAATCCCCACCGACAAATGGTCTGCCCGCGGAAACGACCACAGGTAGCCTTCAAACTCCTTCAAAAATTTCACCTTAATAATGTCTTCTTCGGTCGGCACGAAATATCCCAGCGTAACTTCCAGGTCCTTCGACCCCAGCGCCGTGGTTTCCGGCAACAATTGATTCCGCGCCCCCGCCGCCAGCACAATAAAATCCGACCAGCGTTCTTCACCCTGCGCCGTCAGCCGCACCCGCGCCCCGTTGGTGTCCACGTTCGTCACCCGCGAACACACTGCGGTGCAGCCGGCCGCGATCGCGCGATCCAACAACAGTTGATTCAATACTTTCCGCGCGTATATCACGATGGGCCGGTTCATTTCGAATTGCGCCCGGTGCCCGCCGCTCGAAATCAGTTCCGCTTTGCGTACAATGCGCTTCGGTTGGGGGGAATCCAGAAGAAAAGGATACGCTTCGATGGCTTTGTGGGTCAGCCCGCCGCCGCACGGTTTTTCCCACGTCATGCGTTCGTCGTAAATCGTTACTTTAAAACCCGCTGTCGCCAGCCGTTCGCCACACAGCGACCCGGCCGGGCCGCCACCCACGATGGATATTTCTTTCATGGCACCCGCTATCGATAACTCTGCTTTACGTAAGTGGGAACAAACTTGCGATGAACCACGCGCCGAGTATAGCACCAAATAAAGCGGTGGCCGTCGCCGCCCCGGTGCGCGCTCGCAATGCGTCACTGGCCAGCCTTTGTAATATGGAAAATATCGCCAGATACACAAAAAGTATCACCAGCAGGACCTGTCCGTTCGCCAGCGCGTAGTAACCCAGCGTGCACGCCAGAAAAATTTCCAGCCGCAGCAGCAAAAACACGCCAAACCGTTTCGCCCGCGCGCCCCGCGACCGCACCGGGCCCAAAACCACTTCTTCCGCAAAAAAATACAGCCACAAAAACGGTAGAATCCCCGCAAACCGCATCCAGCGCGGCGCGTTCAACCACGCGTCCGTCAGTTGCCAGTTCAGCCATCCGCCCAGCGCCAGAAACGTCGCCAATCCCAGAATCACCGCGCCCATCAGCCGCGCCGGTTTCAGCGACGCGTACTCCAGCGCAAAACCAAAATTCAAGATCAACAGCAGCAATCCCACGACCGTCAGCAACGAAACCAAATATGCGCCGGTAAACAAATGCAAAAATCGAAGCGGCACCCCGGCCAGCAGCAACAGCACGCCGATCATCGCGCAAATCGCCACTTCCACCAGCAACAGCGGCACCCGCGGCGTCAGACCCGGAACTTCCGGCGATGTCGGCCCCCCGATTTTCGCCAATATCGAAACCGCCAGCGGGAAAATCAGCAGAATCCCGATGAATCCGAGGGCGCCGCCCGCCAGCCGCCGTCTCCCGCTGCCAAACGTCTCGTATGTCGCCAGATCCAGATTCAGCGCAATCGTTTCCGCCGAAATGTCCGGAAACAAGGTCCGCATGGCCCACTGCTCCGAATTGTGCGCCACCCTCCGGTCCGAAAGCAGGCTGGTATGCGTCGAATGCGGCAGTAGTTGCAATTCAAACGCGCGTCGCTGCGCAAAATCGTCCGGCGCCGTGCGCATGCCGCCCGCCAAATCGGACAATCCCTTCGCCGCTTCCTTCAAAATCTTCAAATCCGCGCTGGCGCTGAACACCAGCAAATTCGTCGGCATCCGTTTCGGCGCAACGGTCGGTCCGGGCGAAATCGCAATCGTCGCCGCCACCGGATCGCGATCCGCCATTCGGATCGCAATCGTCCCGCCCATCGAATGTCCCACCAGAATCGTCGTTTTTGGATCGATCGCGTGCGCCGCGGTCAGCGCTTCCACCGCCGCCGTCGCGCAGCCCTCGGCCCGCGCAAACGAAAACCGATCCTCGCTATCGCCGTGCCCCGGTAAATCCATCGCATACGATTGAAATCCGTGCCCCGCAAAATCTTCCGCCAGATACATCATCAAACGCCGGTTCGCCGAAAGCCCGTGGATCAAAATCGCGCTGCCTACCGGCTGCACCTCCGCCGGCGGCTGCAGAATCGTCACCGGCGTGTTGCATCCGCCCGCCGTCAAAACAATTTCCTGCTTGGGCAATTCCGCCACGCGAATCCAGTGCGCGCCCAGCAAGAGCAGCACGATTCCGGCGGCGGCCAGCACCATTGTCCACAGTCCGCGGATTCTCAGCGCCTTCACGCCGCCCGCCAATGCATTTCTGCCTCACATGATAGAATGATGAATTGCTGCTGCGTCGCGTTGACCTTCCGCGGAACGCGGAAGTCTCGCCGGAGAAGAGGGAATTGGCAATCGTTTCGCAAACTGATTTGATTCTCCAACGTCGCGAGTGGAAACGCAACGGAAAGCGCGTCATTTGCGCCACCGGAGCCTTCGATTTGCTCCATCCCGGCCATGTGCGCCTGCTCGAACATGCGCGTGGCCTCGGTGACATTCTCGTCGTCGGTATGCGCAGTGATGCCAGCCGCGCCGCCGAAGACGCCGCCAGCTCCACCCCGCTCGCCCCTTTCGTCAATCCGGGAAACGAACGCGCCGAAATTCTCGCGAATCTCGCCGCCGTCGATTACGTCGCCCAATACGATGAACCGACCGCGCGCGAATTTATCGCCCGCCTCGCGCCCGAAGTCGTGGCCAAAGGCGGCGAAGTTACCTCCGACGAAAACGAGTTTCTCGACGACGAAGCCGCCCGCTCCTCCGGCGCCAAAGTGATCCGCATCCCGCTCGAGCCCGGTTTTTCCACCTCGCGTCTTCTGGAACGCATCAAACAACTGCCCGCATGATTCTGCCGATCGTCAGTGAGCTTCTGGCGCGGGTGGCACGTCGCTCCGTCGCCGATGAAGCGTTCGAAGCCCTGCGCCAGCGCGCGGGCGAAGTGCGCCTCGCCGGCCTCACCGATCCGGCCAAAGCTCTGATCATCCCGCTGGCCTTCGCCGAGCTGGGCCGCCCGTTTGTAATCCTGGTCGAAACCAATCAGCGCGCTGAAATGCTCCTGGAGCCGCTCCGTTATTTTTACCGAGCCATCACCGGCAAACCCGATCGCCGGGTCGTCCACCTTCCGGCCCATGAAGTTCTGCCTTACGAAAATCGTTCGCCCCACGCCGAAATTTCCGAAGATCGCGCCGTCGCGCTCTGGAGCTTCGCCACCGGCGAAGCCGACCTGCTGGTCGCTCCGGTCCAGGCCGCGCTTTGGCGTCTGCGCGACCGCGAATTTTATTCGCAACTCGCCCGTACCATCTCTCGCGACGAAACCATCGAACATCAGGACCTGATCAATTTCCTTTCCAGCGCGGGCTACGACAAGCAAGTCACCTGCGACATGCCCGGCCAGTTCGCCGTCCGCGGCGGCATCATCGACATTTACTCGCCCGAATCGCTGCAACCCGTTCGCGTCGAACTGCTCGGCGACACCATCGAATCCATCCGCGCTTACGATCCCACCACTCAAAGGTCCACCAGCCCCATCGAGCGCACCACGCTTTTGCCTCTCACCGAATTTCCGCGCCACGCCGAAATTCTGGAAAAGATGCGGGTCCAATCCGCCTCGGGTCGCGAAGACGATTCCGCGCCCGCCGGATTTTATCCCGGCTGGGAATTTCGCGAAGCCCTGCGCGAAACCCGCAACGCCACCCTCTTCGATCTCGCCAATGAACCGCTGATCGTCGAAGACGAACCCTCGCTACTCGCCGCCTCCATCGAAAAATATCGCGCGCAACTCGCTGAAGCGTTTGCCGAAGTCGAAGACCCTCTCGCCGAGCCGCCCGAAAAATTCATTTTTGACGACGAAGAATGGAATCTCGCCCGGCAAATGGCCCCGCGCTTCTCACTCGAGCACCTCGCCCTCGAAAATCCCGCAACGGAGCCGGCAACTCCCGGCCAGCCCGCGATAAACGCGCCAGCCGAATTGCGAATTCTGCAAACTCAACCCACCACGCGCTATCACGGCAACGTCCCGGCATTCGTTGCCGAAGCCCGCACCCGCATCGCCGCCGGCGATCAAGTTATGGTTTCCGCCGCCAGTACCGGTGAGCTCGAGCGCCTTGCCGATATTTGCCACGAATTCGAATTGCCCTATCGAATGGGAGAATTGGAAGCAAACGCCACAGTCACCCGCCTGGCCCAGGAAGAAAGCAGCGCGCCCGGCGCCGGTATCGTGCTCACCAAAGCCCCCCTGTCCGAAGGTGTTGTGTTCGTCGATGCCAAAGTGGCCCTCTACGGCAACGCTGATCTTTTCGAAACGCTGCCCGCGCCGTCCCAGCGCGCTCGTTCGCGCCCGAAAACTTCCAGCTTCTTCAGCGATTTCAGCGACCTGAAACCCGGCGACTACGTCGTCCACGTCGATCACGGCATTGGCCAGTTCGAAGGCCTGCGGCAGGTCGCCATCGAAGGCGCCAACGGCGAATTCATGCTGCTGAAATTCGCCGGCGACGCCAAACTCTACGTCCCGCTGGCGCGGATCGACCTGATTCAGAAATACACGTCGCTCGGCGGTGTCGAACCGCAGCTCGATCGTCTCGGCACCACCGTCTGGGAAGCGCGCAAATCGCGGGTCAGGAAATCCGTCAGTGACATGGCCGACCAGCTTCTCGAACTTTACGCCGAGCGAAAACTCGCGGTCGGCCACACTTTTCCGCCCGATACCAATTTCACCCGTGAATTCGATGACGCCTTCGAGTTCGAAGAAACCGCCGACCAGCAGCGCGCCATCGACGACGTAAAACGCGACATGGAATCCAATCTGCCGATGGATCGCCTGCTTTGCGGCGACGTGGGCTACGGCAAAACCGAAGTCGCCATGCGTGCCGCCTTCAAAGCCATCGCCGATTCCAAACAAGTCGCCGTCCTCGCGCCCACCACCGTTCTCACCTTCCAGCATTTTCAAACCTTCAAACGGCGCTTCGCCGCTTTTCCCGTGCGCGTGGAGATGATCAGCCGCTTCCGCACCGAGAAAGAACAAAAGAAAGTTCTCGAAGAAGTCGAAGCCGGCAAAGTCGATATCCTGATCGGCACGCACCGCATCTTGTCCAAGGACGTAAAATTTCAGGACCTCGGCCTGCTCGTCGTCGACGAAGAACAGCGCTTCGGCGTGGCCCACAAGGAGCGCCTGAAAGAAATGCGCAAGAACGTCGACGTCTTGACCATGTCCGCGACGCCTATCCCGCGCACCCTGCACATGTCTCTGGTCGGCCTGCGCGACATGAGCGTCATCGAGACGCCGCCGAAAGATCGCCTGGCGATTCAAACCACCGTGGCGCCTTTCAGCGAAACCCTGGTCCAGCGCGTGATCCAGGAAGAATTGGCCCGCGACGGCCAGGTTTTCTTCGTGCATAACCGCGTCGAATCCATCGTCTCCCTCGCCGCCATGATCAATCGCCTGGTCCCCGAAGCGCGCGTGGTCGTGGGCCACGGCCAGATGCGCGAAACCGAACTCGAAAAAGTGATGCTGAAATTTATCCGCGACGAAGCCGATGTTCTGGTCTCTACTACCATCATCGAAAACGGCCTCGACATCCCGCGCGCCAACACCATCATCATTAATCGCGCCGACCGCATGGGCCTTTCCGAGCTGTACCAGCTTCGCGGCCGCGTCGGTCGCTCCAATCAGCGCGCCTACGCCTACTTGCTCGTCCCTCAAGACACCACCCTAAGCTCCATCGCGCGCCAGCGTCTCGCGGCTCTCAAGGAATTCAGCGATCTCGGCGCCGGTTTCCGCATCGCCGCGCTCGACCTCGAACTGCGCGGAGCAGGGAACCTGCTCGGCCGCGAACAGCACGGCCACATCGAAGCCGTCGGCTTCGACATGTATTGCCAGATGATGGAACGCGCGGTTGCCGAGCGCAAAGGCGAAGCCGTCGCGCCGGAGCGCCGCGCCACACTCAACCTTGGCCAGGATATCCGCATCCCACCGGAGTACATCGACAGCGAGAATTTGCGCCTGCGCATTTACAAACGCATCGCCAGCGTCACTTCGGAGGAAATGCGCATCGAAGTCCGCCGCGAGCTCGAGGATCGTTTCGGCCCGCCTCCGCCGTCGGTGGAAAACCTGCTGGAATACGCCGTGCTGAAAGCGCTCGCCGAAAAGCTGCTGGTCGCGACCGTGGACCGCAAAGGTGACCAGCTGGCCATAAAGTTTTACGACGACACGCCGCTGGGGCCCGATAAACTGGTCAAATTGATCCGCAAACGCCGCGGAATGCGCCTCGATCCCACTGGCCTGCTGTGGGTCGAATGGAAAGGCTATCAGGGCGGCCCGATGGGTGCCGTCAGAAACGTATTGCTACAACTACAATCGTAGAGATAAAATTTGGAGTGAGAGAACCCCATGAATAAACACACTTTGCACTATACCGTTCGATTTGTCCGCATCGCCGCCGGCGCCCTCGCCCTGGCTGCGCTCATCCCATCTTCCGCCCGCGCCCAGGCCAAGGCCGCCGTGGTCGAGGAAATTATCGCTCGCGTGAATAACGACATTATTACCCAGTCTGACTACCAGCACGCCGACATGCAGCTGAAAGACGAAATTGCCCACGACTGCCAAAATTGTCCGACGGACAAACTCGCCGCCGAATATAAAGACGGGCAGAAAGATCTCCTGCGCGGTCTGATCGACCAGTCGCTGATGGTCCAGCGCGCCAAGGACATGGGCATTAGCGTCGAATCCGATCTGGTCAAGCGCCTCGACGACGTCCGCAAACAAAACAATCTGGGCAGTATCGAAGACCTGGAAAAAGCCGTGGAAGGCTCGGGTTTGCCCTGGGAAGATTACAAAACCCAGATTCGCAACGGCATGTTGACCCAGGAAGTGATCCGCCGCGAAGTCGGTTCGCACATTAATATTCCCAACGAAGAGGTAAAGACCTACTACACAGCCCATCCTCAGGAATTTACCCGGCCGGAGCAGGTGGTTCTTACCGAAATTTTCCTGAGTACCGAAGGGAAGAGCCCCGAAGAAATCGAATCCGTGCAGAAGAAAACCGAAGACCTTCGCAATCGCGTGGTGAAGGGTGACGACTTCAACGAAATCGCCAAGCGCTATTCCGAAGGCAGCACCGCCAAGGATGGCGGCGATCTGGGTACTTTCCAGCGCGGCCAGCTTTCACCGCAGCTTGAAGCGATCGTCTTTAAAATGGAAAAGAACCAGATCACCGACGTGATCCAGACCAAAACGGGTTTCGAGGTTCTGAAAATCGAGGCCCACTATCAGGCGGGCTTGCAGCCTTTGGAAAAAGTTGAAAACGAAGTGATGAACAAGCTCTACATGGAAAAAATGCAGCCCACCATGCGCACTTATCTCGGTCAATTGCGCGAGGAAAGTTACGTCATGGTCAAGCCCGGCTACACCGATACTGCCGCGGTTCCCGGCGCCAGCGTGATTCAGGAAGTTCAGCCCACTCCCGACGTCGCCACCAAGAATAAAGCCAAGAAGAAAGTGCCGCTGCCCAAGGCCGGTGTATGAAGTCTCATTTCGTGTCCGACCTGCAGGACGGGCAAGCCGTTTCCACGCTTTTTCTGGTTTGCGAGAAGGGCATTCGCACTTCGGCGCGCGGCAAATCCTGGTTGGAGCTTTCGCTCCGCGATCGCACCGGCTCCATCCCCGCAAAAATGTGGGACAACTTCGAAGCCATTGCCAAGACCTTCGAGTGCGATGACGTCGTGGTCATCCGCGGCCGCGTAAAACTGTACAACGGCGTCAAAGAAGTCACCCTCGAGCAGATCATTCCCGCCGAAGAACGCGAATACGATCTCGGCGATTTTCTGGCGCATACCAAATTCGACATCGAAAAGCTCTACGCCGAACTCCGCGCCGCGATCGCCGGCATGAAGAATCCGTTCCTGAAGCGCCTGCTCGAAGCCGTCGTCGAGGATCCTTCCATCACGCCGCGCCTGAAACGCGCTCCCGCCGCGATGATGATGCACCACGCCTTTATCGGCGGGCTGCTCGAGCATGTGGTCAGTCTCATTGGTCTCAGCCGCGGCGTGATCGCCCAGTATCCTGAACTCGATGCCGATCTGCTGCTTTCCGGTATCGTGCTCCACGACATCGGCAAAATTGAAGAGTTGAGCTACGAGCGCGGCGTGCAATACACCACTCCGGGCCGCCTGCTGGGACACATCACCATCGGGACCGGCATCGTCCGCGAAAAAATAAAATCAATTCCCGGTTTCCCGGTCGAGCTGGCGATTTTGGTCGAACACCTGATTCTCAGCCATCACGGTTCGCTGGAATTTGGTTCGCCGACGCTTCCGCAAACGCGCGAAGCCGTAGCCCTGCACTTTCTCGACGACATGGATTCGAAAATGGCCGCGATGCGTTCGACCCTCGACTCCGAATCTGGCAACGCCGAATGGACCGAACGCAACCCGGCGCTGCGCCGCGCGCTACTCCGCACCGATCGTTACACCGGCGCCACTCCAAGACCGCCGGCGCCGCCGGCAGCCAAACCGTCCGAGCCCTCGTTCCCATCCACCGCTCAGCTCGATTTCGGAGTTCGCAAACAATGATCGCGCGCGACTCGCTCAGTTCCTCCGCTGAGGCGCTCCATGGCTGAAATCACCGTCGCTCGCATTCCGCCGCCGCGCCGTTCGGTCCTCGATCTGGCGCCGCTCGAGCTCGATTGCATGAACACGCTGTGGCCCATCGGGCAGGGAACCGTGCGCGAAATTCGCGATTTGCTCGCGCCGCGTCGCCCGCGCGCCTACACCACCATCATGACCATCATGGATCGCCTGGCGCGGAAGGGAATTGTCGAACGCCGGAAAGTGGGCCGCGCCTACATTTACCGCCCGAACCTCAGCGCCGAAGAAGCCCGGGCGCAGGCTCTGGGCCAGGTCGTCGAAAATTATTTCGGCGGCTCCAAGGAAGCGTTGATTGCGCAGCTTGATCGCACCGGCTTCTCCAATGGCTCACTGGTAGCAACCGCCGCGCGCGTCGCTGGTTCGGATCGCGACGAAGAAGATTAAAATTCAATCAGGCCAAGTCATGTTTCCCGCTGAACTCAAAATTCGCGACACCGTCATCCGCCCCACCACCATCCTGGCGCCCATGGCCGGCGTCACCGACACTGTCTTCCGTCGCGTGATTCGCTCGCTCGGCTCCTGCGGGCTGATCATGACCGAATTCACCAGCGCTGAAGGCCTCACTCGCAATTCCGCGCGGACCCTTCATTATTTGTACTTCGACGCTGACGAGCATCCCATCGCCGCCCAGATTTTCGGTTCTGATCCGGCGGTCATGGCCTCGGCCGCGGCGCTCACCGAAGACCTCGGTTTCGATCAGGTCGATATCAACCTCGGCTGCCCGGTAAAAAAAGTAGTCAAGTGCGGCGGCTCCGGCCTGCTGCGCGATCTGGTGCATCTCGAGAAACTTTTCGGCGCCGTCCGCGCCGCCGTAAAAATTCCGCTCACCATTAAAATCCGTTCGGGCTGGGATGAGCACAACATCGTTGCCGTGCAGGTGGCCCAGATGGCTGAACGCCTCGGCATCGAAGCCATCGCCGTGCACCCGCGCACGCGCATGCAGGGCTACGCCGGTTCCGCCGACTGGAATGTGATCCGCGATGTGAAAGCCGCGGTGAAAATTCCGGTCATCGGCAATGGCGACATTCGCACCCCGCAGGACGCCGTGCGCATGATCGCCGAAACCAATTGCGACGCGGTCATGATCGGTCGCGCCGCCTCATCCAATCCTTGGATTTTCCGTCAGATCGCCGACTATCTCGCCACCGGGCGTTACACGGAACCCACCGACGTTGACCGCTACCATCTGCTCAGCGGTTATTTCCGCAGCTTGCTTGCCGCCGAAATGCCCGATGCCGTCGGCAAAATGAAACAGTTCGCCAGCCTTTTCACCCACGGCGTACGCAACGGCTCCGAACTCCGCCACAACGTCCACCACAGCGACAGCGGCGCCCAAATTCTCGAAAGAGTCGACGCCTTCTTCGCCGCCAACGCGACCGCCGCAGCAAGTTCCGCGACGTCTGACGCGTCGGCCTCCACGGCCGCTTCCGCCGACTGAGCGAATTTCATCGTTGGAATTTGTCATCCCGAGCGAGCGAAGCGACGAGGGATCTGCTTCAATTGCCTTGGAAGGGGTTGGGACGCAAGGCGAAAGCGTTGTAGCCTTCGTCTTTCGTCAGGGCACGGCTTTAGCCGTGCCAAAAAAAAACGCCTTTCGTCGCTATTCCTTTTGCGCGGCTGTATCGCGCAAGCTTTTGACTTCTGCTGCACCACCCAGACGCGCGCCGCCCCGCAACCAACTACAGATTTGTACTCGAAAGCATCGCCAACCGCGAAGGAAACCGAGGAATTACCAAAGAGGAAAAACTACTCTTCCCGCGTAATCAAAAGCTGCTTGTACGCCTCCCGCCGAGTCAATCCCCGCTCCTTCGCTACTTCCTTCAATGCCGCCTTGTTATCGATTTTCTTTTCCTTCATCACCTGCTCCACCCGCCGTGCCAAGGGAATTTTCGCCTTCTCGTCCTCGGCAGCGTGCTGCGGCGCTCCATCCGCCGCCCCAATCAGCAAAGTAATCTCCCCGCGCGGCGCCTTCTTCCGCACCGCCGCCAACAAATCCTCTAGATGCCCGCGCACGAATTCCTCGTACACCTTGGTCAGTTCGCGCCCAATCACTCCCGGCCGGTTTCCCAGAATTTCCAGCGCGTCTTCCAGAGTGTCGAGCAACCGGTGTGGCGCCTCATAGAGAGCCAGCGTCCGCGGTTCCGCTGCCAGCGCACGCAAACGCTTGCGTCTTTCGGTCGGCCGCGAAGGCAGAAAACCCACAAACGTAAATTCCTCAATCGCCATCCCTGATCCCGACAGCGCCGCCACAAAGGCGCACGCCCCTGGGATCGGCACCACCTGAATCCCATGCCGCAAACACAGACTCACCAGCCGCTGCCCTGGATCGGAAATCGACGGCGTCCCCGCATCCGTCACCAGTGCTACCTTCGCGCCCTGCTCCAGCTCGATGATCATTTCCGCCGCGCGGGTGATTTCGTTGTGCTCGTGATAACTCACCAGCCGTTTCTGAATCTCAAAATGGGTCAGCAGCTTCACCGTCTGCCGCGTGTCTTCGCACGCGATCGCGTCGCACTCCTTCAGAATGCGCAACGCGCGCAACGAAATATCTTCCAGGTTCCCAATCGGCGTCGCCACCACATAAAGACACCCCACCGCCGGTTCGGCAAGTTTCGCTGGCGTTACGGTCTTTTCTTTCACGGCGAAAGTCTAGCACAAGCCCGAGTCCCGCAACGTCCAGGCAGCGACCGCGACAGACGCCACGCTGCGGCACACCGCTGCCTGCAAGCTCGCGGACAAGCGTGATATGATTTTCTATTAGCGATTCACTGCCAGACGCAACCGGAGGACCTAGCTTTGCCGTTATACGAATATAAGTGCGCCAAATGCGGAAATAAATACGAGAAAATCGAAAATTTTTCGGCCGCGGAAACTCAGAAGTGCCCGAAGTGTGGCGGAAAGGCCGAACGCCAAATCTCGGCGTCGGGAATCCAGTTCAAGGGTTCCGGCTGGTATGTGACCGATTACAAAGGAAAGAATTCCGGTTCCACTTCTGTGGAAAATTCCAACGAAGGCGGCTCTTCGAATTCCTCCGACTCGTCCGACTCCAAATCGAAAGACGCGGGCACCTCGGAATCCAAATCCTCCGAGTCCAAATCGAACGACTCGAAATCTTCCGACTCTAAATCATCCGAATCTAAATCCAGCGACTCCAAATCAAGTTCGGGAAAATCGTCCAGCGAGAAGGGCGGCAGCAAGAAAAAGAAATAATCTCGTCTACAGATCCAGTTCCTTCAAATATTTCCGGAATTTCGATCCGAAGCTCGGGTTTCGCAGCGCAAATTCCACCGTCGCCTTCAGGAATCCCAGTTTGTCCCCCGCGTCGTGCGTTTTTCCTTCATGCACATGCGCCCACAGCGATCCGTTCTTGGCCAGAGCAACCAGTCCGTCGGTCAGTTGGATTTCTCCCACCGCTCCCGGCTTGGTCTTTTCTAAAAATTCAAAAATTTCAGGCGGCAGCACGTAACGCCCCGAGACCCCCAGATTCGACGGCGCCGTCCCGCTCTTCGGCTTCTCCACCAGATTGTTAACCTTCAGCAGCCGGTCTCCCCACCGCGACCCCGGGGCTTTCTCCGCGTCGATCACGCCGTAGAATTGCAATTCTTCCGGTTCCACTTCCTGCACCGTAATCGCGCCTTTGCCCGTTTCATTATAAATTTCAATCAGCGACCGCGTGGCCGCCACCGGCCCGTCCATAATCACGTCGCCCAGCAACACCGCAAACGGCTCATCGCCCACCAGCTCCTGCGCCGTCAGCACCGCATGCCCCAGTCCCAGCGCTTCGTTCTGCCGCGTATAACTGAAGTGCATCCCGCCGCTGATTTCCCGCACCATCTGCGCCTGTTGCGATTTGCCTTTCGACTCCAGAAAACTTTCCAGCTCCGGCGCGAAATCGAAATGATCTTCAATCGCATTCTTGCGCCGCCCGGTAACGAAAATCACGTGCTCGATTCCCGACGCGATGCATTCCTCCACCGCATACTGAATCAACGGCTTGTCGACCACCGGCAACATTTCCTTCGGCATCGCCTTGGTAGCGGGCAAAAATCGGGTTCCCAGTCCGGCCACAGGCAGCACAGCTTTTCGTACGCGTTTTCGAGTGGATGTCATAGTTTTCCGTTTTTGTAATGCCTGTAAGAAGGCTAGTTTCCAGCAAGAACCCTTATAGGGGCCATAATTGTATTTTACTATCTACCGGCCGTCCGGAACCGCTGAGTCTGGCGATCGTGCGTAAATGACAATTCAAATTGTCGCTCGTAGATCTGGCTCAGGATCCCCAATAAGGTCCCATCCACGATAGCCCATCCTGACGCTCCCGAGAGTACAATGGTCACTGTATGCCGCCGCACCAAACCTTAATTCTCGGAATCGAATCGTCCTGCGACGAAACCGCCGCCGCGGTTGTCTCCGGTGGTGAAAAAATCCTCTCCAGCGTGGTCGCGTCGCAAATCGAAATTCACCGCAAGTACGGCGGCGTGGTCCCCGAACTCGCTTCGCGCGAACATCTGCGCCAAATCGTGCCGGTCGTTCGTGAAGCCATCGAGCAAGCCGGCATCACCCTGGAGGATCTCGACGCGGTCGCCGTCACCCAGGGTCCCGGTTTGGTGGGAGCGCTGCTCGTGGGCGTCACCTATGGCAAAGCGCTCGCCCTCGCGCTAGGCAAGCCTCTCGTCGCGGTGAATCATCTCGCCGGCCACGTCCACGCCGTGTTTCTCGAAGCCTGCGCTACCGGTGATCGCCGCCCCGAACTCCCCACCATTTGCCTGATCGTTTCCGGCGGCCACACCGTGATCTACGAAGTCAAAAATCAATCCACCAACGGCGGCCGGCAATTTTCCTACACCCGCATCGGCGGTACCCGTGACGACGCCGCCGGCGAAGCCTACGACAAAGTCGCTCGCCTCCTCGCCCTCGGGTATCCCGGCGGTCCGGTGATCGACAAACTCGCCGCACATGGAAATCCCAACGCGATTCGCTTTGCGGAGCCGAAAATCCGCGACAGCCATCACGATTTCAGTTTCAGTGGGATTAAAACAGCGGTGCTGTACCACATCCAGAAGCACCCGGAATTGCAACCCGAAATCGCCGCCAGGAAGGAAGCCATCGGGCGCGGTGAACGCGGCGCCGACGCTCTCCGCAAACTCTGCACGCCGGCGACCCTGGATCTGGTCTCCAGCTTTCAGCGCTCCGTCGTGACCAACCTGGTCACCAGCACGCTTGCCGCCGCGCAAGAAGCCGGCGCTCGCTCCATCCTGGTCTCCGGTGGAGTAGCGGCTAACAGCGAACTTCGCGCCACGTTCGAGCGCGAAGCAAAAAAACTCAACATCGAAACCTTCTTCCCCAGCCGCGCCCTCTCCACCGACAACGCCGCCATGATCGCCGCCGCCGGCTACAGTCGCTTCTCCGCCGGAGAATTCGAAGACGCCACCCTCGACCCCGTCCCAAATCTCCCGCTCGTGTAAATCGACGGGCTGCCGTCGCGGCCCGAGACCAAATGGAAAAGGACCTCGGCGATCCTGCTGAGCAGATACCACTAAAGCGTTCCAGCCACGACCACCCAAGCCACTGCGAATGCCGAATGCTTCCATGAGAGGAAGTAGGAAACGAGCGAAATTGGAAGATCGACAAACATTACAAACATCCACGCGAATGCCATGAAGTTCAAGCTTGGGATGCGCGCCAACAACAGACTTGTCGAACTCAGAAGCAAATGTACGATCGGCAGGAAATAAACCCAACGCCATCGTTCGCGAACAGACATTTAATCGCGCTCCAAAAGACGATCCGGAAGGGCGGCACTTCAGTGCCGCCGAAAAAAGCCGACTTGCACCACGGGGCTTTAGCCCCTGAAGCCATCTTCCACGCAAATTTCAAATCAGCGGCGACTCATAGATATATCCCATACCGTCGCGAGTTACCGCGTAGGCCTTGGTTCCGTCGCCGCTCCAGCGCAGATGCGCGACGTTCTCCGCCGAATGTTCGTCGACAATCTCCATCGTGTTCAAGTCCACCACGAACAACCGCCCTTTCGCCGAATTCTTCAGCCAGGAACTGAAGCACAGGCAAAGCGGCAAATGCGGGTGGCAGGCGCAAAATTCCGCGCCAAACGGCAACGATTCCGCCTCGAGCGTTTCCAGATCGACCCGGTAAGCCTGTCCCGCCGCGCAATAAATCATTCCTCGTCCATCCGGCGTCCAGGAAATATCCGTGATGTGCCCCTGTCCGTGGAAAACATTTATTTTGCGCAACGTCGCGGCCTCGACCATCACCACCGAATCATCGGCCCAGTCGCCGCGAATCTCCACCACGCTCGCCAAAAATTTTCCGTCGGGACTGAACGCCAGGCTTCCGTATCCGGAAAATCCGCCTTCTTCGCCGAACTCCGCTTCATACGTTTGCCGCTCGAATCCTTCCGGCAATCCCATCTCATGCGTCGGAGCCGGCGAGCAGGGCATGGCCTCCGCCGCAGATCCAGCGCTGGCCCGCCACACTCGCAATCGCGCGTTCTTGCCGCCCGCCGATGCCGCCGCGAAATAATCTCCATTCGGCGACCAGGCCAGCTGCGCAGGAAATTCGGCGAAATCCCCAAACGTGCCCAGCAACATTTTCGAATGCAGATCGAAAATATGTAGCGCCTTCGTGCGCCATCCTCGCCGCGCCGCCACCAAATATCGCGAACCCGGCGACCACGAAAACACCGCCGCCTCATTTGCGCCGCGCTCCGCGGATTCCCCTGGCACCGCCAGCGCCATCGTCGATACGTTCATTTCCAGGTCAAAGAGAACCAGTCGCTGTCCCGCGTCCTGCAGGGAAGAGGGAATCGCGCACACCATTCCCGTATCCGAAATCGCCACGCTGGCGCTGCGGCCCGTAAAAACTTTTTTGATCAGCCAATTCGAATCGCGCGCCAGGTCGCGCAGTCCACGCCGCACCAAACCGGCCGACCGCACCATCAGCCCCTGCGAATCCGCGCGGACCATCAACCCGGGTGCGTCCGTCCGTCCGGCTCCCGTTGGCGCAGGATCTGCCTTTCGTGCGTCGATCTCCGTGTTTTCTTTCTCGTGAACCGGCATATCGTCTCGTTTTGCCTGGCGGCTACGCCGCCAAAATCAAAATCAGCGATGCATTGGTGTCAAAACTTCCAAACGCCGTTTCGCCTGTGCAATCTGATCCTCGACCTTGTCGATCATTTCCTTCAGCACATCACGTCCATCGCGCTGCGCCTGATCCACCCGCGTCTTCAGCTGATACAAATCCGACCGCAGCAATTCCTGCAACTCCGCTTCAATCTCGCCCAACCGCCCGCGCGCCTGGCTGATTCCGCGAATCACCCGAATCAATTCCGCGCCGGCTCCTTCGCCTTGCACCTGTTCCGGACTCCATTCGTACTCCGTCAAAATTTTCGCCAGCCGCGCCTCATCTCCGCGCCGGTACGCTTCATTCGCCTCCGCCATCAACGCCTGCCGTTTGGAGCGGTCGTTGCGGTCGGAGGTGAGGTCGGGATGAATCCGCTTGGCCACGTCTCGATACAGGCGCTTCATTTCGGCCGACGCTTCAAACGCTTTCGGTGACGATTCCAGGCTTTCTGCCGCGGCAGTTTTTGTTTCCTGTGCGTGTTCCCGAGCCTCGCGCGCCACTTGCTGCGCCCGCGCATTGCTGGGCTGCGCCTTCGCGGTGCGCTCGGCGATTCCCGCTTTCAATTCATCCAGCTCGGCGTAACGCGCCCCGACAAAGTGTAAATACTGCTGTTCGAATGCGCTCAATTCCGCGCGCAGGTTGGCCGAGCGCAGCTCGCGCTCGGCCAGATCAGTCTCGATGCTGGCTTGCTCCGCGCGTTTCCGAGCCAGTTCCTGCTCTTCGGGATTCAACGCTGCCGCTGTGGACGTTCGAGCGCCCAGCTCGTCCGTGGCCTTGAAAGCCATGCGTTCGCCTCGTGAACCTTGCAATTCCTGCGCGGCGCGATCACCTTCCCAAGAGCCGCGCGCGCGAAGTCCACTGCCTAAATTGTAAGTCGCGCTTCGCCCCCGGCTCGGCCCTCGCCAAAACCTGTTTCCAGACCCCAAGTGTCCTTCCGTACAGGTATCCTTCCCGCGCAAATTTCGTCGGTCACCATCAGCCAAATTGGACGCGCGGCCTGACCTGCGCCGGTACCGGCCGGCCTTCATTCGCTCTCGACGCGCCGCTATAATCGCCCGGGGCGAATTTCAAACGACAAATCGCGCATCACAGGGAGCAGATGAAATGACCGAAACACCCCAGCAGTACATCCAGCGCATCCTCGGCCACGCCGGCGACCACGACCCGTTGAAAGTCCAAGCCACCACCGCCAAAAAAATCAAATCGTTGATCAAGGGCCATTCCGCGTCCACCCTCCGCAAACGCCCCGCTCCCGACAAATGGTCAGTCACCGAGATCGTCACCCATCTCGTCGATACCGATATCGTCGGCGGCTTTCGCATGCGCTTTATTCTCGGCATGCCTGGCACGCCCATCCAAGGCTTCGACCAGGACGTTTGGGCCACGGCAGGGCACTACGCTGCGCGCGACGCGCATGAATCGGTCGAGCATTTCGAAGCGGTGCGTGCCGCGAATCTCGCGATGCTGAAAACTCTCACACCGGATCAGTGGCAGCATCACGGCATGCATTCGGAACGCGGCCTGGAAACCATCCAGCACATCGTCCGCATGTTCGCCGGCCACGATCTAAACCACCTGCAGCAGATCCAAAACATCATGGGCACTGCTAAAAAGCACAAGAAAGTCACGTCCAAGAAAAAATCGAAGAGCAAATCGAGGGCGAAGTCGAAGAAGCGCTAGTCACGAAAGATGGCGAACGCCAAAAAAAAATGGGCACGGCCCGTAAAGGCCGTGCCCGCCAGGGCGTTCTAAACTTTTACTCCGGAATTGGAGAGGCTTCCGGCATTTGCAGTTTGGCTTTTGCCAGGGCGCGTATCAGGTTGGCTTCCACCGTGGATTCGGATGTGTTGCGCACAGTCGCGAGTTCGCTCACCAGAAGATACTTGGCGCGTTCCAACATCTTCTTTTCTCGGAACGAAAGTGGCTTGGTCCGGCTGAGTGCTACGAGGCCTTTCAGCACCGCGGCAACTTCCATCAGCGATCCCGTCCGCATCTTGTCCGAGTTTTCCTTGAAACGGTGTTTCCAATCGTGGTGCGAAGCAGAGCGGCCCTTCTCCAAAAACGAAATCACCGCGCCGGCTTGCGTGTTGCGAATGATGGGACGTAGTCCAACGCAATCGACGTTGGTCTGCGGCACCATCACTTTCAAACCGCTCGAAACGATCTTCAACATGTAAAACCGTTCCGACCGCCCATTAGCTGTTCCGTAACTTATTTGCTCGATCACCCCAACACCGTGATTTGGATACACGACTTTTTCGCCTAGCTTGAATTCCATAGACATAGGTGGAAGTCCTCTCCCGGAGAAGCTATTGAAAGTTTAGGCACATGGCAACAAAACGTCAAGGAAATAGGGGTTTTCTGCCGCTGCAGAAATGCCTGAAACTCGCATGATTTAAAGGGTTTGGCCACCAAATTGCCCTATACTGGTGCACGTGCTAACCCTTGCTTTAGACACTTCCTCCCTCGTCGGCAGCCTCGCCGTGCTTCGCGATCACACCCTGCTCGGTGTCATTTCCACCACTTCTGACGAAAATTACTCTTCGCGCATGTTCCGTCATCTCGATTTTTTATTGCGCGATCTCTCGCTCCAACTCGCCGATTTCGATTTATTTTCGGTTGCGGCTGGCCCGGGTTCTTTCACCGGACTTCGCGTGGGCCTCACTGCCGCGAAGGCTTGGTCGGAGGTTTACCGCAAGCCAGTCGTTGGAGTTAGCGCGCTGGAAGCCGTCGCTGCGCAATCGTTTCCGCTCGATCCCGCGAGTCCGGAATTTGTAATTCCCATCCTCGACGCGCGCCGCAGCCAGTTGTATTGCGCCTTCTACCGGCGCGCCGGCTCGGAACTCAAACTCGATGGCGCTGAAATTGTGCTGTCGGCTGACGAACTCGTCGCCGAAATTCACACGCGTTGCGCGAATTCCAAAGGAGTGATCGCTGCTCCTGATCCGCAATTAATTTCCGCGGCGTTGTCTCGTTTTGAGAATTCCAAACAGCCGTCAGTCCCCGCATCCATTGAAATTCAAAACGTCTCCGGCGTCCTGGCGCCTTCGATCGGAAAACTTGCGCTGGCCAGCGTGCAACGCGGCGAATTCAGCGATGCCTTGACCCTCGACGCCAATTACGTCCGCCGCTCCGACGCTGAGCTGCAGCTGAAAGGGAAGTAACTCCCTTGCCCATCCGCGCTCTTGAATCCCGCGACATCGAATCCATCCTCGCCATCCAATCCGCCTGCCCTGAAATCGCCCAATGGAAATCCGCGGACTATGAGCGCGTCGCTCAAGGTGAAATGTCCGGCTGGATTTTTGAAGAACACAGCGAGCTCGTAGGCTTTCTCGTCGCTCGTCACGTTGCCCGCGAAATCGAAATCCTGAATTTTGCGGTCCGCCCTGATGCCAGGCGCCATGGCACCGGCGCCGCTCTTCTCGAATGTGCGCTGACTTGGGCGAGCACTTTCTCCTCCGAACAGGCAATCCTCGAAGTCCGCAGTGCCAATACCACCGCGCTCCGTTTCTACGAACGTCACAAATTTCAAATCGTCGGCCGC
>Ga0307474_10000536_pt1 | contig 27311 bp, 24 predicted proteins | sample atmos_gasesECM1C_2_FD_203312 | JGI IMG/M metagenome (GOLD analysis project Ga0307474, IMG submission 203312) | Hardwood forest soil microbial communities from Morgan-Monroe State Forest, Indiana, United States - atmos_gasesECM1C_05 | ecosystem: Environmental > Terrestrial > Soil > Temperate... | reverse complement strand
GTGTTGGGCAACTGGCAGATGAATGGAGTCGTGCAATTGCGTTCTGGACAGCCCTACAACTTGGCCGTGTCCGGTGATGTGGCTAACATCGGAAGCTCCGTGCCCTGGTGGAATTACGCCAGGCCCAACCTGGTAGGAAATCCGCAGCCCGCGCATCCGACGGCCGCCGAGTGGTTCAACCCAGCCGCTTTTGCCGTGCCATCCTTCTCTTACGGGAACTTTGGCCGCAACGTTTTGCGAACGCCCTCCGTGGCCAATGCAGACTTTTCTTTGTTCAAGAACTTCGTGCTGACGGAATCAACCACATTGTCCTTCCGCGCGGAATTCTTCGACATCTTCAACATTCAAAATTATGGTGCGCCGGATGGTTTGATAGGTGACCCAGCCGCTGGGCGCATCACCTCGAACGTGATTCCGCCGCGGCAAATCCAGTTCGGCCTTCACCTAGCGTTCTGAGACCGGTCGGCGCCAGTTCAACCAAAAAATGGACGTCGCAAGAAGCCGCTTAGCAAATGACGTTAGCCCAAATGCATCGCAGGCACTTTCTTGAGCTGGGCTTTAAAGGCTTAGCCGCAATCGGTGCCGCGTCAGCGTGCGCGCGGAAAGCGTCGCCGGCCTCCTCGTATTTGGCACGCCAAATTCGTTTCGAAGACCGGCAAAAAACCTCGTGTGTCAACTTCGTCCTGAACAACGGCACTACTCCGGATAAACCGCTCATCGACTCTACACTCGGTGGCGTCGCGCTCCTCGATTTCGACAACGATGGATTCCTCGACATTTTCTTCACGAACGGCGCTCGGATTCCGACCTTGGAAAAGGACGATCCCGTATTCTACAACCGGCTTTACAAGAACAATCGAGATGGCACGTTTACGGATGTAACGGAGCGTGCTGGCCTTCAGGGAGAGGGGTATTCCATGGGAGTGGCCGCGGCCGACTTCGACAATGACGGCTGGACCGACCTGTACGTCACCGGAGTAAATCGCAACATCCTCTATCGCAACAACGGCGATGGCACCTTCACGGATGTGACCGAGCACGCCGCTGTGTCGGGCGTTGATGAAAACGGACGGAAACTGTGGTCGGTCGGTGCGGCGTGGCTCGACTATAACAACGACGGACTGCTCGATCTGTTTGTAACCAATTACTTGGATTGGTCTTTTGGGACATCCAAAGTCTGTGGAGATGAAGGGAAAAGGCTCTCTTGTTCTCCTTCACTCTATTCGGGCTTGACGAACCTGCTCTACCGCAATAACGGCGACGGCACATTCACTGACGTCTCAAGGCTGACCGGGATAGCAGAGCACATTGGCAAGGGAATGAGTGTTGCGGTCGCCGATTTCGACGACGACGGCTTCCTGGATGTCTTTGTGGCGAATGATCAAGCCAGGAATTTCCTGTTCAAGAATGTCGAAGGGCGCAGGTTTACTGAGATCGGAGTTGAGGCAGGCGTCGCCTACTCTGACGATGGACTCCCATTGTCTGGCATGGGAGTGGACTTTCGCGACTTGAACGACGACGGGCGGCCCGACTTGATCGTCACTGCTCTAGGAGGAGAGACCTTTCCTCTGTATTTGAATTCCGGGCATGGACTCTTTGAATCAGCTACTTACCCTTCCGGGCTTGGCTTTCAAACGCTCAGAATGAGCGGCTGGGGAGTAGGCGCCTACGATTTCGATAATGATGGCCACAAGGATCTGTTTACGGCAAATTCGCATGTCAGTGAAAACGCCGATCTATATGGCCGCGACCATTACCGCCAGTCCAATGCCCTGTTTCGGAATTTGGGGAATGGCCGCTTCAAAAACGTCACGTCGCAAGCGGGGAGCGCGTTACAATCGGCCGCTGCTCACCGTGGTTGCGCCTTCGGCGATTTGAACAATGACGGTCGGATCGACGTGATTGTTTCAGCGATAGGGGAACCGGCGAAAGTTCTCCACAATGTCGGCAGTCCTGAAAATCATTGGATTCTGATTCAATTGCAAGGCATCAAGAGCAATCGCGATGGCATCGGCACGAAAATCAAAATCACTTCGGAGTCTGGACAAGTTCAGTACAACCACGTCACTACCGCGGTTGGATACGCAAGCGCCTCGGATAAACGCGTCCATTTTGGATTGGGGGCGGCCCGTCGTATTCGCGAGATCGAGATTCGGTGGCCATCTGGACGCACACAGACTCTGAGAGATATCGCTGCCGACCAGATCCTTTTGGTGAAGGAAAAATGATCCTTTGGGGAACGCCAGCAACGACAGGCAGCCTCGCAAGACGTGCGACGCTCGGATTGGCGCTGGCCTTATTGTCGTGGACTCATTCCGGTGTCCTCGAGTCGGTCGCCGATAGAGATCAGAAAGGCAAACCCGATGCCTGCTTCGGGCTGGAAAAACAGCTTAGGTCGGCAGAGCAAGCCCTTACAAGAGGAGATGTTGACCAAGCCGACCGTCTCTTGCTGCCTCTTCAATCATCTCGTCCTGAGTGCGGGCAGGTTTTAGCGGTCCTGGCACGGTTGCGGGCATCGCAAAAAAACGTCAATGAGGCTAAACAACTCTTTTTGCGAGCCATCGCGTTAGCACCCGATGATCCCGACACGTACTTTTACTTTTCTCAGTTTAGCTTTGATCAAGGAGTCTATCTACAGGCATACGACCTCGTTGCTAAGGCTCTAAGCCTGAAGAGTGAATATCCCGAAGCCCTCATTCTCAAAGGCCAAATGCTCGCGATGAGGGGTGAACCAGTTGCAGCTCGCAAATCCCTCGAAGAAGCGTGCAGGATTGCGCCCAACAACGCGGAGGCTCATTTCCAACTGGGCATCTTGTTCGACAACAGCAAACTCAACCGCGAAGCAGTTGAGCAGTTCCGGATTTCCGTCGCCCTGCACCCCTTCGATCCCCGCGCGTACGACTATCTGGGTCTCAATCTGGAGGCTTTGGGCGAAACACAAGAGGCGGCAACGATTTACAAAAGGGGCCTCGTCGTTAACAAGGGGCCGCTTTTCGATTACTTCCTTGACTACAACTACGGCCGGTTCTTGTTGAAAGAGCGCAAACTTCAAGAGAGTAAGGTCCACCTGGATCGCGCCGTGTCGCTAGCGCCGCACACACGAGCCGTTTACTACGAGCGCAGCAAGTTGAATGTGATATTGGGCGATTACCAGCAAGCTCGGCGGGATGCCCAACAGGCATCAAAGCTTCAGGATCCGACCGGCTTCGTACTCGACCTCCAGGTGTATTACCTCCTGTCGACCATTTATTCCCACTTGGGTGAACACGAGCTTGCTCGCCAGTACGCGGAATTAAGCAAGACCGCTAGGATTCCAATTCAGGACCGGGCGAGGAACTAGGGTTCTTGGGAGATCGATGAGCAAGCAACGTCCGCGTCAAACTCGCAGAGCGATCACGCTAACGTTGGGATCAGGCGGCTGCGGCGGCAGCTCAATGCGCAATTTTCCTTCCGACTCCTCCATCTTCAGCGGTTGCCCGCCGGCAAGCAAATACGCTGAAAGCGCTCCTCCTTGAAGACCGTTGATCTCAAACGGTCCACGCGGCCAGTCAAACACGTGAACGAAGACCTTGTCTTTCTTCGCCGTCGTCCGAATCGACGAAACGCCTTGCACCGGTCCATACGTGGTTCCGTAAATGGACTCGCCGTTCACGGACAGCCAAGTCCCGATCGCGCGAAGCCGTTCCTGAAATTCCGGCTGGATCAGGCCGTCCGGCTGCGGGCCCACGTTGAGCAGAAAATTTCCGCCGCGGCTGGCCACTTCCACCAAAGATCGAATCAGCATCTGCGCCGACTTGTATTCATGGTCGTGCGAGTTGTAAGCCCAGGTGTTGTTGATGGTCATACAGGTTTCCCAGAGCTGGAAGTCCTCAGGTCTGGGAATCATGTTCTTTAATTTCTGTTGGACGCTCGTGTCAACTGCATTAAAACGGACATCCTTCGTCGGAATTCCGCTAGGGATGAACTGTTCTGGCGTCTGATAATCGCCGGGAAGGCCAATCCTGTCGTTTACGAGAGTCGCCGGTTGCAGCTTGTGGATCAAGTCGAGAAAACGGATGCCACCGTACTTCTCCTGATGATGCAGACCGTCGAACCAAATCAGCGCAACAGGACCATACCCGGTCAATAACTCGGTTAGCTGCAGTTGCATGTAGTCTAGATAGAGCGGCCACTCTGGACGCGCAGGCTCGCCGCCCCAGTTTTCTTTCGCCAGCCTGGACGTGTCGCGAAACGCCGGATGATGCATGTCCGGTGGTGAATAGTAAAAGCCAAGCGGCATTCCCCGTTCCTTGCAGGCATCCGCCAACTGCTTGACGATGTCCTTACCGTAAGGCGTATTTGTGATCTTGTAGTCCGTATAGGACGTATCAAACATGCAGAAGCCATCGTGATGCTTCGTCGTAAACACCATGTATTGCTGGCCGGCCGCTCGCGCCAGATCGACAAAAGCGTGCGGGTTGAACTTCGTTGGATTGAATCGCTTGGGAAGGTCCCGATATTCCGCCTCGGTGATGCCGCCCGCGGATGGCGTCATGATCGGCCAAGAAGCTTCCACACTTGCCAGTGAGTACGGTCCCCAATGGATGAACATCCCGAATTTGGCATTGCGATACCAAGCCGCTTGTTCTTCTTCGGAACCAAAAGGCCATGCAAAAGTCGGCGTAAAAGAAAGCGAAGTCGCGGCCAGCGCGACTCTCAAGAACTCCCGTCGATGCTGTGAGTAAGCGCTCATTCGCATCGTCTGCAATCTAAGAGGATCCATAATTTCAATCGAGATGGAATACCTCTTCCATCTCCGCCCACCACTCCCCTTCTTTTCGTGCCGACGCCGGTTCTTGCATTGGCTGCATGATGGCCCACCATTCCTGAGTCTTTGCATGTGCAGCCATCTTGTCCCAGTCGGCCTTCATGTCGCTTCCGTGGTATTCCAAATAACTGAAGAGAATTCCGTCTTTGAGGTAAATCGAGTAGTTTCTAATCTTGCATTCCTGGATCATGCTCAAGACTTCCGGCCAGACCGCTGCGTGATAGCGTTTGTAACGTTCTTCACTACCGGGCTTAAGCCGAATCATCAATGCAAAGCGCTGCATCGTATCCACTCCGAGTCGCGGTCTTTCCTGCCACTGTCCAGGCCAATTCAAGTGCTTAAACTTAGCTTGACGCGGCATTATTAGCAGCTGTACTTTGTATTGTCAAGATTTAAGCGCTTGGTCTATGCCTGCTCATTCTACATTCTCGGGAAATGGCCTTGTCAAACACGACTTGGCCGACCGCCTGCGAACCGAAATTATGAACGGCTCGCTGCCCAGCGGGGACCGCATTGTAGAGGGAAAGTGGGCCCAGAAGTTTGGCGTGGCGCAGGGTTCCATCCGTGAAGCGATCAACATTCTCGCCCTGGAAGGATTTATCAACAAAGCGGCGGGGCGCAGCGCACGGGTTGTCCATTTAACCGAAGCGGGTGTTGCCCAGCTCTATGAGCTTCGCGGAGCTTTAGAAGGACTCGCTGCTCGTCTGGCAGCAACGCGACGCCCCGATCTCTCCAAGCTCGAAACTGCGGTAGCGGGCATGCGGCGCGCGGCAAGCGAAGGAAATTGCGAAGCGCTGCTTCAGGACGACCTTCAATTTCACCTTCAGCTCTGCGAGCTTTCTGGTAATCCGTTCATCGTCGAGCAGAGTCGCCGTCTGTTGGTGCCGTTCTTCGCGTTCGTGCGCATGCGTGTCGCGACGAGCGGACAAACAACTTCACCCTGGGACAAGGACCTGGAGGCGCACCAGCGCATCATCGATCTTTTGCGCGAAGGGGAAGACGACGTCGCAGAGCTGTACGTGAAAAAGGCGATGGCCCGCTTTGCCAAAAATGCTTATGACAACTGGCAGAATCGTTCTTCCGATGTGGGCTGATCACCACTGGGGATCAAGATGCCTGACGCTGTGATTCACTCCGTGTCGACGTGCGACGCACGATTTCCGTTGCCTCCTGGCGCAGGTACAGATTCCCTTCATACAAATTCCGAGTACAGCTTCGCAGTTACGTGCTTGTGGGGCGAGAACGGCCTCCGCGGCACCGGCATCGCACTTACGCTCGGTAAAGGCAACAAGCTCGTCTGCGAAGCCATTGAGATGCTCGCCGACCCTCTCGCCGGCACAGCTATCGAAGAACTCATGGCGAATTTTGGGCGCGTTTCCCGCAAGCTTGCGGACGATCCTTCCCTTCGCTGGCTCGGACCGCACAAGGGTGTCGTACACCTAGCCCTAGCCTCCATCACTAATGCTTGTTTCGACTTTTGGGCCAAAAGCCGGGGCAAACCGCTCTGGAAGTTGCTCCTCGATCTCGCTCCGGATGAAGTCGTTCGTCTGCTGGATTTGAGCTATCTCGACGAGGTCTTGAGCGAACGAGATGCAGTTGAACTGTTGCAGGCCCAACTGGCCAGTCGCAACACCCGCATGTCGATTCTGAACACTGGCTATCCCGGATACGACACCTCCGTCGGATGGATGGGATACGACGATCAGAAGGTGCGGGACTTGACCCGACGTGCCATGGACTCGGGTTTCAAAGCGTTCAAATTGAAAGTGGGATCTGACGACCAAGACCGCGATCTGCGACGCGCAGCCATGCTGCGCGAATGCATCGGGGATTCCGGCGCGCTGATGTTCGACGCCAACCAGCGCTGGAGTTTGCCGGTCGCGGTCCGCATGTCGCGCGACCTCGCCCTTTACAAGCCTACCTGGATCGAGGAGCCCACGCACCCAGACGACATCCACGGACACGCTTTGCTAGCGCGCGAAATAACTCCCATCAAAATCGCTGCCGGCGAACATATTCCAAATAGAGTCGTCTTCAAGAACTTCCTCCAGGCCTCCGCCATCCATTACGTGCAGGCTGACTGCACGCGGCTGGCAGGCGTGAGCGAATTTCTCACGGTCAGCCTCCTTGCTAAGAAATTCGGCCTTCCCGTGGTTCCCCATGTGGGCGATATGGGGCAATTGCATCAGCATCTTGTTTTGTTCAATCGCATTGGACTGGGACAGGAGCCCTTCTTCCTCGAGCATATTTCTCACCTTCGCGACCACTTTGTCTTTCCGGCGACGGTTGCAGATGGCTGCTACCAGACTCCCCAGCAGCCCGGCGCATCATGTGACTTGAAATTGTCTTTCGCTGGGAGTCCCTGATGGGACATTCGGTGCTACCGGGAGTTTCCCTCGTCCTGATCGCCGGCCTTATGGCCGGCTGCTGCATGCTCCCCTTGAAATTCGTGCGTTCTTGGAAATGGGAGAACGTCTGGCTGGTCTTCAGTATTCTTTCCCTTGTCGTTATCCCCTGGTCTCTGGCCCTCACGTTTGTCGGTCGGCTCTTCGACACCTATCGAGCTCTTTCGGCTCATCAGCTTGCCGTCCCGATGTTGCTCGGCGCCGGCTGGGGAATCGCACAAATTCTTTTCGGCATCTCCGTGAAGCGCCTCGGCCTCGGTATTGCCTATGCGATCATCGTAGGCCTTAGTGCCGTTCTCGGAACCGTGGTCCCCTTCTTCGTACAGCAGCGCAGACTCGCAAAGGAACACACGTTGGAGCTGATTGTTAGTGGCGTTCTCATCATGGCCATTGGCATCGCCTTGACCACCTGGGGTGGTCAAATTAACGAACGAGCCGCTACCCGAGTTCGAAATCCTGTGCGTCGCTCATATCCATTCGCTATTTTTCTTGCCGTACTCTGTGGCGTCTTGGCTCCCATGCTCAATTACTCGTTCGCCTTCGGCCAAGATATCGCGAAAGCAGCAGTGGCCTTCGGCAACCGGCCCGTTCGCGCAGCGTATGCGGTCTGGCCGGTTGGATTGGCGGGTGGTTTCGTTCCTAATCTGTTCTACAGTGTCACGCAGCTAGTTAAGAATCACACCTGGAGCTTGTTTCGCTCCACCGCGCCAGATTTCTTTCGGTCCTCGCTAATGGCCATTCTTTGGATGGGAACCTTTGCCATCTACGGAATGAGCGCCACGTTCCTTGGCCCTTTGGGCACTTCGGTGGGATGGGGATTATTGCAGATTTTCATGATCATGACCGCGATCCTCGCTGGAGTTTTCACGGGCGAGTGGCGGTACGCATCTGGTTCCGCAAAATTGTTGCTGAGCTCAGGCATCGCATGTCTAACGATTGCTACGATGCTTCTCGCACTCAGTAATGTCTAGGAGCGTTGTGACTCGCGACGGAGGATAAAACGTTAACTGTGAGAACCCGAACATGGTAGGCGAAGACGCGACAAGGTCTAATCCCTCAAGCGCCGAAACCCTTGATGCGCGGATTGCTACGGCCCTAAAAACCGCCCGCCAGCCGCGGCCCAAGTTGGTTCGTCCCATAGTCGTCATCGGTGCCGGAGGAATCGTTCGCGTCGCACACTTGCCCGCCTATGAGAAGGCTGGATTCCCGGTCATCGCCCTAATGGATCGGGACAAAGACAAAGCGGCCGCGCTTGCGGCCGAACGCGGCATTTCTCATTCGTTCGGCTCCTTAGCCGAAGCCGTGAGCTTCGCTCCGCGCGATGCGGTTTTCGATATCGCGGTCCCTGCTTCTGAGCTCGTCCACATCCTTCCGCATTTACCTGATGGCGCAACCGCGCTCATCCAAAAGCCCATGGGAGAAACCCTCTCGGAGGCACGCGGAATTCGCGACATCTGCCGCGCCAAGCACTTCATCGCCGCCGTAAACTTCTCCCTGCGCTACTCTCCCAACAATCTCGCCGTCGCCGCGCTGGCGAACTGCGGCCTCCTTGGTGAAATCCACGACATCGAAATTCAAACGAGCACCTACACGCCGTGGCATCTCTGGACCTTTCTGGCCACCGCGCCGCGACTTGAAATCCTCTATCACAGCATCCACTACTTCGACCTGATCCGTTCGTGGCTCGGCGACCCGCAGGGTGTTTATGCACGCACCGAAAAGAACCCTCACACCGCAAACCTCGCAGCCACGAAGACCATCGCCATCCTTAATTACGGAAATGCCAAGCGCGTCTTCGTGGCCACCAATCACCATCACAACTTCGGTCCCGAGCATCAGCACAGCTTCGTTCAGTGGGAGGGACTCGACGGCGCGGCGCGCATCACTATGGGCGTCAATCTTGACTATCCCACGGGAAAGCCGGATTCCGCCGAGTACGCCCCGCGTTGTTCCAACGCGTCAGGCTGGCGCCAGCTCCCTATAACCGGCAACAACTTCCCCGACGCTTTCATGGGCACCATGGGCGCCCTCCAATCCTTTGCGGAGGGCTCTGCTTCCACCCTGCCGTCGCACTTCGAAGACGCGTTCCACACTATGGCGCTCGTCGAAGCCCTGTACCGCTCAAGCGAACGTCCCGGCGAGCCCCTCTTGGAGAACGAGACGTTTACAGTAGACGACTAGCGAATTATTTTCGAGTGGTTGCGAGTTGACCCCGGGATCGAGGCGTTGAAGATGACGACAAGAAGAGAGTTTTTCCGACTGGCCGCTCAATCTGCCGCGGTTGCAATGCTGCCTGGTAGTCAGGGCGCTGCTGTGGAACAGAACGAAGCGCACCCTGCAAGTCCGCGGCGCGGTCGGCCACTGCTCGATCTGCAACAGCGATTTGTGGATTTGCGTTTCGGCATGTTCCTGCATTTCAACATGGCGACGTTTCAAGACCGCGAGTGGGGTGACCCGACGTCTCCTCCTGATTTATTTGATCCCACCGCTCTCGACACGGATCAATGGGCTGCGGCGGCGCGGTCGGCCCACATGACCTGGGGCTGCCTGACGACCAGGCATCATGATGGCTTTTGTATATGGCCGACAAAAACAGGTGGAGCCAGCATTGGCAGGACATTACATTCGGCCGATGTCGTTCACGCCTACGTGAATTCGTTTCGCAAGGCCGGCTTGCGAGTGGGTCTTTACTATTCGATTTTGTCGCTGCGCGACGATATCCGCCATTTCAATGTGACTTCGGCCAAGGTAAAGCTCATCAAGGATCAGCTGACAGAGTTGCTCACGGGTTACGGGGAGATCGATATCCTGATTACCGACGGATGGGATGCGCCGTGGAGCCGCATCTCTTATGAAGAAGTGCCGTTCCAGGAGATATATCGGCATATTAAGAGCCTACAGCCCAACTGCCTGCTCTGCGACCTCAACGCCAGTCAATATCCGGCGGGCGGACTCTACTATTCCGATGTGAAGGCGTTTGAACAGAATGCCGGCCAGAAGGTTCCGGAAGACAGCGACCTGCCCGCACTTTCTTGTGTGACGCTCACGGACGGCTGGTTCTGGAAACAGCGGGACGCGAATGGACATCTGAAGATGGTGACGACCGTCGTGCACGAGTGGCTGGAGCCGCTGAATCGCAGACACTGCAATCTGATTCTGAATGCTCCCCCAACTCGTGAAGGACGCCTGGCGCCGAACGTTGTAAGCCGGCTCGAGGAGATCGGCAGGGCCTGGAAACATCCGGGCGCCACGGAAAAACTGAGCGAGCACGTTGTGATTACCACACCGAACCTGGCGACTGGCAAACCCGTTCATGCCAGCTCTTACCCAGATACCGTGGGGCCAGATGAGGCGAACGATGGTAATTTCCGATCGAGTTGGTATTTGGATGAGGGGCAAACCTCGGGCTGGTTGGAAGTGGATCTCGGAAAGCAGGAGAGTTTCAACGTTGTCTCACTCGTGGAGCCCGTCGGCAGATCGGATGACTACCGCCAGAGCCGCATTCGCAGCTATCGCTTTGACCACTGGAACGGCGAGAGATGGACCACGCTGACGGCTGGTGAGACACCCACACCTACGACAATTCGTCGCATTGCACGGGTCTCATCGCAGAAGGTGCGGCTGTTGTTGGAAAGCAGCAAGGAGACGCCTCATATTGCAGAAATTGGCGTGTATGACGAACCCGACTGAATGTGATTGCTGCAACCCGTAGCCGGCCGATGGCAGAAGGGTTGCTTGGCTCTCAGACGGTGCATATGTCGAGGGTTTAGGACACCGTTCTAGAGCTTTCTGCACTTGAAGACCAGCGGATCCTTCAACTGTTGTTTTGCGAGATCTGACCAATGATACGCACTTGAGAGCTTCCACGGGGATCAACTTACCCCGGGCCATTCATCCGTCTCAACCTCGAAGCATCTGATCAGCACTCCCGGCAGTTCTGTTTAGAAAGTCTCGTCAAGAAGCTCACGGGAGAAGAACCGCCGGTACAGAATCGGGCCGAGAATCGATGGACCCTCGAACGCAGTTTGGACAGCCTCAATCCCGAGGGATTACCGAGGCCCCGGCTTCTAGAGTCTCTTCGACGATCTGTCGCTTCATCGACTTCGCCTGCGCCTTGTCAGTCTTCTTTTTGCTAGCCATACGCAGTCCCACATGCCGTCGTTGCTCGTGGGGTACTTCTCTTCCTTATCGCTTACTCGCCATTTCTTAAAATCTGCTTCTCCTCGGAAGAAAACTGACGATAGCGGCCGGTTTCGATTTCCCGCTCGCGCGCAAACGGCGGCATCTCGCGCAATCTTTGCAACGCTTTTTGCATTTCCGGTCGAAGTGGCGCATCCGCTTGCGGGGTGGCCCGTTCCGTGGAACGCTGCGGGATCGAACGTGCGGCTCGGTAACTGCTCGGTGTTACGCTCATCCTGTCAACGGAGAGAACCGGCCCACGCGGCGCAACAGCCGCGACGTTGCTGTTTGCGTCGTTCGCGCTGGCTGCGCCTGCCGGTACCGGGGGTCTCCAGGATCTTGCGGGTCCGTTCTGGTTGGCCTGGGGTCGTGCACTGGGATCTGCCGGCGGAGGATCGTCGTTCCCGTTGTCAGGATCCGGATAGTCCGGGGGATAGTTCGAAGGACTGTAGGATGGGTAAGAACCATAAGAGTAAGGCGCGTAGTAATACCACGGGCTGTAGCCGTAGCCATACGGATATCCCCATCCCCAATACGGCCACCCGAAGCCAAATCCCCAGCCCCACCCGTAACCGTATCCGCGACCCCAATATCTTCCGCCCCAGCCGTAACCGCCGCGACCGCCGTAGTAGCCTCCGCCACGATATCCGCCGAAGGAATGTCCGCCGCCATAACCAGAGCGGCCTCCGCCGTGGAAACCTCCGCCCCCGCGAAACCCTCCTCCGCCGCCTCCATGAAATCCTCCGCTACCACCGCCGTGGAATCCTCCGCCACCGCCGTGACCTCCACGTTGGGCGAGCACCGGCTGCGGCAACCAACTGAGCGCTATCATCGCGACGAGGACAAAAACTCGAAATAAGATGCCTTTTTTCATATCACTACCCTCGGTTCAACGTCCCCTCAATCCTTAGATGACAAATTCTCTTCAAGGGGTTCCCAAGCGGCATTCTACACCTCTGCAATGGTTCCATCGCGACTACGATGGAATCACCACCTATGTGGGGCTGCGCCCTGGAATGCGTGAGTCAGCAACTCATCTCAGCGCTGGCTTTTAAGCCCACTCGGCGCAGGAGGGCCATCCTTCTTGACCCGGATAGGCTCGCGCTATTGACCAGCGAATCGATTTTGCCGAAGTGGGTTTCGACGGCACCACCGCCTACCTCATCCGCCTACCTGCTGCAAGGTTTGAAGATATTTCACGATGTCACCCCTCGAAAGCATTCCGACGAGATTGTTTCCCACCATGACAGGCATTTGATTAATTCCGTCCCGACCCATCTTTTCCATTGCTGTCCACAATTCTGCGTTGGGATCGATGCTGCTTAGCCTGTCGACGGGTATCATGGCTTCGGCCGCAGTGGTCGTCGCCCAGGAGGGCCGGGGAATTTCCTTTAAGTTGTGCAATGTCAGCAATCCGACCACGTGGTCTCCCCGGTCCACGAGGAAGCACCGCCGACCGTGTGTAAGAACCTCCTGATCTACTACCTTTTGTAATGAAGTGTCTCCAGACACGTGGGTGCATGCCTCTCCCATCACCTCTGATACCTTGTGGCCGACTAATAGACCTTGCACCACTTGCTGCTGGACTTGCGCTCCGGCTGCGCTTTCGAGGAACCAGCCGATGAAGGCCGTCCATAAGCCATTGCCAACGCTCCCCCTCAGTACTTGCCATACGCCGACAATGATAAAGAGAAATCCAAAGAATCGGCCCGTGCTGGCGGCGATGAGTGTAGCTTGCCGAAAGTTCTTCGAAACTCCCCAAACGATGGCCCGAAAAACTCGCCCACCATCTAACGGAAATCCTGGAATCAGGTTGAACAATCCCAGTATGCCGTTAATGAGCGCGAGATATTTGGCTACCGCCAAGGCCGGCATGATGTTCACAAGCAACGGTTCCAACAAGAAAAAGAGCGCCGCCAGTGCCAAGCTAGTGAGCGGCCCGACCACAGCAATTAGGAATTCTGCGCTGGCGCTCGGGGGTTCACCTGCGATTTGGGATACGCCGCCAAAGATGAACAGGGTGATCCGATGTACCGGTATCTTGTAGCGAAGGGCCACCCACGAATGAGCGAGCTCATGCACAACGATGCTGCCAAAAAACAATACTGCCGTTACAGCGCCCATTAGCCAATATTCGACGCTCGTCCCGCGCTTGAATTCCGCCGGATAGTAACTAACTGCCAAGACCCAGGTGGTGAGGGCAGCGATCAAGAACCAGGAATAGTCCAAATCGATCGGTATTCCAAGGACCCGTCCAATCGGAACTGTGTGGCGAAACATAACTCACCTCCATTTTGTCTCACCAGAAGCTGGCGCGTCTTGGCGCCCGCCGCTGTCCAGAATTCGAAGCGCGAATGCCATCGTCAAGCAGCTTGGCACCCCTCTGATCATTCTGTCCGTCGACCGTTGACCGGCCATATCAGCGGATAAAATGAGAAGCCGTTAAGTCTCGGCTCTGGCTAATAGGCGGGGCTCGGCAAGTTCCCCATCTGTGTGCGCCGACAAGCTATGGTCCACACACGTGCTCTCGCAAGATCCGATGGCTTTCAAATTGAATTTGAGTCGTCATGCCCTTGAGCGAAGTGCCCTTCACCGTTGAACAGCTTCAAGCGCGAGCCGACTACCTCTCTTACAGAATTCACGGCTGCGGGCAAAATCTTGTAGGGCACGACTTCGTCTGGTTGCTTGGCTAAGCCGTTTTCCAGTCCACGTCTCCATGCCACGCGAAGTTCCGTATTGATGTGGACAATATTGATTCCCACTCCGATTGCCTTGCGCAAGTCCTCATCCTCGGTTCCCGAGCCGCCGTGAAGGGTCAGGAAGATCCGTGCTGCTTGTTTGATGCCAGCGATTCTTTCGACATCCAAGCGCTTCTTCGTTTCTCCCTTGACCATGCTCCTGAGCATGCCGTGCATATTCCCCACCGCTGGAGCCAGGATGTCCACTCCCGTGGCCTCAACAAACTGCTTCGCTTCTTCCGGACTCGAAAGACCCTTTGAAAGGTCGGGAGCAGAGTCGTGTATCTCAGAGCCACTTCCGATGTCTCCAATTTCGCCTTCGACCAGCATGGCAGGATGAATCGCTTTAAGGGCTTCTACTGCCTGTTTGGTTTGCTTCACATTTTCTTCGAACGGCAATGCGGAGCGGTCAAAGACAATCGAGTCAAAGCTGGCCTTCGCCGCCTCGATCCCTTTCGCAAGCGAATGTGTATGATCGGCATTGAGAAAAATGGGGAAGTCGAATTCCTCACGCAGACTTCGCACGAGAGCTGCAATTTGCCGGGTTCCCACAAACTCACGCTCGCCTTCTGACAAGCCGGCCAGGACAGGCGTGTTCAGTTCCCGGGCAGCGGCGAACACCGCTTTCAATAGCACGAGGTCCGAAACATTAAAGTGGCCGATGGCCACTCCATTTTGTTGTGCTTCCTGCAAGAGATCGCGTAATTGACGCATAGGATTCACATTTTATTCGTTCATGGAGGTTAGTAACGTTAAGTTGGCATCTCGTCAGGGAATCAAACGCTGACGAGATGCGCGTTACTCATCCAGCCGACAGCAGTTTGAGTCAGGATCGCCCTTGACTCAAGAACTCCTTAAATCGCGCTTGCTAAGATGCATTCCGAGTTTTAGAGGGCCTTCTTCGAGACCCGAGCGACCAACTCGTCCAATCTTGAAAGCAGAAGCTTTAGGATAGGAGACGCGTTCGACTTTTTGTAGCCGAGGACGAGCTCGATCGTCGGCGTATCCCCCTTAAGAGGCCGACTCGTTACAGACGAAAGCAGAAAGTTCTGCGCGTAAGCAGGTAGCAGCCCTACGCCGCCTGTCGACGCTATTAAAGACATTGCCATAGCCAGGTTATCCACCTCGTGAGTCGGCTTGATATTGATCCGGGAGTGCTTCAAATAATTGTCGATGACCATCCGCAATACCGGAGCCGTATCGTCCACGGTCACGAATATCTGGCTTACTAGATCTCTCGGACCGATGGATTTGAGCGCAGCGAGACGGTGGTCGCTAGGCAAGACCACCATCAGAGGCTCCTTGACGAGAAGACGGAACCTCAAGTCTGGCACCCCTCGTTCCCGTCGAAGAAAGGCCGCATCGATTTTTCCTTTCGATAGGCCATCGGCAAGCAGAGGCGAGTATTGACTTGATATCATCACGTCAACGTTAGGCAGTTCGTCGTGCAAGATCCGCAAGGCTTCCGGCATCCACTTCAATTCGTGTCCGGTCAGAAAGCCCATCGTGAAGCGTGGCCTGCTAGGATGAGCGACCCGGCGAGCAGCTTCGCCTGCCGCTTCTACCTGCGATAGCACCAAACGAGCATGATCGAGAAAAGCGCGACCCGCCGGTGTCAGTTCGATGCCGCGAGCGCGACGTGTCAGGAGTTGCGCACCTAGCTCATCCTCAAGATCTCGAATCTGCCGACTCAACGAAGGTTGTGACGTGTGCAGTCTTTGCGCAGCTGCCGCGGTGAGACTTTCGGCCTCGGCCACTGCCACGAAATAACGAAGATGCCGCAACTCCATTTCCGCTCCCATGCCTGTGAAGCATTGCTAGCAGTCTAACAAAGTATGTTTCGACCGCGCCAGTGTCGCAATCTAAGTTGGTAGTCAGAGGCAGTGCGGGGCGGCTGATGGAAGGGAGTCATGCCTCACTCGCATGGGTTTCAGAACAAGGAGCAGAAGCTATGAGTTCACCCGTTGTTTTGATCACTGGGGCATTAACCGGCATTGGCCGGGCTACTGCACTGGCGTTTGCAAACGAAGGCGCACGTGTTGTTGTCTCCGGTCGGCACGATGAAGAGGGTAAGAAACTCGTGGTCGAAGTGCGGAAGTTAGGTGCCGAAGCGGAATTTATTCGCGCTGATGTGCGCCACGAGGACGATGTGAGGAAGCTAATCGACAAGACCGTGGACCGGTTTGGCCGATTGGACGTGGCGGTGAACAACGCCGGTACCGAAGGCAAGCCAGGTCCTGTTACACAACAAACCGCTGAAAGCTATGCCGCGACCTTCGACACCAATGTCCTCGGCACCCTGCTGAGCATGAAGCATGAGCTGCGCGTGATGTTGGCCCAAGGAAGCGGGAGCATCGTTAATGTGTCATCTACCTACGGTCACACGGGTGCAGCTGGCGCTTCCATTTATGTAGCGAGCAAGCATGCCGTTGAAGGCCTTACGAAGTCGGCAGCCCTCGAAGTGGCGGGCACTGGCGTTCGTGTCAACGTAGTCGCCCCCGGTCCAATCGAGACCCCGATGCTGAATCGCTTCACCGGAACGGAAGAAAGAAAGGGCGGCTTAGTATCGACGGTGCCGCTCAAACGTGTAGGACGACCCGAAGAGATTGCGCAGACCATCGCCTTTATCTCTTCCGACAAGGCGTCATTCATCACCGGTGCGTCCTACCTCGTCGACGGCGGCAAGACAGCTCAATAAAGGAGAACAGAGACGTACCAATGAAAAGCATAAGCAAAGCAGTGGAAATCTCCGCACTGACGATGAGAAACGTGCTGAAGAGAAATTCGATGCGCTTGGCCGCCGCTCTTCTGGTAACGCTGGCCAGCTTCGTCACCGCTCCCAACGCAGCTCTGGCTGGCGCACCCCAGCATCATGATCAGGCGCCGGGCTTCTACCGACTGAAAGTCGGCAACCTCGAAGTCACGGCCCTATACGATGGTACCGGCGTATTCGATCAGCAGTGGCTGAACGGAACGAAGGAGACGATGGAGGATGTTGTAAAGGCACTGCACGAAGATCCGCACACGCTGGATGTTGTTGATATGGGCTTCCTGGTCAACACCGGCAAACAACTAATCCTGGTTGATGCGGGTGCCGGCACCTGGTGGGGTGGCGGAGCTCTCGGGCGCCTAGCGGGCAGCCTCCACAGCGCGGGCTACAAGCCGGAACAAATCGACATCGTTTGCGTCACGCACCTCCATTCCGATCACGTCGGCGGCCTGACCACTCAGGACGGAAAGCGCGTCTTTCCAAATGCCGATGTTTACGTCGCGAAGGCCGAAAGCGACTTTTGGTTGTCGCCGGAAATCGCTGCTAAGGCGCCGAAGGATGCGCAACCGTTCTTCCAGAGTGCGCAAGCCATTGCAGCGCCGTACATCAAGGCCGGCAAGTGGCACGCGTTTAGTGGCCCCGAGCTAATCGTCGAGGGCATGCAACTCGTCCCGCTGCCCGGTCATACCCCGGGACATACCGGCTATGAATTTTCGTCGAAGGGGCAGAAAATCCTGTTTTGGGGCGATATCGTCCATGCACAGCGCGTCCAACTACAGCATCCCGAGGTCACCGCGATTTTCGACATCGACCAGACCGCGGCTGCGGCAACGCGGAATCAATTGCTGGCTAGGCTCGCGAGAGAGAATGTTTTGATTGCGACGCCGCATACATCCTTATTTCCTGCCCTAGGTCGCTTGCACAAGGAGGGGAGTGGGTACAGCTGGGTACCGGTGGTATTCACCGATCGATGGGACGAGAAATAGTTATGCTGAGGGGCAAGCCGATAGATCAAGCTGGGACCATCGGAATTGGCGATGGCCAAAGTCCCTCTCCGACTCGCCTGCGTTCATCAATGCCTTCGCGCTGAACGGCCGCATGCGTTTCGTGGCCGTCACATTCGTGCCCATCATCGGCGAATAATCAAGATAGGAGAATTTATGGAGCGTCTTGCCGTTTGTTCCGCCTTGCTCACTCTCTTGTTTCTAATTTCGTGGCCATCTGCATATGCGGGCGGTCAGCACGATTTTTCAATCCAGGTGTTCACTTCTCCCGACGATCAGTTTTGGGCTAACTCCGTGATTATCGAGGGAACCCATGAAGTCATGCTGGTCGATGCTCAATTAACAAAAACCAATGCTGAAAGAGTATTACAGGAAATCAGAGAAACCAAAAAGCCGCTGTCTATCATCTACCTTACCCATGAGCACGCCGATCACTTTCTTGGCCTCGAGGTTTTTAAGGACGCGTACCCGGGGGCGAGGATTATCGCGAATTCCGCGGTAACGGACCGAATCAACAAGGTCTATCAAGAGAAAGTAGATAAATGGAAAAAGATCTTGGGCTCGGGTGCAACCTCTAGCGTTGTGGCTATCGAAAAATTCGACGGCAACTTTATTGAATTTGAGAGCTCACAAATAGAGCTCCTTAAAGACGTGCAAGGCGACACCGATGAAAACACGATGCTTTGGATTCCTGGACAGAGAATTCTCATCACCGGCGACGTCTTGTTCAACAACATGCATGTTTACACCGCAGAAACGGACAGCAAGGCGAGAGGGAAATGGTTGAACTCAATAAATAAAATCAGAGAATTGAAACCTTCCGTCGTTATTCCCGGACACAGCAAGGTTGGAGCTCCCCTTGACGCGAGTACCGCCGTAGATTTTACCGAAAACTATTTATTAGCTTTTGAAGAAGAACTCAAAAAAACCAAAGATCCGGACAGCTTTATCGACACCATGAAGGAAAGATTTCCATCCGCCGACCTCCTCTTGGCACTCGAACGGGGCGCGAAGGCTAATGTTAAACCCTGACACCAACTGAAGATTAGCTAAGCTAGACCGGACCTTCGTCGCGGAATGCGGAGGGTTGGATCAATCACTGCGGGATGGATGCCAATGAATAAGTACAAAATCGCTGTTCTGGACGACTACCAAAATGTCGCGCTTGAGAGTGCCGATTGGTCGGTGCTCCGCGATCGAGCGGACATCACTGTATTTGAGAACCACCTCCCCGATCCGGACGCCGTGATTGAGCGGTTGCTGCCTTTTGATGTCGTTTGTGTCATGCGCGAGCGGACCCCGCTGCCCCGCAACGTCATTGAGCGCCTTCCCAATCTCAAGCTCATTGCTTCGACGGGATCTGGAAACGCGACGGTCGATGTCGCCGCCGCGGGCGATCATGGGATCGCAGTGGTTCACACGGGGTATAGGTCGGACCCAACGATCGAATTTACCTGGGCGCTGATCTTGGCCTCAGCGCGACATATCGTGACGGAGAGCAACTCCGTCCGATGCGGTGGGTGGCAGCAAACAGTGGGAACGGGTCTCCGTGGAAAGACCCTGGGCGTTCTGGGACTTGGGCGGGTTGGATCACAGGTCGCGCGGATTGGGAGCGCTTTTGGAATGAATCTGATCGCTTGGAGCCAGAACATGACGACCGAGGCCGCCAAAGCCGCGGGCGCCGCTTTGGTTTCCAAGGACCAACTGTTCGAGCAGGCCGACATCTTGACGATCCATTTGGTCTTGAGCAACCGCACATGCGGCCTGGTAGGGGCTGCGGAGCTGGAGAGAATGAAGCCAACGGCCCGATTGATCAATGCGTCGCGTGGGCCGATCGTCGAAGAGCAGGCTTTGATCAGCGCGTTGAAGAACAAGCGAATCGCTGGCGCGGCAATCGACGTATTTGACATTGAGCCGCTGCCCACGGATCACCCTTTCCGGACCCTCGAAAACGTGCTGGCAACGCCGCATATCGGCTACGTATCGCAAGGTCTTTACAAGACGTTCTACGAGGATACCGTCTCGAATATTCACAAGTGGCTCGACACCCATCAGAACTTGGCAAGAACAAGGAAAAACAATGCTTAAAAAGCTCGAAGGTAAGGTCGCTGTCGTCACCGGCGGCACAGAAGGGATTGGGCTAGCTGCGGCAAAGCTTTTCGTCAAAGAGGGTGCCTATGTCTTCATCACCGGCCGTCGCCAGAAGGAACTCGAAGAGGCTGTGAATGCAATCGGCACGAACGTTTCTGGAGTTCAGGGAGACGTTGCCCAATTGGCTGACCTTGATCGTCTTTACGAGACCGTCTCTAACGTGATGGGGCGAATCGATATTGTTTTCGCCAACGCCGGCGTTGGCGAATTTGTTCCCTTTGGCGCCGTCACCGAAGAGCATTTCGACAAAGTATTCAACATCAATGTGAGGGGAACGCTGTTCACGGTGCAAAAGGCCTTACCGCTACTGAAGGATGGTGGCTCCATCATTCTCAACGGCTCCGTCGCGAGTGTTAAGGGAACTGGCGCCTTCGGTGTCTACGCTGCAAGTAAGGCTGCAATCCGCTCTTTCGTGCGAACCTGGACTACAGACCTGAAGGACCGTCGTATCCGCTCAAACGTTGTTAGTCCGGGTCCGATCAATACGCCGCTGGCGAGTCGGCAATCTGCAGACGTGATTGCGCGGATTGTATCTACCGTCCCGATGGGACGCATGGGCGAACCCGAGGAAGTTGCTAAGGTTGCGTTGTTTCTGGCGTCAGATGACTCCAGTTTCGTCACGGGTATCGAACTGTTCGTTGACGGCGGCAGAGCCCAGATCTAATCGAGCGTGATCTCACCTGTCTTGGCAGGTCGCCATCAAGATAGGCACCGAGACGGCTTCTCTCGAGCGATTGCTCACTCACTGCTGGCGCGTTTCTCGGTACAGATGCGTTCAGCCCAACCGTCGATACCGTTGGCCCGTACAACACACCACAGTTTACGCCCCTAGTCGATGGCAAACCGCACGGCTGCGATCCTCTACGAGGCCGGCGGTCACGCATCCAGCTGTTCAGCGATGCCGTCCAGTCGGGAGGGACACTCGTGTGTATCTAGAATCGCAGGATGATCATCGAATGACATTGCCTGCACGTGTGGCACGCGCCGTTCTGGAGGCGTATCCTGACGTCGAACCGGTCGTAAGCCCGGACCCAGGATGGAGAACGTTATGAGCTCCGCTGAATCGCGACCCAAGCCGGACCGCAAAATACAATTCAGTCACGCCCCGGGCGTGGTGCCGCCGGCCCGTTCTGAATCCAAAGAAGGGTTGAATACGACAATCGCATCGCCGGCGGAATCCCTATTAGGTGCGGACAAATTAGCCTACATCTTGGCGGCCGACATTGACGACCGGAAGCGCTCTGCGGGTGAATTAGAGAAGGCATTCGAAAAAATACGCAAATCCGAAGCCGAACTTCGAACAATAATTGATGCCATACCTCAGCTCATCACGGCCATTGGGACTGACGGAAACTTTCTGTATGGGAATCAGGCAGTACAAGAGTACACCGGCCTGACGAAAGAAGAACTCCGGTTGGAGTGCTCTCATCCGGTCTTTCATCCGGAGGATTCCGAGAGATTGCGCGACGAACGCGAAGCGGCGATCGCGCGACGGATCCCATTCGAGTACGCACGACGAATTCGCCGGAAGGATGGTGAGTTCCGTTGGTTCTTGGTCCAATACAAGCCGCTGCTGGACGAACGAGGAGAGGTCAGCCGGTGGTATGCCACCAGTACCGACATCGACGATCGCAAACAGATGGAGGAAAGAACGAGGCAAGAGAACGTCGCGCTGCGAGAGCAAATTGATCAGGTCTTCATGTTTGAGGAGATCGTGGGCTCCTCGCCGGCATTGAAAAGTGTCCTATCCAGCATCGTAAAGGTCGCTCCTACCGACTCAACCGTGCTGATTACTGGCGAAACAGGTACTGGCAAGGAGCTGATTGCGCGCGCTATCCATAAGAGTTCGCAGCGTGCTGCTCACGCTTTTATCAGCGTGAATTGCGCCGCGATTCCTTCTTCGCTCATCGCCTCAGAATTGTTTGGCCACGAGAAGGGGGCATTTACCGGTGCCTTACAGCGCCGACAAGGGCGCTTCGAACTGGCGCACTCCGGAACGATCTTTCTCGATGAAATCGGCGAAGTTCCCGCAGATACTCAGATTGCTTTGCTTCGAGTGCTCCAGGAGCGCCAATTTGAACGAGTGGGGGGTACTCGGGTCATTCCCACTGATGTTCGAATTATCGCTGCTAGCAACCGCGAGTTGACGGCAGCTACTGCTTCGGGAGCATTTCGCGCCGACCTCTACTACCGCCTGAATGTTTTCCCGATCCACGTGCCGCCTCTCCGGTACCGGAAGGAAGATATTCCGATGCTGGTCGAGTATTTCGTTAAGCGTTACGCAGAGAAAGCGCGAAAGCAAATCAGCAAGATCAACAAAAACACCCTCAAGCTATGCCAGTCCTATCCTTGGCCAGGCAATATTCGTGAGCTGCAAAACATCGTGGAGAGATCCGTAATCCTTTGCACCGGAGATACCTTTTGGATCGATGAGGCCTGGCTTTCAGGCCAAAACGCACCTCGCCCGGAGTCGTCGCGCCCTCTGACAGAGAACCTGCGTAGCTACGAAAAGCAAATCATCGAGACGGCTCTTACGGAAAGTAAGGGAAAAGTAGCCGGGTCAAATGGCGCGGCGGCCAAACTCGGCATTCCGCCATCTACGTTACATTTGAAAATCAACCAGCTCAACATAAAGAAACACACCTTCCGGTAATCCCCTCGTTCAACTCGCAGAATTCTGACAGTTTCTAAGATTCTGTCACTCCAAGTTCCTATCCAAAGCCTTGTTTTCAGTGAGATCCAATTGGGCACTCGCTTGCAACACGGTTTCACCTGGATGAATTGAAGCCGAAGAAACACAAGCAACTTTCCCATTTTCACAGATTGGAGTTTCATATGGGACAGAGTCGAGAAACTGCTGCCGAAATCACGAAAAAGTGCAAACGCCCTTTCCCTGTGGTACCAACGACAAAGATTCTGGCATTAGGCCGATTCACGTGTCCGCCGACGCCGGAGCAAGTCAAGACGATATTTCCAAAGGAGGTGCCAGCTACACTTCGTCTTTACCTCGCTGGAAAGATCGACCAATGGTGGTTGCGCCAAGATCAAAAAGGTCCCGTCTTCCTGATGAGTGAAACGTCAGTTGAAGAGGCACGTGCCATCCTTGAGAAGCTGCCGTTAGGCCAAGCTAAGCTCATGGAATTCGAATACGTCGAGCTTAGTCCCCTGACCCCGCTTCATTTGCTCCTCCCGGAAAGCCGGGCGAACGCCAACACATAAGTTCTCGTTTTGATTGCGGAGTGCTCGAAGCACGTCATCTTCCTGGCAGCACGATGCGCCAAATGGCTTGACCGATGACCTTTAGGATTGAGACAGCGGCGCGAGGGCGAATCACGGTATTCAGCCTGTGTGGCCGAATCGAAAAACAGGTGATAGTCGAATTGAGGAGACTTTTTGAATTCCAAACCGACTCCCGCGACATCGTCTTAGATCTGAAAGAAGTGGGCGTGGTCGATCGCGAGGTAATGCGCTTTTTTATGAGTTGTGAAGCGGATGGCGTGAGTCTTGAAAATTGCGCGCCATATATTCGTGAATGGATGGAAAGAGAAAAGGATTGAGTGGCAGCGACGTGGTAGTGACGCGCAGTGGAGGGTCGATCAGGGCGATTCGACTGATCCGCCCAGCAGCAGCCGGGATGCAATACGAAAGCCAAGTTGAAACTCAAAGGAGAGGTACATCCAAATGAAACCTGACAAAACAGAACAAGTCTCCGCACAGACGACGAGGACCAAGTTTGATGGGGTCCTACTGACTATACGCTCGCGTAAGTCCTTCTTCGAGGTTACTCAGGCGATTGAGATGGCCCTGCCGCGCTTCCACATCCCCAAGCTGATGGAGTACGTGACGCACGGGGATCGCGCGGGTGTCGAAGCGTACGTCGACTCCACTTCCAAGCCCTTCTCAATCTTCTGGGATTTTGAACAGGGTTCCACAATGCGCCTTGCAGGGATTCCCATCGAGTCGAAGTTCTACCTCGTCGGGAACGCTGTAATTGCACGTGGGCTATTCGAGTACAGCGGTGCCGCCGGGCTGGGCGCTCCCGTGCGCATCTGCGTTTCCCAGCGGGACGGGGAGCAGACACGGATCGACATGGACAATCAGTTGTCATTTTTTAGCAAATTCACAGAGATGAAGCCGTCGTCTGTGCCCGCTCTGCTCGACGAAAAGCTGACAAAGTTCTTCGAGGAGATCGCTGCCTAGGAAGGCGCGATGGGATCGCGTCGGCGGTTCGTGGCTGAGAGCTGCTGTGAACACTTGGGGGGATCAGCCACATCCGCCCGGCCACATGCAATTGGGACCCGCGCGGCCGAGTTCACGGCCATCCGTTCGTGGCTTAAAACGAGACGGCGGAAGAAGGCGAGCTCGCTTAAGTGATAGCGCTTGGGTATTCAAGAGAGAAACGGTTTCACAAATTGCACCACGAGAAATGAATGAGGTGAGCGTCATGAGTGGCAATGAGAAAGATTTTGAAATCAGCTTCGAACAGAACATGCCTGGCATCGCAGCGACTAGGGAGAGGTATGTGATTCCTATGCCAGCTCTTTCTCGCCGCACCTTCCTCGCGGGCGGCACTGCCGCTGGTGCAAGCCTGTTGCTGGATCAAAAGGCTGAAGCTGACAGTTTTGGAGGTGTCGACGGCCCCCTTCTCAAGGAGTACGACATCGCTACTAATGGGATCTCCTTGCACGTAACCGAGCACGGGGAAGGGCCAGCCGTTCTTTTCTGCCACGGGTTTCCGGACACTTCCTATACGTGGCGCCGACAGATGAAAGCCATCGCGTCAGCCGGATATCGAGCAATTGCTCCAGATATGCGCGGCTATGGACGCAGCTCAGCTCCGGCGGACGCAACCTTGTACACGCCGCTGCAAACGAGTGGTGACCTGGTCGGTCTGCTCGATGCGCTGAAGATCCCTGTCACTGTCGTCGTCGGCCATGACTGGGGTGCAAGTCACGCATGGGGTGCAGCGCTGATGCGCCCTGATCGATTTACAGCGGTCTTCTGTCTGAGCGTGCCTTACGTTCCGCGTGGCGATGTCAGCGTCTTCGAGCGCATGAGGAAGTCCGGCCATCAAGACGATTTCTACATGTTCGAACAGATCCGACCGGACGCCGATCAAAAGTGGGCTGACGCCGAAGTCACCATTCCAGGGGTTCTGTATTGGGCATCGGGTTCTGCTCCAGCCGACGCTCGGTGGAGCCCTATGCATCCTGCACGAAGCCTTTATCGTCCGGCTCCGAGGCCGTTGCCGTCATGGGCCGAACCAGATTACGTCGCTCATAACGTCAGTGAATTCCAGCGTACCGGCTTTCACGGTGGCCTTAACTACTACCGCGCAGCCGAACCGTATTTCTATTTGTCCGCCGCTTGGAAAGGGGCGAAGATCACCCAACCTTCGTTTTTCATTGCGGGGAAGGCGGATGGCTTGAAAGAGCTCTATCAGTTTACCGTGGACCAAATCCGCGCCGGACTTCCCGGTCTCGTGGGGAGTCTCGAACTTGACAACGTGGGCCATTGGCTACAACACGAAGCCTCTGCCGAAGTGAGTGACCAACTCGTGAAGTTTCTGCACACCGTGAACCCCGCCTGAGGTGGGACCCCACATTATGGTGCTGACTCCCCATCCAGAAGATCTCCAGGGTTTCGCCCGGGGCGGGTGGAACGGTACATACATCATACATTTGCCCGGCCCGGGTCAGGCCGATAAATGGTTCTTGGTTATGCCGATTCATCAGGCTGATAACCGGTGAGCGCGTGATGCAATGTTAGAGTCTCTCGACAACCCGATCTGGTTTGCGCTTACAACGGAACACCGGCTCCTTGCCCGCTCGCACGGCCTTGCGCGACGATATGCGCCAGATGTTTCCCCGCTGGCGGCTTTTCTTCATCCCACGCAGGATGCATTCGCCGATTTACAACGGCTGGTCAGTCCCGGCGAGCACGTCGCGTTTTTTATCGCCAGTCCCTTCGATGTGCCGGGCGGTTGGCAAGTCGACCGCTCTCGGTGGATCGACCAAATGATTTGTGAGGTTTCACTGGACTCACCGCCTCTCGCGCCCCTTCCGCTCGGGACCACGGACGTGCCCGAAATGCTGGAGCTCACGGCTGCCACCGAGCCCGGCCCGTTCTTGCCGCAAACAATCCAGATGGGACGCTATTTCGGAATACGCGCGAGCGATGGGCGGTTGGTCGCAATGGCTGGGGAGCGATTACAATCCACTGCGTTTGCGGAAATCAGCGCCGTGTGCACTCTTCCCGAATTTCGCGGCCGTGGATATGCGCGAGCCCTCGTGACGTTCATCGCAGCTCAGATTCAAACAGCGGGAAAGACTCCTTTTCTTCACGTCAAGTCTGAGAATGAAGCAAAAGTGGTTTATCAAAAAATTGGATTCCGTTTACGTGCCGCGATATGGCTAACCGTAATTTCCCTGCGCTGAAGGCGAGGTTAGTTACTCGATGTTCTGGCCTGAACGTAGCTTGACCCCACTTCCAAAAAGTTGTTGAGCAGCGATCGCAGTGACACCGGCTTTTTGGTAGTCACGTGGCTCTCTTCTGATGCGTTTACTGACGACGAGGTCTTTGATCTCCACATCTCCAGTGGCTAGGGGCCCTTCGTACCCAGCAAGCATCGCCCGTGTAACTTCGAGCTTTTGAAGATAAGACTTATAGTCGTGGGCTTCGGCCAGGATCGACAGCACCTCGTGTTGCATTCGGTTCAGCAAGGGAGGTGTATCGTGGCGCCGGCATTCGAGCCCTCTGACCTTGACTTCGCCATCCTCACCAACTGCGAGAAAACGACTCGGGACAGGGACATCCTGATATTGCTTCGATGGAAGGAAGACAACGTATCGGTAAACGGACTCAATCGCCAGAGGCAGATGAGTTTGTTCCTCGATGTCCCGGGCGAGCCGCTCGTAGTCCTCGTGTGCCGCCCCTTCCTTCCACACATAGAGCGAGTCCACCAGAGCGTGCAGCAATTCGTATCCGCGGCTCTCTGCAATCTCCTTTGCTACGAGAAGCGTTTCCCGCGCGACGGCGTTGATGGCTTCATGCACTTCGATTTTTCTAAAGCGCGCGTTCTTGTAGCCGGTATAACCAAAGCAGCAAACAAGCAGCCATTTCAGTGACCTACCAGTGTCACGACAATCCGATGGAAGCCATTCTGCTCTCCATTGCACTCGACCAGGAAAAGCGCTTGTACGCCATCGAGAGTCCTTCAAGTGCATGTTCGCAGCGTGCAAAACTATCTCGAAGTAG
>Ga0307474_10000534_pt1 | contig 27342 bp, 28 predicted proteins | sample atmos_gasesECM1C_2_FD_203312 | JGI IMG/M metagenome (GOLD analysis project Ga0307474, IMG submission 203312) | Hardwood forest soil microbial communities from Morgan-Monroe State Forest, Indiana, United States - atmos_gasesECM1C_05 | ecosystem: Environmental > Terrestrial > Soil > Temperate... | reverse complement strand
GGTGGATGTGTGGGTGCCCACCACCGACGGGCGGCTGCTGATTCTCCCGCGATACACCCAACCGGAGAAGGATCACCAGATGCTGCTCCACCAGTTGCACCTACAGTTGCCGTCCCAACCATCCCCCCAGGATCGTTTCGCAGGGGGCGGAAACCCTCACCTAAGGAGGGGAAACTGTAGTGAAGACCTTTTGAAGCCTCGGACGTAAAATCAACAGCTTAGCGAAGAATTGAGGTCCGGTTGTCAAAGTCGGGCTAAAGCCCAGGCAAGCAGAAGAAGGCCGCTCTTAAGACGCGTTTCATCTTCGTTGATCGCTCATGCTACAGCGGATTTTTTGCACGCGCCAAAGGGGTTCGATGACTGACGTAATCAGACGGGACGAGAAGGCCGGTCTCCGGGCCCGGCCTGTCTCTCGCGAGTTGCCGCTTGATCGTTACTGCGATCACCGCTGGGGCTTCCCGTGTTGCGTCTGGTCTCCTTTGCCTGCCTGCCATCGCCATCACCCCGGCAGGTCCGAGGGAGCTCGTTCGCTCGTCCCTCTCCATCGTCAGCGGCCTTCCCTGTAAAAAAGTCAGGTCGGCTCCTGCAATTACTGTTTCGCGACCTGCTCAGCGTTCACTCACGTTTTGGCCTGCACGCTCGCCGAGTCGCCATGCGACCCTCTACACCGAAAGCTCCGACAACTTCGTTGCCTCCGCTGCCGGTTCGGTTGCTACCGGGTGGAGCGAACCAGTTCCCGGGCGGGAGTTGCACCCGCTGGTGTCCAGCGCCTTTCACGGCGCACCATTACGCCAATCATCTCTCTGAAGCGCGGGCCTTTTCTGCCAAACTGATTGCGTCTTGCGCTGCAGCTTCCAAGGGATGGGGCTTCGTTTGGTAAGCATGTGCTGCAGATAAGGCCAATAGCAGTTGGGCAGCACGCCGCATTTGATATTCACGTAGCCTGTCCCCGATAGCACTATCTGATTTGCCGAGGAACTCGTGAACGTAATGCCACAAAAATTCACGAAGTTCATCGACTGCAGCTTTGAAAGCGATCAGTTCGTTGGACGCTTCACTTTCGAACAATGCGGAGGAGAGTTCAGCGGATTGGGTCGCCGCCCGTTTATTTAGCTCGTCACGTACGAGGTAGAGTTCTTCAGTGATCAGTCGAATCCGCTTGAGCGTTTTGTCCATAAGAGTCTCCCTTCGGACTCGCCAAGTCGCCTTATGCGACCCTCTACACTGGAGGCTCCGACGGCTTTGCTGCCTTCACCGCCGCTCCGATTGCTTCTACCGGGTGGAGCGATCCAGTTCCTGGGCGGGCCTTCCATCCCGCTGTGGACCAGCGCCTTTCACGGCGCACCGCAATCCATGATTGCGTCAACTATCGTGTCTCGAACACTTACCCTCATTTAAACGGCCAAGTATCGAGAGCTGATGGATCACGTCCAGCCGCCCTGGCAGCAACAACAGTCGTCGGATCACGACCAGACTTGTGTCGCGTATGGGCATCGCTTGCCGCCGTGCCCTGACGCGGCGTGTTCTCTTAGAAGCCGTATTGCGAATTGCTCTGCTCGAATAGCCGCCAGCCGCTCCTCCGCTGTCAGGTCACGCCGTGCCGCGAGCTTGCCAATGTTAGATAGGTGTTGCTCCAATTCATCCTTGACTGCGCATTCCATTACCCATGCTCCCCTAAAACACTACAGCGTGGTTGGCTCGACCTTGCAATGCCTGTCATGAACTGTCTTGAAGCCGCCCACGAACTCACACGCCTGTTACCGTCTGTGCCCTTGCTGATGTTCACTACCTTCGACACCCCGCGTCTCACACGGCAAGCCCTATGAGCGGGCATCCGAGCGGTAGTATCGAAAGATGGACCAATCGGAGTGTTGATCAGCGGCATTCAAGCCTTGCTTGCCGAGCCTGAGTCGTGAGCACGAGCCTGCAACTCTCTGTTTAAAACAGTCAGCCCAACAAGCGCCTTGCGGATAGCCTCGCGTTCTTCAGAAGTACCTCCATGGTTTGTCTGTAGTTCTTGAAGGCTGGCATCAATCGCAGCTTTCGCCACAGGAAGGCGCTTTAGCAGCTCCGTATCGTCGGTTTCGAGGACGGCAGCTTCGTACAGTTCTTGCCAAGGATAGTCGGCGTTCATGGTCATTCCTCTCTTTGGGCATCGAGGAACCGCTGACCCTGCCAAATAGGGCAGATGCACTTAACTGGCACGCATCTTCGCTGTCGAATTAAAGCCGCACGGGCATGTTGTGGAAAGGCAGCCGTGAGGGCTTCTTGCGACGTTTCGTCAGTTTTCGCACGAAACCGTCACCCAGGGGACGCGGCGGAAGGATGTGAAAAGTAACAACCTCATTATATTCGCTTCTCGGTCCCAGGATCAGTTCGAATGCGAGAGTTGAGCAAGTCGCTGAATGGCTCGAAAAAGAGGACAGGTGTCGTAAACATCCCCATTGCGCTTATCGACCCCGGCGAGGGGGGTGTGCGTAAAAACCTCACCTGGTAGCGTCAATCCCTGGCTCTCTTCTGCTCGACTGACGAACACGATTGCGAGGCACGGTCCAGCGTTCCCAAACGGCAGCGCCAACGCTTTCGAGGCGGACGTCGTCGCGGGTGTCGAACAAGCCGACGACGAGGGGCGGGAGGTCCAAACACACGAGGTGCTGGAGGATGATGTGCCTGAAGAATATCAGGATAAAGACTGACCACCGCAGGCCCGCAGCGGATTTATCGCCTGGCAGTTCGACGCTCAACATCGCTCATACCTGGGCATGGCCACCATTCTGTGACCGCATTCGCATTCAACTTGAAAAATCTCCCTTACACCCGCATGCAGGCTGGCACCGACATTGGCGCGAGCGAGTTGTTTGATCCCCGCCTGAGGAGCATTTCGGTAGGGGCGACTTGTATAGTGAGCCTATGAATCCGTGGCTCAGAATTCCCTGCCTGGCTGCTTTTCTACTTAGTCTGGCACCAGTGACTCCGGCCGAGACGCCCTCGGAGGCTGCCCGCAACTACACCGTGGCGCGTCGTGCGGAACTCCTGCAGCAGTTTAGCGAATTGCTTTCGATCCCGAATGTCGCCGCCGATCCGGCAAACCTGAAGCGCAATGCGGAAGTGCTGGTCGCAAAACTCCGGGAACGCGGTGCCGATTCCCGGCTGCTCTCTGTTCCCGGCGCGCCTTCTGTAGTCTTGGGACAGATCGATGTGCCGGGGGCGGAACATACGATTGTCTTCTATGCCCACTACGACGGTCAGCCGGTTACTCCGTCGGAATGGGATGGCAGCTCGCCCTTCACGCCGGTAGTGCGGGAAGTAAACGGCGTGCAGCGCATCTACGCCCGATCGGCCGGTGATGATAAGGCGGCCATTTTCGCACAGCTTACGGCCCTCGGTGCGCTAAAGGCGGGCGGGATCCCGTTGCGGGCGAATCTTCGCTTCGTCTGGGAAGGAGAGGAGGAAGCGGGATCACCGCATCTGGAGCAGATCCTTAATGCCAACCGCGACCTGGTCCACGGCGACGTGTGGCTGGTGTGTGACGGGCCGGTTGATCAGAGCGGGCAGCAGACTGTGGTCTTTGGGGCGCGAGGCGATGCCCATCTGGCGATCACGGTGTATGGGCCGCACCACGGGTTGCACAGCGGCCACTACGGAAACTGGGCGCCTAACCCGGCCATGATGCTGGCGCAGTTGCTCGCCGGGATGAAAGACGAAGACGGTCGCGTTCTGGTGCCGCATTTTTACGACGGAATTGAGCCGCTCTCGGCAGCTGAGAAAGAAGCGCTGGCCCATGCGCCGGTGAACGACCAGATGCTGATGAACGCCTTTTGGCTGGGGCACGTCGACGGCGGTGGTGCGCATTTACTTGAGCTCATCAACCAGCCTTCCCTGAATATCAACGGCTTCTCATCGGGCCAGACTGGAGCCAGAGCGACCAATGTTATCCCGCCCACTGCGACCGCCGATTTGGACCTGCGCCTGGTGGTTGGGATTCACTGGCGCGAGCAGCAACAACACGTCGTGGACTACATTCGCTCCCGCGGCTACTTCGTCGTGGACCGCGAGCCCACGCAGCAAATCCTGCTGGAGCATCCGCGGGTGGCGATGGTTGTCCCCGATGAGGCAAGCTACGACGCCGTTCGCACGCCCATGGATATGCCCCTTGCGCGTGAGGTCATTGAAGCAGTGCAGAGCGCGCGCCAGAATGTCGTGCTCCTGCCCACCATGGGAGGGAGCGTGCCGCTGGGAGCGATGGAGCGCGCCGCACAGACGCGCACCATCACGGTCCCCATCGCGAATTACGACAACAATCAGCACGCCGCCAATGAGAATCTGCGTCTCGAGAATCTGTGGGACGGAGTCGAAACGATGGCTGCGCTGCTCGCAATGAAGTAGCACGAAAGCACACCATAAGCCAACAGAGTTTCGATTTCGGATTCCACAATTTCAAAACTAACGCGCTCAAACACGACGATGACCGAGATGTCGCACGAAGTGGAACCGCGAAACCCGTTCGATCGACAAAAGAAATGCTGTCGAGACATCTCACCATCCAGCAGAAGTTTCGTACCCGAAGCTTCCTCCTAATCAGCACCACGTACCTTATTGTCGTGTTTTTTCTTGATCGCTCTTGCGCAATGAGAACACATACTCGTACAATAAAAGTGTACTGATTTAGTCCTATTTAAAGCGTAGTGCAGAACGTCTTGACTTGGCAATAGGTTACGGATGATTCGACTGGGAAAATTAACCGACTACGGGCTGGTTCTCATGAGCCATATCGCGCGCTCGCAAACGGATTTGCATACGGCCCGCGATCTTGCCATCGAATGCCGTCTGCCGTTGCCAACTGTGAGCAAGATCCTAAAGACGTTGCTTCAAAGGGGACTGTTGGCTTCGCATCGCGGCATGAAAGGCGGGTACACACTCGCCCAGGAGCCGAAGTTGATCAGCCTTGCAGCGATCATCACAGCGATCGAAGGACCGCTGGCACTGACAGAATGTAGCACCGATGTGGCGGGGCTTTGTGATCTCGAATCGTCGTGTCCGATCAGAGACAACCAGCGACTCATCAATCAGGTGATCCAGGGCGCGTTGGACAACGTGATGCTTTCCGACTTAATCCGGCCGATGCGGCTGACCGCCATCCGGAACAGTCGTGGAAATCTGGTGCCGACGATTAGCGTCGCATCCGGGAGAATGCAATGAGCACGAACGTAAACACAATTCGCAACCTGGCGGAGCGCGATTACAAGTGGGGTTTCGTCACCGAAATCGAGGACGAGCGAGTTCCCAAGGGGCTGAATGAAGAAATTATCCGTGTCATTTCAGCCAAGAAGAGCGAACCGGAATTCATGCTGGAGTGGAGGCTCAAGGCGTATCGGCACTGGGTTTCGCTCGAGAAAACCCAAGCGGAGCCCAGGTGGGCGAATGTAAAGTACAGCCCTATTGACTATCAGGACATCGTTTACTACTCGGCACCCAAGCAGAAACCGGCGTTGGGGAGCCTGGATGAGCTTGATCCGGAGATTTTGCGTACCTACGAAAAGCTTGGAATTCCGCTCGCCGAACAGAAAATGTTGGCCGGAGTTGCGGTGGATGCCGTCTTTGACAGTGTCTCAGTGGCCACCACTTTCAAGGAAAAGCTGGCGGAACTCGGGGTGATCTTCTGCTCCTTCTCCGAGGCGGTACAGAAGCATCCCGAACTGGTGCAAAAGTATCTTGGCTCCGTTGTCCCCTACACCGACAATTTCTTCGCCACGCTGAACGCGGCCGTTTTTACCGATGGTTCCTTTGTATATGTGCCGAAGGACGTTCGGTGTCCGCTGGAGTTGTCGACATATTTCCGGATTAACGCGGCCGAAACCGGCCAATTCGAGCGCACGCTCATCATTGCCGATGAGGGCGCTTCCGTCAGCTATCTGGAGGGTTGCACAGCGCCCATTCGTGATGCGAATCAGCTGCACGCGGCTGTAGTTGAACTGGTCGCCCTGGACAACGCGCAGATCAAGTATTCGACCGTACAGAACTGGTACCCCGGCGACAAACAAGGGCGGGGGGGTATCTACAACTTTGTTACCAAACGCGGCAAGTGTGCGGGCATGAACTCAAAGATTTCCTGGACGCAGGTAGAAACGGGTTCCGCAATCACCTGGAAATATCCGAGCTGCATTCTTCAGGGCGACAACTCGGTCGGCGAGTTTTACTCCGTTGCGTTGACCAACAATTACCAGCAAGCCGACACCGGCACGAAGATGATCCATATTGGAAAGAACACGAGCAGCACGATTGTGTCGAAGGGAATCTCCGCCGGACATGGTCAGAACACCTATCGTGGCATGGTGAAGATTCTGAAAGGCGCTCGGGGAGCGCGCAACTATACACAGTGCGACTCGTTGCTGATCGGTGACAAGTGCGGTGCGCACACCTTTCCCTACATCGAAGTTAAGAACTCCACGGCGCGGATGGAGCATGAGGCGTCGACCTCAAAGATCGGCGAGGACCAGCTCTTTTACCTGCAGCAGCGGGGATTGAAAACAGAAGACGCGGTTTCGATGATCGTGAATGGATTTTGCAAACAGGTATTTCGAGAGTTGCCCATGGAGTTTGCCGTGGAAGCGCAAAAGCTGCTTGGCGTGAGCCTGGAAGGTAGCGTGGGCTGATGGAAGTCCCGGAGCAGAACAAGAGAAGGAAAGAGGATCAAGTGAACCTACTTGAAATCAAGAATCTACACGTCACCGTCGCTGGCTGTGAGATTCTCAAAGGCATTGATCTCGAGGTGAATGCCGGCGAGGTGCATTCGATTATGGGTCCGAATGGCTCGGGCAAAAGTACGCTCGCCCAAGTGCTGGCTCGGCGCGAGACCTTTCAGGTAACCGCCGGAGAGATTGTCTTCGGCGGCAAGGATCTTCTGGCGATGAAGGCGGAAGAGGCGGCCTGTGAAGGTGTCTTCATGGCCTTTCAATATCCGGTGGAGATTCCCGGCATAGGCAATACCTACTTTCTCCGTTCAGCACTGAACGCGATTCGGAAGTACCGCGGCCAGGAAGAAATGGATGCAATGGATTTCCTGCCGATGTTCCGCGAGAGATTGAAGCTGCTGGAGATGGACGAGAAACTGATGAACCGCTCGGTAAATGAGGGGTTCTCCGGCGGGGAAAAGAAGCGCAACGAGATTCTGCAGATGGCGGTCCTCGAGCCGAAGCTGGCGATTCTGGATGAGACTGATTCGGGCCTCGATATTGATGCCCTGAGAATCGTGGCAAAGGGAGTCAACGCCATGCGCAGCTCCGACCGCGCCATGCTGGTGGTTACGCATTACCAGCGACTCTTGAACCACATCGTTCCGGACTTTGTGCATGTGCTCGTCGATGGCCGCATTGTGCGATCGGGAGGTCCCGAACTGGCGCTGGAACTGGAGGAAAAAGGCTATGGTTGGATCGAGGGAGAGGCGCGGGCAACGGCCTCTGTCCCCGCGTAGAGGATCAGAGCAGTGACGACCGCAATTCAGCAAATTGAGATGTACCTGGAACAGTTTACGGAGTTTCAGAGGCTGTCCGAGGGCCGCGCTCCGCGCTGGCTCAGAAAACTGCGTGAGGATGCCTTCGCTCTTTTCTGTGAGAGGGGCTTTCCCACGACCCACGATGAAGACTGGCGTTTCACTAATGTAGCAGCGATTGCGCGTACGCCATTCGCTTTACCGCTCAAAAACGCAACGCCTCTTGTGGGCTCGGTGTTGCAACCCTGGCTGATCAAAGACGCCGCCATCGATTTGGTGTTTGTCGATGGACAGTTTGTGCGCGAGTTGTCCGTATTGCCCTCGCTGCCAGGCGTCTCTGTTTCCAGTCTCAGGCAAGAATTCGCGAAGCCACCGGAAGCGCTTCAACTTCATCTTGGGCGCTATCTCGACACCCGGCGGGACCCTTTTTGCGCTCTGAATACCGCCTTCGCCGAAGATGGCGCGTACGTGAACTTCAGTCGCGGCGTCGTGTTGGAGGCGCCCATTCGTTTGCTGTTTGTTTCGACGGCGAGCGATGTTCCGATCATGATTCATCCGAGGAACCTGCTGGTGTTCGAGAATGAGAGCCAGGCCACGGTTATTGAGGAATACGTGTCTCTGGGTAGCGGCCCAATGCTATGTAATAACGCGACGGAATTGATTGCGGGCGAAAACGCGACCGTTTCCCACTACATGATCGAGCGCGAGCAGCGAGAGGCTTTCAACATTTCTACGCTGCGCATCCAGCAGAAAAGGAACTCGAACACTGCCTCCCATTCGCTCCTGTTGGGAGGCGGTTTGGTCCGCAACAACGTCCATCCTGTGCTGGCTGGCGAGGGCGGAGAGTGTCTGATCAACGGTTTGTTTGTCGGCGATGGTCAGCAGCATCTGGATAACTACATGCACGTCGAGCACGCAAGTCCGCATTGCAGCAGCCGGCAGTTTTACAACGGCATTCTCGACGGGCATGCTCACGGCGTCTTTCACGGGCGCATCGTGGTCCACAAGAACGCGCAGAAAACGGATGCCAAGCAGACGAACCGCAACCTGTTGCTCTCAGACGATGCCCAAATCGACACCAAGCCGCAGCTCGAAATCTATGCTGACGACGTGAAGTGCACGCACGGGGCGACGATCGGACAGATCGAAGAAAACGCACTGTTCTACCTCCGGTCGCGAGGCATCGACGAGAGGTCCGCCCGAAAGATTTTGCTGCTGGCGTTTGCCAGCGAGTGCCTGGGACGTATGAAGCCGGGACTGGCGCGTACCCACGCCGAGCGCCTGATCGACGCCCATCTGTTAAACGTAGCCGCAGTTTCACCAGGGCACGACAGTGCGGATCTCGCTCAATCGGAAAGAGAGAGAAATTGGGAGGAAGTTGGATGACTATCGCTGCTGGATTGCCTCGGAACGCAAGCGGGACAGTGCTTCGCGAGCTCCCACATTTTGATGTAGAACGAGTGCGCGCCGATTTTCCGATACTTCGGCAACAAGTAAGAGGCTGTCCATTGGTCTATCTGGACAACGCTGCTACCTCTCAGAAGCCGAAGGCGGTGATTGATGCCATCGTTCGTTATTACGAACATGACAACTCCAATATTCATCGTGGTGTGCACTACCTTTCGGAACGGGCGACCGAGGAATATGAGGCGGCACGCAAGGTTTTGCAGTCGTTCCTGGGGGCCGCTCGCCCAGCTGAAATCATCTTTGTTCGTGGTGCGACCGAGGCCATCAACTTGGTGGCCCAAACGTATGGCCGTACGCATGTCGCTGCCGGCGACGAAGTGCTCATCACCGCCATGGAGCACCATTCGAATATCGTACCCTGGCAGCTTCTTTGTGAAGAAAAGGGCGCGAAGCTGCGAGTTGCACCCATCAACGACGATGGAGACCTGGTTCTCGAGGAATTCGAACCTTTGCTGGGTCCACGGACCAAGATTGTTGCCGTTGGTCACATCTCGAATGCGCTGGGCACGGTCAATCCCGTGGCTACGATCACGCGGATGGCGCATGCCAAAAAGATTCCTGTGCTCGTCGATGGTGCCCAGGCTGTGCCTCGAGTTGCCGTGAACGTCCAGGAACTGGACTGCGATTTCTACGCTTTCTCGGGCCACAAGGCCTACGGTCCCACGGGCATTGGCGTTTTATATGGCAAGGCTGCCCTGCTGGAGCAAATGCCCCCCTATCAGGGCGGCGGGGACATGATCAGCTCCGTGACGTTCGAAAAGACGATTTATAACAAAGTTCCCCACAAATTCGAGGCAGGGACGCCTAACATCTCGGGAGCCGTTGGCCTGCGCGCCGCGATTGAGTATTTGGATCACGTGGGAATGGACAACATCGCCGCGCATGAACATGAACTGCTCGAGTACGCCACGGATGCGATCTCGGAGATTCCCGGCGTTCGTCTTGTCGGTACAGCGAAGCAGAAAGCTGGTGTGATCTCTTTTGTCATGGATGGGGTTCACCCGCATGACATCGGTACAATCCTCGATCAGGAGGGCATTGCAATCCGCACCGGACACCACTGCGCCCAGCCGGTGATGGAACGCTTTGGCGTGGACGCGACGGCCCGTGCCTCGTTTGGCTTGTACAACACAAAACAGGAAATCGAGGCCCTCGTGCGGGGCATCCAAAAAGTGCATGAGGTGTTTGGCTAATGCCTGACTTACGCGATTTGTATCAGGAAATCATTCTGGAGCACAGCAAGGCTCCCAGGAACTACCGCGAACTGAAGAATGCCGATCTCAAAGCCGAGGGATACAACCCGCTCTGCGGTGACCGGTTCACTGTGTATTTGCAGATGCAGGGGAACTCGATTCACGACATTGGCTTTCTGGGATCCGGTTGTGCGATCTCAAAGGCATCAGCATCGATGATGACGCAAAGTCTGAAAGGAAAAACCAGGGACCAGGCGAAACGGCTTTTCGAGCTTTTCCACGAGACGGTGACTGGCAGAGCAACCGAAAACGGAAACCGCGCGGAACTCGGCAAGCTGGCTGTCTTTAGCGGCGTATCCGGGTTCCCAGCACGAGTGAAATGCGCGACCCTGGCATGGCACACGTTCCAGGCTGCCCTGGACGGCAAGCAAGAAGCTTCGACGGAGTAGCATCGGGATGGCTTTTATGAGTAACGGCGAGCTGATCGAACTGAAGCGCGAGTGCGAGGCCATCGAGATCCCGAGCGGCATACGCCGCTTACTTCCCGGCGGTACCATCGTGAGGGTTACGCAATTTCTTGGCAGTGGTTACACTGTGGTCTCCGACATCGGGTACATGTGCCGCATCGACTCAAAAGACGCGGATGCGCTCGGCCTTTCTCCCCCGGTTGGTGGGAAGGAAGCAGGAACTCCACAAGCCACATTCAGCGAGGCCATGGTTTGGGATCAGCTGAGGACGGTGTTCGATCCGGAAATTCCGGTCAATATTGTGGATCTGGGTTTGATCTATTCCTGCGACATCACCACGCTCGAAAATAGTGGCAAGAAGATCGATGTCAAGATGTCCATGACGGCTCCTGGTTGTGGGATGGGGAATGTGCTCAAAGCTGATGTCGAAAGCAAGCTGTCGCGGCTTCCGCAAGTAAACGAAGTGAATGTCCATGTGGTGTTTGACCCTCCCTGGCACCCTGGGCTGATGTCCGAAGCAGCAAAGCTGCAGTTGGGTTTTGACTTGGACCTCGGCAATCTACCCTCGGTCCGGACTTCGAGATGAGGGCTGCAGCCCGGCGGCTGAGAGTTGGAGGGAAAACGCGGGAGAGTATTGGAGCTGATGTTTTTTGACCACCGGGCAGACCATCGCATCACACCATTCCACCTCCGGTCATGAAACAGGTCTGCTTTTTGTGTATTCCTAGCTTTGTCAACCCTTTTACTTTAGAGCGACAACCGCGATGTGTACTGGTTCCAGCTTTGCCGGATCGACGATCTTATCGTCCTCGAGGTTGTAGATTCCAGTGTTGCTGATGAAATAGAAATTGTCGCCGAAGACTGCGCCAGTTGTCGGATCGCTCACCAGCTCGGTGCGATATTCGAGAGTCTGGCTCCCGGTGACCTTACGGCCATCCACCGCAAGCTGCCATCGCATGACGCGATACGCTCCCGTGCCGTACTGCACGCCCAAAAACTCGCCCTTGTTCCAGTACAGTCCGTCAATTCCGGACAGTGTGTTGTGCGCACCCGGATCTACATCCTCGGATTCGTTGGTCAGCAAATCAGAGCGAATAATGCCCAGCATGTCGGCGACGAACAGCAAATTGCCATCGCCGGACAGTGTGATGCCGTTCGGATAAAAAACAGGTCGGTAGAATTTCATGTCCTTGAAGGTGTGCGACGTGCGATCGAAGCGGTACACGTGATGCCCTTCTGTATCGGTCGTGAAAATCTCTCGACTGCCGCGGAGTACCAAATCGTTCAAATCGTAAGGCATCGTACCGGGCGAAGCATATCTCTCGAGAAGTTTGCCTTGCGCGGCGAAATGCAGCAGCTCCGGACGGCGCTTTTCACCGGCATCGGTTGAAGCCCACACGCTGTGGTCCACCGGATCCACATGAACTCCTCCAACGGGCATCAAGTCAAACGCATCCTGGCTCACAAAATCGGACACGTTGCCGTTCAGCGCAAACTTCACGATCTTCCGCAGGTGCATACTGCCCATGTAATAAAGCCTGTTCTCGGCATCCACGGCGAGGCCCTCGGGGAAAAGGTCCCTCGCGGGCACCGTGAACGCCACATTCGCTTTGTGTACGGCAGGAAAGCGGCGCCGCACTCCTTCGAGCATCTCTCGGAATTCCGGGTTTGACCCGAGCACTCGCAGCGATGGGGATTCGTCAGGTTCAGGATCGAAACCGGCGTCGAGCGCCACGCACTCTTTCAACAGTGCCAACGCCTTTTGCAATTCGCCAAGGTGTGCGTATCGCCGTGCCAGCAGAAAAAGAGCTGCTCCCCGATCGGGAATCTTAGGCAGGACGTTTTCAACCCTGCGAATTTCAGCTCGTACTTTTTCCGCGTCGGCAGGCGGGACGAAAGCTGTCGGGGGCTTTTGCTGTGAGGCTGTCGGCACGGATCTTCGCGCAACGAAAAAACCGATACCGCAAACGATGATGCAACAGCCAACCGCGTTCAACGCGCGCATTTCGTCACCCACCGCGTAAAGACGACTTAGCGACGACGACGTTAGCAAACGGGTCCGCAAGCGATTTGGTACCAAACCGATGGGTAGACTCTTCCACCGTCTATTTCCCCCAAACTTTTGGCCGGGGTATCGCTGTCCCGCGCAACCACACTCGCCGGTGCGGACCATGCCACCGGCCAAGCTCGGCTCCGGTACGGCGTATGGCGTCGCACGTCAGCCGCGTGCTGAACATTAAGAGTCTGTTCACGATGTTATTGGCGGGAAGAGCGGGAGCCGAGAGTCCGCAGCACCCTGTCTTCACGTGCGTCCCGACGGGCAGATCAGGAGCAACGCTAGGGACCAATAGGTATGAAGCTCACCATGCGGACCACCATGTGGTTGTAGGCCGGAAAACGAAACGCGCACGCGTTGAACCTCACTATTCACTCAGGCCACGAACGCTCCCGATGGCAAGTTGCCTTCGAGAGTGGGGCCCAATCCACACGGAGGTGATCAGGTGTTCCGAGATATGAATCTTGCCAGAATCTTTCTATTAAATCGCCACCTTGTAGCAGTCGCAGCCATTCTGACGCTACTCGTCCCGGCCTACAGCCAACAAAGAGGTGGCCCCTACCTGGTATGACCCATGGAACGTTGCGAGAAACACACTCGTTTACCGCCCCCAACAGACGCGAATCGCCCATCGCGAGAACCGAACAAGAATCAGTTCCGGAGCTGAGGCCCGCAAGAACAAGACCGAGCAAAATGAGCGCGCAGCTCGAGAACGCAAGCGCCCCCGGCAGCTTGCCGCAGCAAAATGAGTGGTCGCTACAAAACGAACAACATGTCCAACAACAATGACGTCGCCTTGTAAACCAGCTGTTGCTACCCGTTGGGGCGCTGCGTCGCACGGTTCGGGCATCGAACATTTTGGAATGCCGGAGGCGCGACCCAGACCTGGAATTGCAGTTAATCAACAACCGTGCGCACAGCATCACCGCGACGCCCCGTTAATATCCAGCCGAACGTCAGGATTAGGATAGCGGCAATAAATCACTCGCAGACGATGCATCTGTCACTCGAATGACTTGTGGGAACCGAACACTCGGGCGGGCCGCGAATTCAAGGAAGGACGAGCTGTTCCCCTGGATGGCTACTGTTCGGAGCGGGTGGCGTGCAGAAACTCGCGGGGTAGCCGCCCACCAACCGGTGCAGTCGTTCCAGTCGTACCGGCTCGGGCTCCACAGCACTTGCCGGGCGCATTCATTGAGTTACAGACGCCCGCATTTGGCGATCAACGTCCACCTTTCGATTTGGTTTCGTCGCTCGGGAGGAATCTCAGCGATTGTCAAGGGTTTCCCCACAAGCCGACTTCTGATCCGGCAGAATTTCCGGTTGCCTGTCACTCCGGACTCACCCCACCCCTCGGCCAGATACAACGTCCCAAGAACCCGCACGGCGCTGTAAACGTAGGTCTTGCTGCGCTCTGCGTAAGCTAGCCTCAGGGCGCCTGTTCGAAACGTCATAGCCGGTCCGCGTCCTTGGCTAGCGACGCCGACAGCACATCGCAACCTCTCGCCCGAGTCGCGTGTCGCGCGCGCGATATACCTCGCCCATACCGCCCGCGCCGAGAGGAACGAGAATCTCAGAAGGGCCGAATTTCGTACCCGAGGTAAGAGCCATACGTGCGCGCAATTGTTCGTTACATCAACTCCTCTATGAAAGCGCGTGTCACATCTTTGGGAATCCGGACGTCAGCGTGTATTAGGGGGCCGTCATCCAGCACTGGCTCTGCTCCATGCAAGGTGGGCACATCGGTGCGTTCGAAGAACTTCCCGATTGGAATCTCGTCCCCCCAAAGTAGAGACTTGCGCATCGCGGCCATCCAATCGGTGGCATCGTACCCCGTCTCATCCTCGAGCTTTCTCACGCGCGGACGGAACCATTGGTAGGTGTTGTCGTGGTTGTAGGTGACGCACGGGCTGAAGATATCCAGGAACGAGAAACCCTTGTGCTGGATCCCTTGCTTGACCAGTTCGATTAGGTGTTTTTGTTCCGCGCTGAACCCCCGGGCCACGAATGTGGCCCCGGCGGCTAGGGCCAACGAAATTGGATTAACTGGAGCTTCAATGCTTCCAAACGGCATGCTTTTCGTTTTCATACCGAGGCGGCTGGTGGGCGAAGTCTGGCCCGTGGTGAGGCCATAAATCTGGTTGTCCATCACGATGTACAGCAGGTCAACGTTGCGGCGCATGCTGTGCACGAAATGATTTCCCCCGATCCCAAAGCCGTCACCGTCGCCGCCAGTCACCAATACGGTCAATTCGTGGTTCGCCAGCTTCACTCCGGTGGCTACGGCCAGAGCCCGGCCGTGCAAGGTGTGCATGCCATAGGTATTGATGAAGCCGGGAAAGTTTGACGAACAGCCGATGCCGCTAATGGTCACCACGTTGTAGTTCGATATCTGCAACTCGACCAGGGCCTTCTGGACCGCGGCCAGCACACCAAAGTCGCCGCATCCTGGGCACCAGTCGGGCTCGACTTTGCCTTTCAAATCGGACATCGCTACGTGGTTGGTCGTCGCTAGAGCTGTCGCCATTTTCTGTTCTCCTCAAACCAGGATTTCATGCGTGGGCACGGATAGCTTGGATTTGCCGCCCAGTTGTTCTTTTACTGCCTCGACAATGTGGTGGGGCATGAATGGTTCCCCGTCATACTTTCGGATGTGCCCATCGGGCACGAAGCTGGTCTCGCTGCGCAGGTACCGGGCGAACTGGCCGCTGTAGTTGTTCTCCACGATGATCGTGTGCCGGGCGTGTCTGAGGATGTCAAGAATTGCATCGCCGTGGAGCGGTACGAGCCAACGGATTTGGAGTTGATTTGCGGAAACGCCTTGCTCAGTAAGAATCTCACAAGCTTCTTCGATCACACCTTTCGTCGAGCCCCAGCCGATCAGCGTCACATCAGCGTCACTGGGACCCGACAGCACAGGCGGAGGCACCGCAGCTTCAATACCGGCAGCTTTCCGCATACGCTTTTCCATCATGGCGCGGCGCTTGGTTGGGTTCGTGAATTCGTCACTGATCAAGACGCCATCTTCATCGTGTTCATCGCTGGCTGCAGTGTGGGTATAACCGGGAACGCCCGGAATGGCACGCGGCGAAACACCGCTTTCGGTGATCTTGTAACGTTTGTAACCGCCGTTAGCATTCCCCCCGGATGCCGAGGAGGCATCCGTGATCAGCTCCCCGCGGTCGATGAGCGCGCCGAAGTCCAGATCCTTCGGATCAACGCTGAGCCTGCCTTCCGACAGCAGGAGATCGCAGAGAACGATGCCGGGGCACTGAAAGCGATCTGCAATATTGAAAAGCTCAGGGATGATTTTGAAGCAGTCTCCAATATCGAGAGGCGCAGCAATGGCGCGAGGATAATCGCCGAATCCAGCCCCCAGCATCTGCCAGAGATCGCCTTGCTCGGTCTTGGTGGGAACCCCTGTAGACGGTCCAGCCCGCTGGCAATCGATGACTACCACGGGAGTTTCCATCATGGCAGAAAGGCCGAGACCCTCACTCATCAGTGCGAAGCCGCCACCGGAGGTGGCGCACATGGACCGAACGCCGGCATGAGCTGCACCAATTGCCATATTCACAACACCTATCTCGTCCTCGACTTGTCGGACCATGATGCCGGCTTTGCGAGCGTGAGCTGCCATCCAGTGGAGAACACCGGTCGAGGGGCTCATAGGATAGGCGCAATAGAATTTCACTCCTGCGGCTGCGCCCCCCATCGCCATCGCGATGTTGCCGCTCATCACGGCATAACGGTTTGCAGTCATCGGAAGGGGCCAGGCAAAGGGTTTGAAATTCGAGGTTGCGTAATCGTAACCGGCCCGCGCGATGGCGATATTCTCCGTCACTACGACCTCGCCCTTTTTCTTGAACTGCTCGTTCAGGACCTGCTCCAATGCCTGAAAGCCGATGCCCATCATGCTCAGACCGGCACCCACCGCCAGCGTGTTCTGGGCGACCTTATTCCGAGTGACGTCCGCCAGTTTGGAAACGGGGAGCGGGCAGACCTGCACGCCCGGCGCAGCGATACCCGGACTGATTGTGTCAGAGTTAAACAGGCAAGCAGCGCCGTCGATAAGCAGCCCAAGGTGGCGATCCATGGCGTCCTGGTTCAGAGGAATCAGCAAGTCTAAGCGGTCGCCCATGTTGGTGACTTTCTCGGGGCCAGTGCGAATAGTGAGAAAAGTGTGTCCGCCGCGGATGATCGACTGATAGGCGTTGTAGGCATTCAGGTGCAAACCCCGGCGACTGAAAATCTTGGCAAAAATATCGCCCGGCGTGGCAACGCCCTGACCCGCAGCGCCTCCGATGCCGACGGCAAATGTCTTCCCCATGGCAATCTCCTAACCGGGATAAGCTCCCGTAATGTAGCCTCCCACTTCGTGAACGGTTTGCGTCGGGCCTGTGATAATCCATTTCACCAAATCGCCAATTGACACCAGTCCGACTACGGCATCCTCCTGCACGACCGGCAAGTGGCGAAAGCGATGCTTGGTCATGACGGCCATGCACTCCTCCACATTGTGCCGTGGGCTCACAAAGACAAAAGGGCAGGTTGTGATCTCGCGAATCAGGTCTTCCACTGACCAACGACTGAGGATGGCTTTGCGTGCGTAATCACGCTTCGACACGACACCGACCCGTCTGTGGCAATGTCCGCGGAGCCCCCAAATGAGGAGAAATAAAGGGATAGAAAGAACTTTGAGGGTTCGACGCGGCCGGACTGTGGCTTCCAGGCTGAGTAGCACGGCCCCTCCCCATTGCTCACGGGATATCCGATGCGGAGGGCGAGGTGCCTCTCGATGTGCGCCACGGCCCCGAGAAAGGCTCCCGGGCTGACTGATACTTCCTAACGATAAGGCCGTTTGCTCAGATGACTTCTACGAAGATACAGAATCGTACACCCACAGGCCCATCTCACGCCAGACACAACCAAATCTGGAAATCGACTTCTATCTGCACCGCCTTTGGCCCAGGTCTTTCACGGCGAGGCACCGGTGTCGGGCCGGTGCCGGCAATCCCGCATTATCGCGCAACTCGGCTTCCTGGAGGGCGAATCATTCGATCGGTCTAGCTTGCTGTTTGACGAGCGCAGAACAACGCGGGCCAGAGCAGCGCTCCTTGCCCAATTTAGATCCGGTGTGATCGAGACTGAGGAACTCCCGGATGGTATGCTTTCCGCCTCCCCGGCGATTGCAGGTGGGTTGCGATCATAGCGGAAATGATTATGACGAATCAAACTATCTGGCGATCACGACGGTGGTGCAGGAACTGCTCAGTTTGGGCAAATCGCGACTTGCGGCCATGCGGATCTCGAGTCGTGGGCGCTCGCCCCGAATGATCGGACAATAACAATCAGGCTGTAGGAGTGCGCCTTGCAAGCGTCGCCGTCCGGCACATCCGCCGTGACACGACTCGCAGAACTCGCACTGATTGCAGGTTTGAGGAAGGGTCCGTGCCAGCTCGAAAGGGATTGAGCTCAGAATGCTGGCGCCTGCGGAGATCAAATCTGAAAGTGGCTCCCCCGATCCGGGCCAATAAACGCAGGGTTGAGTCGTGGCTCTTGGCGTCACTCGCACAGTACTCACGCCACAACCGGCTCGGAGCGGTGGGAGTCCCGTCATCGCGCGAACGAGCGGCTCGCCAATAGCGATTACATCGGTCTCCTCAAAAAGGCGCCGGAACCCTTCCCAGTACTCTTCGTAGCTGAGGGCATAAACGTCCGATCGCACGGCTTGGTACACATTCACTCGCAAAGGAGCGTCAAACTGTTTGGCTATTCGCGCTACCTCCGCTAGACGCAGGTAGTTCGACTTCATCATGACCGCGATGATGGTTACAGGGATATCCAGCTGCAGACACCGTTCTGCCTGCTCGTGGATGAGTGCCCAATTGCCATGCCCGCGCTGTGCATCCTGTTCCGCTTGCGTGGCGTAATCGAGAGAGAACTCGACGTCATGGAAGGCACCCAGGTCCTTGTCTTCCAGAAGAGCAACACTATGGCCATTGGAAGTGATGGTGAGTTTGACCGGCTTCGTTTGCAGGTAGGCCAGTATGGCCTTGAAGTCGGGATGCATGCCGGTCTCACCGGTGCCGAGATTCACCGAGCGCACGGGCAGCCGCTCCATGACTGCCTTCACTTGATCCAGAGAGAGATAATCCGCGCGCGTCGGATCGCGGTAGCAGAAGGCGCAGGCGAGATTACAGTCGTTGGTAAGGCCGAGCCCGAGCGCAATACCGGCATCAGGTGTTATGCGAGATCCGGATGATGAAGACTCCGCTGTTACGTTGTTCATGTAACGTCCTTCATCACCGGATCTACGCGATGTGCAAGGAAGTGTGTGTAGCGCGCGACTGCGGCAAACTCTGGCCGCCGGCCCAGCTTACGCTCCAAGTCAAAAATCCGCTCGTATTCTGCGGTGCCGGGAACCCGTCGCGGCAAGTAATCCGACACGACCCGTACACCACGCTCCGCGGTTACCGCGAATGACGTTGCTGCCAGCATGGCGTGCAGGTTCTCTGCCGCAAATAGCCGGACTCTGCCTCCGTACAGTGACTCATGAGCCCATTCAGCGGTGAGATAATGTTCGGCCGCAGCCAGATCGCCGCCTTGTATAGCGGCCTTTAACACCTCACCTGCCTGATTACGCACTAAAAGCGAGAGTATGCCAAACGGATCTCGCAACGTGCGAGCTGCACCACGCAACACAGCAGCCGGGTCGTCGACATATTCCAGGATGTTATGGCAAAGAATTAGATCGAACGATCCGGCGTCGAACAAGGTTGCCAATTGCACAGCGTCGCCGTGTTTCAGTGTAATCCTCTCCGTAACTCCTGCTTCCCGCGTGATGCGCTTGGCGAACTCCAGCATCGGTAGCGACGCATCCAGCAACGTGACGTGCAGACCAAGTCGCGCCAGGCGCACCGCGATGGCGCCGGTACCGCAACCAAGATCCAGAGCGAGCAAAGACCGTGTGGCGTGCGGGAGAAAGTCCTGCAAGTTGGCAAAGGCGAGATCAAGGCGCAGTCGCCCCTCGGGCGTCTCGAGGTAGGCGGCATACTTATCTGCGCCGGTCCGAAAGCGCTCGAAGTCGTCATTGGCGGTCTTTTCCTTCATGCGCCACTCAGGCGAAGTCGCTGCGATCGAATCGCAGGTGAGTACCCGAGCGTATATCGCAAGGACCAGGAACGACAAGGCCGCTTCTCATTACGGAACCGGCGTAAATCAAAGGGTACGCCTTTCAGAGTACTAGTCTGACATGGCGACCGAGACAAATTCTGAGTAATCCCGGAACGTTCGGAGACTCGAGAAGCGGCTTTTCCCGGAACGCGGAAGCAGGCGGCTCACACGGTGCATGACCTTCACGATTGACCCCATAAATTTTGCGTAAGTTGTCGCCTACCCCAGAAATTGCTCTCGTGAATAAATCGAATGTGTTGTCGGTACGAGTCGCGATCACGACGTACGGACACAAATCTGAAGGGTTCCGATGCTTGAAAGAGGCGTACGCTCGGCAGCCACAATCGGGCTGAGCGTTTGTGTCCGAAATGGGACCTCCCGGGTGAAGCCCACTATACCTGCGGCTCGTCGGTCCGGACTCGATCATGCTTCAGAGATGCCGGTTTTGTGAAATCCGGCTTCGGCGGCGAGCAAATCGACTCAAACCAGCGGCTTATGTAGACCTGCGCGTGGGCTTCGCCGCAGAAGTGCCGAGCGCCAGCCGCGCTCGCGGCATTTACATTCCACTTGAACACCGTGAGCTCCGCATCGCTACATTGAATGACAATCCAGTGATTGGGGTTGTTGGTGATTCGTCCACAGATTTCACATCGGAATTCCTGAAGAGTCGTCATGCAATCGCCCTTTTTTCGTACGGTTCCACAAGGCTCAGAATCATGGAAAGGACCGCCTCATTATTGATCGAACTATTTATCGTACCTCCGTCCTTTTCAACCCCCGTGTTCCGACATCGCACAAGTTAAAAAGCTGGTATGCGTCCCTTCGCTAACGCTTTGCACATTTGCGATCAAGCCGCAGGGATGGAGGCGTATCTAACGGCCAATCGTATTGGCAGTACCTTGGCATCAGTCGACGGGTGGAGCGCCGTTATGGGTGGCCTGGAGGCTTTTCAAGTTCGTTTGACTATAAACACAGTTTTGTCGTCGATCAAGGCCTCGTCGCCGTTCTGTCGGAGATGGTCATCTTGCTTTATTGCGTGATCCAGCAAGGCACTGCAGATGTCCCTGGCCGGCTGCCGGTAGTGTTCGCGCAAAACCGCTTCAAGTTGCCCGCGCGCTTTTTGCTCGCTGCCGTCGTAAACTCCATCGGTATAAAGGACAAGAATGTCTCCCGGACTCATCAGCGTGATCTCGGCGACATCGGAAGAGGCGAGCTCTTTTTGCCGGAAGTTCACGGAGTAGTATTTCTTGCGATCCGGATGATCTGCCGGGATCTGCAAGCCGAGCGCAAGGAATTGCACCATGCGGCTTTCATCTATGTTCATGAACTTGCGATACTCCGCCGAGAACACCAGCGGCGGGGGATGCCCGAAATTCGCGAAGCGAAAATGACCGCCAGGGCGGACTTCGCCATATAACATAGTCGCATTTTCACGCGCATTTTCTTTTCCGCTTATTCCAAATGCGTTGCGAGCGGTGACCGATTGCGCCAGTCGCAGGTTGAGGTTTTCCAAGAATTCCGGCGTTACTTTTCCGTAGCGATCCAGTTCGCTGAGCATCAAAGCATGGAATGTGTCATGAACCGTAGACGCAATCTTTGCTGAGATTATTCCGTGTCCCTGCGCGTCTACCACCAGAACGCCCGCCGTCGAACAAAGGTCGCGCAAGTCTTGAGCAACTCGCACCTGCTCGGAGCTCCTCGCGAATCTATACTCGTTTTCCATCTCGGACCTGTAGTCGGGGGTTCCTTCCAACCATTGCACGTGATCGTCAACCGAATTGCGTACCGGGACGCCTGGAGGAAGCGGCTCTAAGAACTGCTTGGATAGGCGTTGAGCCCGCTGAATGCGTGCATCAATGTCGTAACGCTGTTGAAAATTGATGTACTCAAAAAGGTCACCGCCAACAGTTCCCGCAGGAATTGAATTTCCAAACATCTCGATGCCGGGAATATGCGGAATCGCCCCTTCCACTGGCATCAACCGCTCACGCAAGTATTCATCGATGCTCGGACTGTACGCTTTCGTCATAGGAGAATTTAGCGGCGATGGACTCTGAGCTTTCATCATTCTTCTCAGCATTGCGAGTACAGTTCGATCTGATCGTCAATCAAATTTTCCGAACCCAGCGTCTAATCGGCCATATGCGTTCACCGACGCATTCACACCGGCATGGCGCAGAGCATACCAGAAAGCCACTTGCTTGGGGTGAGCAACCGGCCAGCCTGGCTTCTACCTCAAGGGCGAAATGGCAGCTTGCCGGCTTCTACGGATTGGCAACTCGTTTTGTTACCAATTGCTGCTGCACCGCTTCCGAGTGCAATTTCCCCAACCCTTTGTCGAATCCTTGGAGAAAACTCAGGATCACATGGATCGCTGTTTCGCTTCCAGCGTCGGTGTTGACCATTGCATGATAGAGTGACCGGTTGGGCCAGTCGGCATGGAAGTAATTCCTGATGAAAGCGGCTCGTTCGCTGTCGACTGTATCGACCAGCACTTGTGCGTTAGTCTCCTCCTGACCTTCAGAAATCAAGCGCTGTATTTTTTGCTTTTTGGAACCGCAGAGAAAAAACCGAAGAGTATCGTCACGGTCCTGCAGAAAATGTTGCGATCCTCTCCCAACGATTACGCAGTCGCCGCCTGAGGCAGCTTCCTCGACAACCTGCTTGGAGATCCTGACAGTGCTGTCGGCATCAAGAGTTTCTACCGGGCACACACTTGAATTGCCCTCATAACTTCCCAGCGTAAACGATTTGAGTAGACGATAATAGAGGGGATCTCTGCGCTCTTCACGTCGCTTTACTTCCGACTGTTCACAATGCGCGAACCGGGCGACCACCTTGGTCAGCAACCGGTCCCAAAGTTTCCAACCCAGCCGGGCTGCGAGTTCGCGGGCGATGCCTGCCGCCCCGTAGACATACTCCCGTTCAATAGTCACAATTCGAATCACGGCCGTCTGATTGTTTGATGCAGCCGCTTGGACAATAGAGTCATTGATGACAATCCCCTGGGCAATTGTCACGTCAAGATTGTGTACAACAACAGAGCGACCAAGATAGCAATGGACAGGGCGCAGATCAAATAACCAGCGATCCGCATTGCCTTATCTGCATCTTCGTCCGGAAAATGTTGCGCATGGGGCACGATGGATAACCTTACCGAGACACCCCAAGGGACTCCGTTTCCAGTCATTTCGACGAATCCACAACGGCTCAGGGTTGCCACTGATTTGAAATATCGCGTTACGATATAATAAAAGGGATCGCGCGACGACTTCGTTAAGGATCAGAAGGGTTGCGTTGGTGGGAAGATCTCTGTCTTCTTCGATCTTTGCTGAGCAAGTCGGCAAACACAAATCCATCGCGCTCGACCACTTCTCCCGTCCGCACTCCGATGGGTCCAGAGAACACCGGCGCATCATACACGAAGGTGTGAAATTCCCCGTTTTCGCCGCACGGGTCGACCCCGGTTGGCAGAGCGTGCAGCAATTGAAGGTCGTAGTCATGACCAGCAAAGCTCCTCGCGAGTCTAGACGGGTCCACACATGTGATTTTTGCCTTCACGCCGGCTGCGATCATGTCCCGAGATAATTGGTCCGTGGGAATTTGCCAGACCGGAAACAGGGGTTCGAGCCCGCTTCCCTGTAATTGCCGCACTCGGTAGTCGCGAATCTCCTGAAGAAACAGGTCTCCGAATGCAACCGCGGTGATTCCCTCAGCCGTGGCACGCTGGCAAACGGCGCGCATCCGCGCCTCGTATTCCAGGTTCGAGCAGGGCCAATGCAGTTCCACTGCCCAGAGCGGGATCCCGGTTCGCTCGGCCTGCACTTCCACTAAAGCACGCCGGACAGCATGCATCGCCACGCGGTTCGCTTCGGAGTTAAAGGTCGTAACCAGTGCTGCAATCTGGATGTCGTGCCGTTGCCGGAGGAGGTGCAGCGTCCAGGCGCTGTCTTTACCGCTGCTCCACGATAAGAGAACCTTCGTCAAGTTCGGCTCACGGTAATCCGGCGCGAATCTCCCTTCGCAACTGCTTCGATCCAGCGCCAACACACTCCTTCGGTCGGCCTGCCGAACGAGACACCATGGAGGATTTCCGCAATCACCTCTGCGGTTTGAGAGACCGTCATGCCGGAGCGGTTGAACAGCAGATTGCCGTCCGCAAACGCGACGTTGCCCTGGCGGACCGCCTGCAACTCCGGCCACCACGGGTATCGTTCGAGGACGGCTTGTTCCTGCAAACTTCGCTCCAAGTTGAATCCGCATGGCGCCACAATCAGGTACTCGGGATCGGCGGCTCGGAGTTGTTCATCGGGGATGGCAGCGGAATACTTGCCCTTTTCTCCAAGCAGGAGTTCGCCGTTCGCAATTTCCACCAGTTCGGGCCCCCAGTTTCCCATTGCGAATAGCGGGTCCGTCCATTCCAGCATGACCACGGCTGGCCGACGGAAGCACTGAGCCTTTTCCCTGACTTTGTCCAAGCGCTCGCGTTCACGACGGATAAGGGCTTCGCCCCGCTCCCCGAGACCAAGTTCCTGTGAGATCAGCAGAATACCCTGGAAGATTTCCTGCAAAGACAAAGCGGACAGTGCCACTTGCCGCACGTCGGACGCGCACACACCACTGCGCTGTACCTCGCTGGGAGTAACCGCACACACTTCGCAATGCGATTGCGTGATCAGCAGATCAGCACGCAACTCGCGAATCAGTTCTCGGTAAATATGATAGAGCGGCTCGCCGGACCGGAGGCGACGCCGAACCTCGGCATCAATCTCCCGGCTGGAAACTGAGACGTCAAAAGCGGGAGCGCTACAGGGTGGAAGTCGCTTCACCCATTCCGGGTTATCGCACTCATGCGACCGCCCTACAAGCATGTCACCGCCACCCAGGGCGCAGACGATTTCTGTGGCGCTCGCGAGCAGAGAAACAATGCGCACGTTATGCAGCCTGCCGCAATGGTTGGAATAAGCGGTTGAGAACCGCGTAGCCCCCGCATATAGCAACAGTGTAGACGGCGTCGCCCAAGGCCTGATTCCGGTAGAAGGGTATGCCAGCCAAGACACACTCAGATAGCCCAACCATCGTACGCGGGTACAATTGGCCGGTAACCCAGACCATGAAATTCGTGATGACGAAAAACGATAGACTGGAGGCGAGGGCCGCAACAGCAATTCTGGCAGCGCCAGTTCTGTTCCGTATCACTCTGCCGAGCAGCCCTGGAATCAGCGTCGCCGCATACACATACCAAAAGCCGGAATAGAAACCGAGCACGGCATCACTAACAACCAGCGCAAGCAGAGTCGCCAGAATGCCGGTGCTAGCCTTTCGAGCTTGACTTCCTGCAAACAGTCCGATGGCCATCATCGGGGTGAAATTCCATGGGTGAGGAACCAACCGCGCACCAGCGCCCAGAATCACCATTGCGATCCACATGGGCTTTGAAATTTCCATCGCCGATTCTCCTCTCGCCATTGTAGTTCTCTCGCAGTCCTCCCCGCCCTAAAATCAATCAGCAGCACGGAATTTGGATGGTTAGAGACTGACAGATGAGAATCGCAAACCTGCCCTCCCGGCCGGCGTGAGGCGATCGGGATTTCGATTCTACCTCCCGCGAGACAACTGCTTAGTCAGCGGTCTCGGAATTGCTCCAGATGGACAACTAGGAGAATCAGTACCGAGGAGCCGGCTCCGCGAGCTCTGGCATTGCCAGTCACTAAAGATTCCTACCGAGCGACGCCCTCTTCGAGTTCGCAGGAAAGATTTCGATTGACACTCCTCTCGGTTGTTTTATAATGATTCTCATCCAATAATCATGCGCCTCACCCATGAACAGTTCCGTGAGCTGGCCGCGAAGCACGGTTTGGCGGTCACGCACCAGCGTCAGGTGGTCTACGAGGCCGTCATCGCTTCCCACGGACACTATTCCCCAGAAGACATTTACGCCGCGGTGCGGCGTCGCATTCCATCCATTTCTCTCGCCACGGTCTACAACAATCTGCGGCTTTTCATCGAGTGCGGGCTGTTGCGAGAGGTCACTCCTCATGCGTCCACGTTGCGCGTGGACGGCAATCTCGAACCTCATCACCACCTGGTTTGCTCCCGCTGCAAATCGGTGCAGGATATCGAAGGAGAGTTCATCGATTTCAAACGGCTGTCCCGGCAACTGCCGGACGGCTTTGATCTGTCGCAGCCGTTGGTCGAGGTCTTTGGCCTATGCCGCCGCTGCCGTGCAAAAACCTAAGCAAAGCGTTTCTGTACCCAATGGGATCGTATCCCTACATTTCCGAAGCAAGGGTCTCGATAACAACGGCGATGGCGCGAATGGGAAATCCAGGACGCGTTCGTCGTTCGTCACAGTTTTTTTAAAGGAAGGAGCAATAATGTCAACCGAAGCAAAGTGCCCGTTCACACACACCGCAGCTGGGGCCGCGACGAATGCGGATTGGTGGCCGAATCAGCTGAGCCTGAAGATTCTGCACCAGCACTCCCCCCTGTCCGATCCTATGGACAAGGAGTTCAATTACGCGCAAGAGTTCAAGAGCCTCGACCTGAATGCCGTGATCAAGGACCTGCATGCCTTGATGACGGACTCGCAGGACTGGTGGCCGGCCGACTTTGGCCACTATGGGCCACTTTTCATTCGTATGGCGTGGCACAGCGCGGGCACGTACCGCATCGGCGACGGCCGCGGCGGGGCCGGAGCCGGTCAGCAGCGCTTCGCGCCGCTCAATAGCTGGCCCGACAACGTGAACCTCGACAAAGCGCGCCGGCTGCTGTGGCCGATCAAGCAGAAATATGGGCGGAAAATTTCCTGGGCCGATCTCATGATTCTCGCAGGCAACGTCGCCCTCGAGTCGATGGGCTTTAAGACGTTCGGTTTTGGCGGCGGGCGCGAGGATGTCTGGGAGCCCGAGGAGGACATTTTCTGGGGGCCTGAGGGCAAGTGGCTGGCGGACGAGCGCTACAGCGGCGACCGTGATCTTCAGAATCCACTCGCGGCCGTGCAAATGGGTCTGATCTATGTGAACCCGGAAGGGCCGAATGGAAAGCCGGATCCGGTTGCCGCGGCACGGGACATCCGAGAAACTTTCGCCCGCATGGCGATGGATGACGAGGAGACCGTTGCGCTCATTGCCGGCGGTCACAGCTTCGGCAAAACCCACGGCGCCGGCGATGCGAAACTGGTGGGCGCAGAGCCGGAAGCCGCCAGCATCGAGGAGCAGGGCCTCGGCTGGAAGAGCAAATTTGGAACGGGCAAAGGCGGTGACGCGATCGGCAGCGGCCTGGAAGTCATCTGGACCACGACGCCGACGAAGTGGAGCAACAACTACTTCACGAACCTGTTCAGCTACGAATGGGAACTGACGAAAAGTCCGGCCGGTGCGCATCAGTGGACACCGAAGAATGGCGCTGGCAACGGTACGGTGCCGGATGCGCACGATCCGTCAAAGCATCATGCGCCATCCATGCTGACCACTGACCTCTCCTTGCGGTTCG
>Ga0307474_10000531_pt1 | contig 27394 bp, 24 predicted proteins | sample atmos_gasesECM1C_2_FD_203312 | JGI IMG/M metagenome (GOLD analysis project Ga0307474, IMG submission 203312) | Hardwood forest soil microbial communities from Morgan-Monroe State Forest, Indiana, United States - atmos_gasesECM1C_05 | ecosystem: Environmental > Terrestrial > Soil > Temperate... | reverse complement strand
AATCCGGAAATTCCTTCCGCAAATTCGCCACCTTGGGCGCATCGTTATAAACAATGTAGGGATCATTGGGATGTACCGTCGCATAATTCTGGTGATATCCCTCCGCCGGATAAAACGCCTGCAGCGGCACCACCTGCGTCGCAATCGCCTTCGAAAAAACTTTGGCTTGATTCAACTGCGCAATGTAAGCCTCGGCAATATGTTTCTGTTCATCATTCCCGTAAAAAATCACCGACCGATACTGCGTCCCTTCGTCCGGCCCCTGCCGGTTCAGTTCCGTGGGATCGAGTGCCACCGAGAAAAACACCCGCAGCAATTCTCCATAAGTTACCTGTGACGGATCGTAAACAATTTGCACACTCTCTGCGTGCCCGGTCTCGCCGCTGCTCACCGCCCCATAATCCGGATTCTTCACCGTCCCGCCCGAGTATCCCGAAGTCGCGCTCACCACGCCCTTCACATGCTGAAACACCGCCTGGATTCCCCAGAAACATCCGCCCGCCACCACCGCCGTCTCTTTCCCCGGCGCGGTCGCCTTCACCTCATTCGTCAATGGAACCGGCACCGCTGCACTCGCTCCATTCCCCGCCCGGCAAGCCACCGCGCCCGCCAGCACCGTCAACATCATCGCCACTACCCGCACCGAAGCTTTCGACATAATTCCTCCCGGCGTCCCACGCCACTCGCCTTCACTCATTAGACTTACGAGTCGTATGGAAGTTTCGGATGTCTTCCACAAGTTACGCAGCGACACGCCCCGGCTGTCGGGCGAATCAGACATATCTGCCGCTGCCTCTTGGGTATACAACATCCCCGCCTTCCAAGATCGAATCGAAACTAGCACGAAACACCGAAGTTGCACGGAGGAGCGACCTTGATACAGCTCCGCCTCTAGGTCACCCGCAAATCCAGCACCACTACCCAGTACTGAAACGATTGCAGCGCAAATCCGGACAGAATGAGCACAATGCCAAACGCTCCCAGTCGCCGCTCTGGCAGATTGTCGGCAAAGTATTCGATCAGCGGAACAACTGCGCCGCCCATTCCGGTCACAACGCCGATCACTAAGCCTACGCGAATCGCAAACGCCCATGCGTGATCAACATGCTGCACCAGAGCGCTGCAGAGAAGCGCCGTCGCAGTGTAGCCTACCGTTCGCAGCAGGATCGCCCAGGCGTGGCGTCGCGTGATCCGCGGCCTGCCGGTCGCCGCGTAGTCCATCGCCGGCCGAATGCCGCGAGAATACGCAAAGATTTGTCCCAGCGTAAGCAGGACGGCGAACGCGGCGGCAAACTCCAAACCAAGATTACGCCAGAGGCATGCTCCGAAGGCAATTCCCCGTATCGCGCTGAACCCTCCTTCCCACCACAGAGAATAGTGGTCCAGCCCTCGAGCCGCGCGATTGAGCTCAATCGCGATGGTGGCCCCGCTACTCACGCCCGAAGCCAGGCCAAAAAACCAGCCCAGGCCAAGCCCATAGCCGACTCCGAACACAATCGAGTACGTCATCGCCCGAGTAAGCAATCGCAAGGGACCGTGCTGTCCGCCCAACAAATCGTACGCAAGGTAGAGACTCCCGATTACATCCAGGCAAGTCCCGGCGATGCTGACCGCGGCCACGGTGTGATGGTCCATGGCAAGATTCTAAGGGCAACGGAGACTCCTGAGCACATCACCCGCGCATGCTGGTCGCAGGGAACGTGGAATCGTTTGTGCGCGAGACTGTGGCCCGGGTCATTCTAAAGCCGGTTACGGCGGAAATGGCGGCTCCCGCCTTACGGCTGCCCATACCGTTTCCGGAGAGCTCCGGCCGGACCGCCTGATCGCTTCGACGGCCATGGTCGAGGGCATGCCAGTGGTGACCGCGGATGCGCGGATTCGGCGGTCAAACGTGTTGGATGCGGTCTGGTAGGCGTCGGAATCGGCATGGCTCAAGCGGCCCGATGAGTCCCGGGCCGCCCGACAGCCGAGGACGGATGTCCCCAAATTTTTCTTTCTGTCCCAACATTCTTTCCTACTGCGTCCCCACATTCAGGTTGCGGGCGGGTTGGTTCCAGTTCGGCTCGGCTATAATGTTCTATAACGCTGGTTGGGTTTTCTCGCCTCGCTCCCCGCAGTGCCAGAGGACGGATTCAGCCTCGTTACGAAGATCGCAGCTGAAGGAGTCGGCATGGCAATCGAGAAGTCGGAAAATATCTGGCATAATGGCAAGCTCATTCCCTGGGATGAAGCGACGATACACGTGATGTCTCACGTAATCCACTATGGCTCCTCGGTATTCGAGGGAATCCGCTGCTACAACCCGAAGTCGCGTCCCGCGATTTTCCGTGCCAATGAACACATCCAGCGCCTGCTTGATTCGGCCAAGGTCTATCGCATCGACGTGGATTACACTCGCGACCAACTGGTGAAAGCTATGCTTGAAACCGTTGGCAGTAACGGCGCGTGGCCATGCTACGTGCGGCCCATCATCCTCCGCGGCTACGGCGAGGCGGGGGTGAATCCGTTCAACTCGCCGACTGAGGTTTACATCATCAATTATCCGTGGGGAAAATATCTGGGCGGCGAGAGCGAGGGTTGCGATGCCTGCGTCTCATCCTGGACGCGTCTTGCTCCGAACACTTTGCCGGCGATGGCCAAAGCGGGCGCCAATTACATGAACTCGCAGCTCATCAAGATGGAAGCCATCGTCAATGGCTACGCGGAAGGAATTGCACTCGACGTGAACGGCTATGTCAGCGAAGGCTCGGGCGAGAACGTATTCCTCGCTCATCGCGACAAACTGATCACCGCGCCGCTGGGCAACTCCGTGCTCCCAGGCATCACCCGCGATTCCGTGTTGCAGATCGCGCGCGACCTGAACATTCCCATCGTCGAGCAGATGATTCCCCGCGAAATGCTCTACATTGCCGACGAAGCATTCTTCACCGGCACGGCTGCGGAGGTTACGCCGATCCGTTCCGTCGACAAGATCAAAGTCGGCAAGGGAGTAGTCGGCCCGATCACCAAGGCGATTCAGAAGGAGTTCTACGCCATCGTGCGCGGCGAAAAAGATGACCGCCACGGCTGGCTCACTCCGGTGCCGGTGGATAGCAAACAACCTGTCGGAGTATAGGCAGCTTTTTGGGGAAGCGGAACGGTTTTGTCGGGCGCGATTTCGTCGCGCCCTATCTCACCTGCCGCACCAGAACACCTTGACGGGATACTTACGGAAATCGCTGTCCGCGGTCAGCACAGCCATCTCTTCCGAGATCGCCTGAGCAATAACGAGGCGATCAAAGGGATCATTATGGTGCAGCGGAAGATCGTAAACCTTGACAGCGTGCAAATGCGTAACCGGCAGGGGGCGGAGTCCCTGCTTCGCTATAAAGGCTGGTATGACCTGCGCGGGCGGCCCCGGAAGATGCAGCTTGCCCAGCCTGGCCTTGATAGTTATCTCCCAGGCAGTCGCGGCTGAAAAATAGATTTCCTCGCGCCCGTTTTCCAGGATATCGCGGCACTCCTGATTGAGCTTCTCGACTGAATCGACACTCCACAGCCAGATCATGGTGTCGAGAAGGTAATTCACTTACGTCTCCGTCCCTTGGTCTTTTTGGGTTTCGATTCAAGTTTCGGAATCTCGCCACCGTAAAATGCCGCGAGCAAGTCATCGGCCAGGGGCGCATCGAAATCGTCGGCGATCCAGATTTCGCCGCGCGCGAAGCCGAGAGGACGTTTCGCTTTTGGTTCCACGGCAACCAGGCGCGCAACCGGGATGCCGGAGCGCGCAATGGTGACTTCCTCTCCCGCGGCGACTCGCTGCAGAAGACGGGAGAGATGGGTCTTGGCTTCGTGGATGTTCACTTCCATGAAGACCACACTAGACTAAGTCTCTGGACTAAGTCAACCGCTCCGTCCGAGCTCACTTTCGGCACGCATCCAAACTCCATGGTCCGGAGCCCAACTGCGAGATCACCAGCGCGCCACCGAACATTGAACCGTTCTTCATAAACATGACCATTTGCATCTGGTACATCATGGGATCGGTCACGGTCCAGAAACTGTGCATCATCGGAGTGACGCCAACAAGAAACATCACGATGAGCCATGCTCTGATTCGAGCGCGATAGCCGAGCAGGCTGATGCCGCCGGCCCGATCTCCGTTTTGTTAGACATTTTCTGCTTCTACGTCCCAAATTTCGGCTATTTTGGCAAAACGGGAGTTTTTCAACGGCCACGCCTGGTTTCGTCAATTGACTCAAGTTCAGTGTGCGAGTCAACACTCAGTCTGAACAAATCAGGCGCTACGAGCCCTCTTCTCAAAATTGTGACCGGACGCATAGCTTTCGGAAGACAGTTGGGTTATTATGCGAGGCGCTGTGCCGCGACTCCGCGTCCTAGACTTACCTTCTCCCTCCAAGCGCAGGGTACTCGCGTCCCGCCTCGGCTGAGGTGATCTTATGAGATATGCAGCGTTTTGTGCTCTTGTCCTCACAGGATTCACCTTCTCGCTGCCAGCGACGTCGCAGATGACGTTTTACCAACCACTGAACTTCGCCGGTTGTTCCTCGTTTGTGGCCGACTTCAACGGCGACAGCAAGCCCGACCTGCTGTGCTCCGACGGTACTCTGAATCTCGGTAATGGAGATGGCACATTCACTCCGGGGCCGACTGTTTCAGGTACGGTGCTGGCAGTCGCAGACTTTAACGGCGATGGCAAGCCCGACCTGCTGGAGCAGGGAACCGGCACTCTGCTGGTGCTGTTCGGAAACGGTGACGGAACGTTTCAGGCACCCATCACTACGGCGAGCGGTGCGGCGCTGTCGGTGGTCGCCGCGGCTGACCTGAATGGAGACGGGAAAGCCGATGTGATGGGAGTCTTCAACAATTCGCTATATGTTTTCATTGGCAACGGAGACGGCACGCTTAAGGCTGGCGTTCCCTATCACATCGGTGTCACTCTCACGTCATCTCCGCTGCCGACGATCGGCGACTTCAATGGCGATGGGAAACTCGATGTGGTGTTGAGCACATCCGGCGGCAGTGTAGCAGGGCAGGAAATCGCCTTTCTCGGTAATGGTGACGGAACACTTCAGTCCCCCAGGTTATCAGCCGGTATTTACGGGCCGCAGTCCGCTGCGCTAGGTGACTTCAACGGAGACGGAAGACCCGACCTTGTTTTATCGGGGGGCCTTTTCTCGTCGTTGGGCGCCTGCATTACCTGTCAAACGAGTATTCTTTTAGGAAATGGAGATGGTAGTTTTCAAGCTCCAGTGGCTGTGTTGAACCTCGCCGGGCTTCCGGCGGCGGCTGACGTGAACGGCGATGGCAAGCTTGACTTGATTTTCTCGGCCGATCCCACCGTTGGCCAAATCTACCTGGGCAACGGAGACGGAACCTTCTCCAGCCCCAATAGCTACGTTGTTTCCCTGCCGTTTGTGGTTGGGACGGGCGGGTCAGGTTTCGGCGGGATTGCTATCGCGGACTTCAACATGGACGGCAAGCTCGACGTGGCTGTCGGCAATGGCATCCTGCTCGGCAACGGAGATAGCACTTTCCAGGGAATTCCGATGGGCGCGCCGGGCACGAATCCGCAGGCACAGATTTCCGGCAAATTCGAGAAGAACGGCGCGGTCGACATCGCCGAAGTCTCCGGCAATCAAGTCCATGTCCTCCACAACAACGGTGCTGGAGTCTTGACGTTGATTAATACTTACACTTTGCCGACGCCCAGCAAGTCGATGGTCGCAGCCGATTTCAACGGAGACGGCAACCTTGACTTGGCGGTGGTGCAACAAGACACCTCCGCCAATTGGGGCTATAGCGTGCTGCTGGGAAATGGCGATGGCAGCTTCAAGGCGCCGGTGTTTTACCCGCAGAATATGCCGGGTACTTCCAACATGCAGATTTTTGCTGCTGATTTCAACAACGATCACAAGCCGGATCTTGTGGTCACGGTAGTGGGTAACCAGTCCTTGGCCGTCCTTCTGGGAAATGGCGACGGTACCTTCGCGCCTCCGGCGTACTATTACGATGCCGACGACAATGGCGTAAGCGGTCCAACCTCGGCTCTGATAGCGGATTTCAATAGTGACGGGAACCTGGATATTGCAGTTCCTCCCAACTACCCGAACAACAACATGGGCATTCTTTTCGGCAAAGGCGACGGTACCTTCCAGGCCATCGCTTTCCCCACCAGCCTCAATAACTTTAGGGCCGCGTTTACTGCCGACTTCAACAACGATGGCAAGGCCGATCTCTTAAGCGCTGCCGTCTCGGGTAGCCAAGTGGCTCTGGGCAACGGAGACGGGACGTTCACGCTACTGGCGACGCGTTCCTTCTGGGTGGGCGGAGTTGCCGATTTCAACGGAGACGGGAAACTGGATCTGCTGGCATCGGTTTGTTGTTTTGGCCACATACCAACCGAGGGCGGAGTGGCACTGGGCAACGGCGATGGCACCTTCGGTCCCTTGATCAATGAACCTTCCACAATCTACATCGGCGACATTGGCGATCCGTTGGTAGATATGAATGGAGATGGCCGCCCCGATATCGTTTTTCCTTGGTTCGGGGTCTCCGGGTTCGTCGGTGGGATCGGCGTCCTTTTCAATACCACTTCAGACTTCATAGTGTCGGGATCACCCACATCGCAGGCCGTAAGTGCCGGACAAACCGCAAGCTTCACTCTGAGCCTCGCAGCCTCGGGAAAGTTCAGCGGAACGGTGAATCTGAGTTGCGCCGTCACGCCGGCAGCAACTCCGGGCCCGACCTGTAGTTTGTCGAGTTCGTCGGAGCAGATCAGCGGCACCACCGCACAGTCTGTAACGGTGAAAGTAGGAACGGTCGCTGCTTCGACCACGGCGATGCTCTCGCCCGTCGGACTTCCACCGAGATCGTTGCCCTTAGGGTGGACATTGCTGTGTACGACGATGCTGGTTGGATTCACCTGGCTGGCATTGCAGAATCGCAAACGTACTCCCCTCCTGGTTGCGCCGGTGTTGGTGCTGGCCACGTTGTCGTGGGTAGCATGCGGAGGCAGTGGCTCCTCGTCTTCTCACAATACGCAGGGCACCCCGGCGGGCACGTACACGGCAACCGTAACTGCAACCTCGGGCAGTCTAACCCACACGACGGCCTTTAAGGTGACTGTGCAGTAAAAGAACGCGAATCCACACTCGCTACAGACTGAAACGCTGTTACCCAAAACGGATATTAAGGATAACCGACCTTTTTGTGTCTATGCTGTAGGGATTGGCCGGTTAAGTTATGGAATCAATTATGCTCAATGACCGTCAGGCAGAGCGTGAAGTTGAGGCCTGTTCACAGCAACTATCAAGCTAAATCTCACAATGTTGATAGTGCCGGAGGCGCGCACTGCGATTCTGCGGACCAGTTGTGGTGGCCACAGGTGCTTTCTTCGAAGCGAGACTGTGTGGTGCGGGTGCTCTCGCTCGCGAAGGGTAAGCGCGGACCACACCACCTCTTATACGGAGTCAACCTTTTTATACGCAGTCAACTTTTTCTCAAGGCACCACGGTTACCGCAACCCGCACTCCCGGGTGCCGCACATTAAACAGAAAATACCGGCCGTCGACGAAATCGACATAGCAGTGGTCGGTGTAGGCCCATCGAGGAGGCCAGGGCTGTCCGATTTCGAACCTGTAGCCGCCATACGCGAAGTGCGGATGGCCTGCGACCACAGTCACGCGGCCAACGGCAAAGTAGTGCTCACGTCCAAAGTGTGCGTGAAAATGTTCATCTGAAATTCGCCGAAGCTCCACGCGCCGCTCTTGATGTGCAGCGCGCTCCTCATGAGCCACGTGCCGCTCTTCCGCACGCCGCTCTTCATGCGCCTCGTGCCTCTGTTCTGCATGGGCTTCGTGACGTTCTTCCGTGCGCACCTCTTTTCGTTCTCGGTGCTCGTCCTGAGCAACAGCCGATACGGCCCCTCCTAACACAAATGACGCAGAAATAGCGACAACGGTTGCGAATCGCTTCATGGTCCCTCGCAGAGAAATTGATTTCGTCACCCGCCGCGGTCGAAGGCGCGTGCCTCAGTTCAAGTTAGCAGGATAAGTTTCACAAGAAAGTTACCGAAGAACTAAGGGATCGTTATACCTTTCGCGCGGCCATCTTGCCGATCTCGTCTTTTTCTACACAGGCCCACGGAATGGCGGAATCGTTCATGAAAACTGTCAGCCCCTTCTCCGGAATAGCCTGGGCGCAATACTGCTTCTTGCTTTCGATGGTCTGCAGCGGGTAGAGATCGAAGCCCACGCCCCAGGTGACGTGAGCAATCATGTCAGTCCAACGGTACTTTCACTTCTTCGGACGCGACGCTGGCGGCACCATTCCGTTGACACGGTAGTACGCCACCAGCAGTCCGTAATGCTCGGCAGAGTGCTCGCTCACGTCCACCCAAGGATCCACGGTTTTCCCGAAGGAACTATCCGGCAAAGCCTTAAGAACGGCGTTGGCGTCGTTGACCGTTTTTTCGAACATCGCTACTACAGCCGCCTTGGTTCTGTAGTTCTTGGGATCGAGTTCGAGATTATCGTCCCAGGCGACGTTCTCACCGCGTCCAGCTTTGGCTGCATAGATGTTCCCGCCGGCAATGTGAATGATGACCTCGCGGAAAGAGCGCATCTCAGGCTTTAGCCGGAAGTCGTACTTGTCTTCCGGAAAGTCCTTGGCCATGTCGAGGATCTTCCGGTTGATGGACATGAAGTGGCCACGGACAACGTCAGGCGTGGGGCGTAGCGTGTTCTGGGCGAGTGCTGGAAGAGCGACGACTGCAACAAAGAGCACACTTGTAAGCAGGTACTTGGGGTTCATGGAATCCTCCTGAGGAGAGACGCGCAAACCGCAAGAACGTCACTCCGAGTCTCGTCCCTGGTCAAAACATCGTAGCCGCGTGGAGTGAGGGAGATGTGGCAAACTTCAACCGATGGGTTTGGATAAGAACCTCTCGGCATCTTTGCGGTGCTGCGAGAACTCCGCGGTTGTCTTTTCGTCATGCTATTGAAGCGCGGCCAGCCGAGTTGGTTTTTCTTTTAAGCAAAGCATGCGCAGAACGGGAGAACGAGCTTCGAAGCTTCTGCTTGTCTCAGCGTGATTGCCGAAATATCGGCCTCACACTCATCCTATGAAAAAGGATGTCAAGTAAAAAAGCTTCTCCCCGCCCCTCTGAGAGATGCGGGCCCGACGTCGCCCCTGCCGCTGATTTCCCGCAGCACGTTAAGGTTTCGGAAACTGTGATGCAGGGGCTCCTACTGCGGAAAGTCAGCCCCGAATATCCGGCTGAGGCCAAGGCCAACCATGTCAGGGTGTGGTGACACTTGCGATGGTGATTCGTAAGGACGCAACGGTCACGGATGTGCAAGTTGTATCCGGTACCGTAGAACTTACTGCGGCCGCGGTCGATGCTGTACGCCAGTGGCGATACCGGCCCTATCAGCTTCTGGGACGCCCCGTTGAGATTCAGACCACAGCACATTTCAATTTTCGTTAAGCGCGGTTTACGTTAAATCACGTGGCTCTTGAAAAACTCCATTTTTGTCAAAACAGCGAAAATTTTGAGGACAGAAAATGTCTAGCAAAGTGGAGAAAGTCGTTTGTACGGCATCCTAGTGCGATTTTAATTTTGTGAATTTCGCGGGAACGAGTTTTTCAACCGCCACTCGCGATTGCACTCGTTGACCCGTTGAGCGGGGGTTTTGAGCGCCAGCGCTGATTACAACCGCCACGATTCTTCCTTGATCTGAAAACCCAGAAGTGCTAGGATTCCGAGACTTTCACCGCTGATCCCGTCCGATTCCGTTCCCTAAGGTTGTCTATGAAGAACCGCTCGGCTTTCGTGCGCGGTTTTACAGCTAGCCTGTGTGCGAGGCCCGCGGGCGCAATCCGCCGCGTTCCTACCACACTTTTAACGTTATCATCTCGAGCCCGCGACCGGCGCTGCGTACCCGGCTCGCAAACCTCGGAATCATTGCTGTACTTGAGGAGAGCATCCATGCAACCAAGACGATTGAGCCGAATGCTAATTCTCTGTTCTGCGGTGGTGTTCGTCGCCATCTGCCAGACTGCCGTGGCCGGAACCCTTTGCGTCAATCCGGCCGGTTCTCACAACTGCTTCAAGAGCATCCAAACCGCCGTCAACCATGCCGCCGCCAACGATCTCATCCGAATTGAAGCCGGTACCTACAGCGAAGAAGTGGTCATTGGTCTTCCAGTGGCAATTATCGGAGCGGGTGCGAGTGCCTCGATCATTGATGCCACTGGGCTCGCGCATGGCATCTTCGTGGATGGTTTCGACCATCCCGGCCTGAAGCAGGTCACCATTACCGGGCTTACGGTGGAGAACGCAGACTTTGAGGGCGTTTTGGTGGTGAGCGCTTCGGATGTCACCATCCAAGACAACAGGGTGATTAACAACGATGCCACACCGGGCTTGGGGTTCACCGGAGCCGCAACCGGTTGCCCCAATCAGCCTGGTAATGGCGTTTATGAGAATGATGAAACCGGGGACTGCGGCGGCGCTGTTCATCTGATCGGGACAGCCAACTCCATCGTTTCTGGGAACTTCATCACCGGAAACGCCGATGGTGTGCTGATCAGTGACGAGACCTCCGAAAGCCATGACAACCTGCTCATCCACAATACAATCACGAACAACCCCTTGGAGTGCGGCATTGTGCTGGCCTCGCATCCGCCGTCGGGCAAGACCTCGCCACCTTTCGGTCCGCACTTTGGGGTGGACCACAATACCGTGGCGGAGAACATTTCTAACAACAACGGCGTGAAACTTGGTGGTTCGGGGGCAGGCATGTTTTCCGATGGCATGGGCCGCGGCCGCGTGTCAGACAACGTGATCATTGGGAACACGCTCATACATAATGGACTGGGAGGCGTCGCACTGCACACGCACGTTGGGCCCGCGTTTGGGCTTCCCGCCGACGACATGAGTGGGAACAAAATCATCCTTAATACGATTGCCGGTAATCTCGCAGATCAGGCCGACACCGCCACTCCTGGCCGTGTGGGAATCAACATCAATAGCGGCGATGGGGGTTCCCCGGTTCGTGGCACCGTCATTTCCCAGAACGTAATCAGCGACGAGGATATCGACATAGCGGTCAATACTCCGGCCGAAGTGGATATGCATCTGAACTCTTTGCTGGGAAGCGGCATTGGAGTGGGGGACGTTTGTGCACTCGACGGTTCGACGGTGTGCACCGGCACAATCGATGCGACCGAGAACTATTGGGGATGTCCCGCGGGTCCGAATGAGCACGGATGCACGACCTTCAGCGCCGCCAGGATTCTATGGATTCCTTGGCTCCCGAAGACTGTCGGTACCCACTAGCCTTTTCGGCCCCCGCGCCACGGATCCTCACGCTTAAAACAGGCCGCTTTTCTGGCGCAGCTCCCGCTCTTGCGGGAGCTGCGACTAAACCTCCGAAACACCCGACGAAATCTTGCTCTTTGACGTAAGATCTCGACAACACTGACAGGCGGTCAACACGTGTAAAGGCATGTCTACAACAACTGAGATTATCTCGCGTACGAATTGGGGAAAGACCGCACCTTAGCTCCTCGCCCGCAGAAAACAAGAAGCATGGCGCGGGTTGTCGATGGGATGGACTGGGTGTGCTCCGACTAGTGTCGATGAGTAAATTCGGCCCTCCTTGAGATTGTGATGTATTGCACAGCTCGAACAGGCGAAACACGCAGCCTGTGGTATAGCCGATGCGCCACTTCCTTACCCCATTTTTGACCATCGTAGAAAGTTCCAAAAGAGCAAGTGGGCGCCGGTTCGCGGCGCAGTAACCAGGAGATAGATCGTCATGCAAGGGATTAAGTTGAATCAGTGGCGGCGACGTGTCGCCGAAGCTTGCACTTCCCAAAATCGACCTTGCCAAGCCAACGTCAACCGGGATGCACCCGCTCCGCGGTTTGTCCTCGCGCTCGTGCTCCTGCTCTGTTTCGCAACGGCGCTTACGATGCAGGGGCAAACGTTCATGAGCCTTGTGAACTTCGATGAAGCAAACGGGTCGTGGCCTGCTCGCATGACGCTCGTGCAAGGCCTGGACGGAAAGCTTTACGGGACTACCTTTGGCGACCCAAATAGCGGCAACAAGACAAGCTCGGGAACGGTGTTCAAAATCACCACCAGTGGACCACTGACCACCATCTACACGTTTTGCTCTCAACCCAATTGCACGGATGGTGTAAATCCTAACGGTGGGCTGGTTCTGGGCACCGACGGCAACTTTTACGGGACCACGAGCTTCGCAGGAGGCGGTAATTTTGGAGGCACGGTCTTCAAGATTACTCCCGCCGGGAAGCTGACGACTTTATACGATTTTTGTTCGCACCCGAACTGTACTGACGGTTCATCACCCTTTGGGCCCTTGATTCAGGCCACCGACGGAAACTTCTACGGGACGACGCAAACTGGCGGAGCCCACCCCAACAGCGACGGTGGCGGTGGCACTGTCTTTAAGATTACGCCAAGTGGTGTCCTTACCGTTCTGTACAGCTTCTGCAGCCACTCAAACTGCACCGATGGAGAAGCTCCGTTTGGCGGAGTGATTCAAGCCACAGATGGTGATCTGTACGGAACAACGTCGGCTGGCGGCCCGGTTACAAAGGCCTGCCCTCCGGCCCCCGCTGGGTGCGGCACCGTTTTCAAAATAACAACCGCCGGGGCCTTTACCAGCCTCATCGATTTTCATTTCGGCACCGCGCCTGAGGCAGACGTGGTCCAGGCAAGCGACGGGAACTTCTACGGGACAACCGGCCTCGGCGGTCACGGAAAGCAATGCAGCCCTGATGGCTCTCGTGGCTGCGGGACCGTGTACCAGATGAAGCCCGGCGGCTTCACGACCGCACTCTTTAGCTTTTGCCCTCAGTCGGGATGCCCGGAAGGTGCTACTCCCGTGTCTGCCCTGCTTCAAGCCACGGATGGGAACTTTTACAGCACGGCAAGGGGCGGGGGTGAGGGAACCAGCCCCGGGGATGGCACAGTGTTCAAAATTACCCCTAGCGGCACTGTGACCGTGCTCCACTCATTTGTGGGGTCCGACGGCAACGGACCTGCCAGCGGCCTCGTCCAGGCTACTGACGGCAATTTCTACGGGACAACGTGGCACGGCGGTACGGCTAGTGCCTGCGACCCCCCACCCGACGGTGGCTGCGGGACTGTTTTCAAACTGTCTGTCGGGTTGCGCCCGTTCGTCAAGACGCTGCCAGCATCAGGAGGCGTGGGGGCAAAGGTCTTCATTCTTGGAACGGACTTGAGGGGGACGACCGCCGTCGACTTCAATGGCACGCCAGCCAGGTTCACTCTCGTCTCACCTTCGGAAATCAAAACCACCGTCCCGAGCGGCGCGACCGCCGGAATAGTGACAGTCAAGACGCCAAAGGGAACACTCAAGAGCAACGTGCGGTTTCGCGTCCCGTGATTTCTCAGGCGTTTGATGCGGGATGTTGTCACCTCAACCCGCGGTATTGGGTCAGTCTGACCGACCCAATGCCCAACCCGCCGACAGCCAAAAAGTTGGAAACTTCTTGGACCCTAAGGTGCATCTGAGCTCAGGACACTTTTCCCGGACCCGAGGGCACGCATGTAACCTGTGCCTTAGGAAGGTTCGTTGTGAAGATGGACTATGCAGTTCCACGCCAAAGGCAGCCTGTTTATCCTTCTACTCTACTTGGCTGCTGTCCGCCCCGGGTTGGCGCAGGAGCGAGAGCAAGAGAGACAGAAGCAAATAAGCAACAACGGTGCTGATCACGTCACCCACAAAACTCCTGACCCTAAGCAGCCGCCGACCGTGCCCGGCCTCTTGAGTCCTAATGAGGGTTTGGCGATTCTGGGCGTCGCGCTGGATTCGCGCCGTCATCATTCGGATTTCTCTTCCGATTGCTCCCATTTTGTCCACGGACTCTACGAGCGCGCGGGGTTCCCTTTTGAGTACGCGAGCTCTTCGGACCTTTATCAGGGGACCGATGAGTTTCGGCAAGTCGCGACTCCGCAACCGGGTGACTTGGCTGTCTGGCGCGGACATGCTGGGATCGTCGTGAATCCCGCCCAGCATTCCTTTTTCAGTGTGTTGCATTCAGGTCCTGGTGTCGATTCATACGATTCGCCATATTGGAGACAGCGGGGACAGCCCCGATTCTTTCGCTATCTCAAGCCAGCGCCGAGTGGCGTCCTCAAAAGCTCGATACTGACTGCGAGCTGGCAGCCCACCGTTTTGAACAACGCGGAACCCTACAAGTCCGCTCCTGATGGCCGGCCGTCTGGGATATCGGAAAGGCCTTCCAATGAGGCCGCAGCCTCCGCGAAACTTGCGAAAAATATGTCCGTGAACTCGGAGGCATTTCGCATTGTGATTCTAACTTCCGTTCGGCCCAAATCCGATCAGGTGAGCGCAGCATTCTTGCAAGCATGCAATGAGTCGGCGGAGCAGCTTCGTGCGCGTGACCTCTTCAGGTCGTCTGAACCTCTCGTCGTCTTCGACCATTTCGAAGTGAAGAAGGTGCATATCACAGGAAACCAGGGCTGGATTGAAATTCAGCTCGATGAGCTGTTTTCTCTCACCGAAAGCAAAGCGGAGATTCACAAGCAGTCGGAACGGCAACTTTGGGCTCTGAGACGCGAAGATAAAAAGAGTTGGAAGCTCACGCCTTCACGGAACGCGATATACCTTCCTCAAAACACAGCCCAGCGCGTGTTGGCACATGAACTCTCGCAGCTCACCGAGGAGACTAGCGACGACGCAAGTGGAACACAGGAGAAGGCCAAGCTGGTGCGATTGCTGGATGTGCTTTTCGGGAAATAGCCAAAATAACAACCCTCTCAGGGAAGTCGTCAATGGCATGGCCGCGGAGTCGGAGCCGCTCTGTCTCAATGGTCGGCACTGGGACTGTAGTTTGGAATGAGCTCGGCATTGGAGGAGTTTACCCATGTGTATACCCTGCAGCAAGAAAGGGAACTGGAACGCAGCGTGGCTTAGTTGACATTCCATCTGTTCTTGACTGTTCGCCGAAATTGGGAAAGCCGGAAAGGGTCACATAAAGCACTTACGTTTTCTCCACGCGATCAGGATCGCGCGGCAATGCCGATGCCAGGACGAGTGCTGTTCCGGCGTAGATCAATGTGTCAAAGACGTAATTTATCGCCTCCATGATTTCCGGCGTTGTTCCGCCGCGGGCGAGGATCCAAATAGGCAGATATAGGAATAGAGTGAGGACGGTCATAAGAGCGCCAAGCGAGGTTGCGGCTATCCGAGATTTTTTGTTCAGGGCCAAGCCGATTCCAGCGGCCAGTAGGATTGCTCCTGTGAGGTATCCCCATACGCTGGGGAATGGAACCCATAGTGGCGTCATCTTTGCTAAAGGAAAGCCGGGCGCGAACTCTGGATGAAGAAAAAATTCTACGGCAAAAAAGATCGCAGCAATCGCTATGACGATGCGCCCAAATAGAATCATCCGTTTCGATTGTTGCGGCGACGAAGCGCGACCATGCAGGCCGGCGAGAGCCCATGCGCCTCCGGCAAAGGAGAGATCTCTCAGCGCGATGGCCCACGCGAATCGATTTTTGGGATCCGCGAGCGCATTCGGTATATGCATCATGCAGACAAAGAGAAAGAACATCAATCCGAGCAGGGTGGACGACAAGCGTATGAACTTCCTCACAGTAAGACTGGTAGCTGCTGCGAACAGCGCGCATCCGACGAAATACGCCCAGAACACGTGCGCTGGCATCCAGGACGGGACCATATCCGGGACTCCCATCGGACCGCCGAAATGCTCGGGCGCGAATACAGCGAGTGGAACGGCGATGAAGATACAGCCCAAGGTGATGAGCTTGTCCCAGCCGCGAGCCGCGCTGATCTCTTTTCGAAGTATAAAAAAACCGGCGACAAGATAGATAAGCCCGGCAAAACACATCCAGAAATTTACTGATGAAAGCATCAGAACCTCTTCGCGATGGTGCTGCGGCAGAGACATTATCCCGGGCGCCTGGTGTTTCGAGAAGTGATGGACATCCTCACCCAGTGATTGATCGAGAATCGCGCAGCGCCCGATCTTAGTCGAGAAAGAACGCACCGGCGCCGATCCAGAATTCCGCAAGTAGTTTGAGATTCTGTTTGTAGGTACGTGTAACCCTATATTCCTGCCTGCCCTTCACCCGTAGAACATATTCTCCCGTCGAGTATGGCTTGATCTCTTCCACAAACGTGGTATTCACCAGTATGGAGCGATGGATCCGAATGAATCCATGTGGCTGGAGCTTCTCTGCCACCGCCGATATTGACTCACGCAGCAGATGGGAAGTCGAGTGGCGCTGCAGCAATACGTAATTCCCCTCAGCCTTAACGCTGACCACGTCACCAAGATTGATCAAAAGAATCTTTCCCTTTACTTTGATGGCAACCCGGGGGGACTCTCGCTTTGCAAGCGCCTGCAGCCTCGGAAGAGCTTCCATCAACCTCGGCGAGGGCGCTCCTGGGATCGGGGGGAAATGAGTGGGTGCTAGGAGATTCATGGCAAGCGCTTTTTATGAGCGCGGTACATGTGGACACCGCTTCTGTGTAGAGTGCACTTAAAAATGGTCGGAGACAATAGCCACTTGACTGGATTTGGACATAACCATTACGATCCGAGGAAATGAAGAGGGTAGCTTCCGGAATTCTCCCGATGATCGCGGTCAACCGGAAGGCCCCGAAGGCTCTTCATCAGCAGATCTATGACGCCTATCGCGCGGCAATTGTCGGTGGCAGCCTCCGGCCGGGGCAACGAATTCCCTCGACCCGAGTGCTTGCCTCCGAAATTTGCGTTTCGCGCTTTCCCGTTCTCAATGCGTACTCCCAGCTCCTTGCCGAAGGCTATCTCGAGAGCCGCGTGGGCGCAGGAACCGTCATTGCCCGTTCCCTTCCGGACCAACTGACATCGAGCGAGCCCGCCGGCAGCGGCCACGCGCACGCCCCTTCTGGACCTCGGCCGGTCGCGAGTCGCTGTTCGATCCTTCCCGGTGTTGCCTGCCTCCCATGGCTGCAGAGTTGGGGAGCATTTCGTGTAGGGCAGGTGGCATTCGACCAATTTCCGGTTCACGCATGGTCCAACCTGGTCTCGCGCCGTTGCCGAAGTATAGACGCGCATGCCTTCCATTACGGCGATCCAATGGGCTCCATGGTGCTTCGCGAAACCATCGCAAGCTATCTGAAAACCGCGCGGTCGTTGCACTGCGAAGCGGAGCAGGTCATGATCGTCGGAGGTTCTCAGCACGCGCTTGAGATTTCGGCTCGGGTCCTCCTCGATCCTGGTAATCGTGTGTGGGTGGAACAACCCGGTTACCGCTCGGCGCGAGAAGTCTTTGCGCTGAGCGGTTGTCATCCCGTGCCCGTGCCGGTTGACAAGGAAGGTCTGAATGTTGCCTCCGGCATCAAGCAATGTCCTAACGCGCGAGCCGCATTTGTTACGCCCTCTCATCAGTTTCCACTGGGCGTGACCATGAGCGCCTCACGCCGCCTGCAGTTGGTGGATTGGGCCCAGAACTCAGGCTCCTGGATCATCGAGGATGACTATGACAGCGAGTTTCGGTACGAAAGCCTGCCAATCGCATCGTTGCAGGGGCTCGACTCCAACTCTCGCGTGATCTACATCGGAACCTTCAGCAAAGTCTTGTTTCCGTCTTTGCGCGTCGGATATATCGTTATTCCTTCGGACCTCGTTGAGCGTTTTCAGGCTATCCGCCGGGTCATGGACCTTAGCCCCCCACGCTTCTATCAGGAAGTGCTCTCGGACTTTATTCGAGAAGGGCATTTTGCGCGCCACATCCGAAGAATGCGGGTTCACTACGGCGAGCTAAGGACTGCGTTGGTAGCCAACCTCAGGAGACAACTGGGTCCTCTGATCGAGGTGGTTGGGGACGAAGCGGGCATGCATGTGACTGTGACGCTGCAAAACGGGAGTCGCGATCTGGAAATCGCTGAACGCGCCGCCCGCCTGAACCTTTCGCTATGGCCGCTGTCACCTTCCTATATGGGCGAGGCGTCGCGCCAGGGCCTCATCCTGGGTTTTGGCGGTACTAGGTTGACGGAGATTCCCAATGCTGTACGCAAGCTCCGCAACCTGCTTGCCATGAAGTGAGCAGTCCCGGGTTGTGGAACATGGTCATGATCAAGATCTGCTAAAGGGCTGTAATCAGGCTGATTTCAACAGGTGTCTCGTTCTGGTCTCCGAGTCACGCGAAGCGATCGCCGTATGCAACCAGCTGAATATTCGGTAAGGGCGCAACCGAACCACTCGGACTGATTAGATCCCCAGCTTCTTCACTTCCTCGTTGTAATACTTGCGATAGAGGATATCCCACTCCTGCGAGCCTTCGAGGATGGTGCGCTTCTGGCTCTCGATCTTTTGCCGGGCGGCTTGATCAATTCGTTCTTCGTGGTTGAGCAGCTCTTCGAGAATCTTGCGGGTCTCCAGCCGGATGGTGTTCGGGTCATCGATGAAATCGACTTCATCCATCGCTTTGAGTGCGTCGGCGACTGCACGTGCCAGCACATTAACTTTGTCGCGGCTCAGTCTCACAGCACCGCCTTGTACTTGCGCACCAGTTCGCTTTTTACTTTGCGAAACATCTCCTGGTAGTTGGCGCCGGTCTTATTCATCTCTTCCGAGTAGGCTTCTAGGATCACCCGCACTTCATCATTGATGCGGTCCTCCAGCGTGAGTTCGTCCAGCAACGCCGCGTGGACGCGCTCGGTCACCTTGGGCGCAGCCGTGGTTTCGATAGCCTTGCCGGCAATCAGTTTCTTGGTAACTTCGCGGGCCAGGTAGCCCACATATTCCTTGGAAAGAAGCATGAGCGGATAGAATGTCCTGTGTTAGCAGGGGTTTTTAGTTTGTGAACCATAGAGTGTAACACGGCCTTCACGCAAGGCGCGGAGATCAAGACGATCGTCAACATCGATCGTCTAATCGGCTAGCATACATCTGGAGACGCCTGGCCGGGAGGGTGCCGAATTCATGATTCGCCGATGTGACGATCGCGATTTTGAGTTGATTTGGACCATCATTAACGACGGTGCGCAGGCTTATAAAGGAACTATCCCTCCGGATCGCTGGACAGAACCCTATATGTCTCGGGACGAACTTCAACGTGAACTCGATGACGGTGTTGTGTTCTGGGGCTTCGAGGAGGCCGGAAAACTGGCTGGCATAATGGGCATTCAAAAGGTCCAAGACGTGACCCTCATTCGCCACGCCTATGTTCGCACCAGCAGTCAGAAGCGAGGGATTGGCGGGGACTTGCTGTCTCATTTGCAGGGGCTGATAAGCGGTCCCGTGCTGATCGGCACCTGGGAGAACGCGGTTTGGGCGATCCGCTTCTACGAGAGATTCGGCTTTCAGATGGTTGGTCCGCAGGAGAAAAATCGGCTGCTCAAAAAGTATTGGACTGTGCCCGAACGCCAGATTGAAACCTCCGTGGTTCTGGCGGATTCGAAGTGGCAGGATCTCCGCTCAACCGCGTAGCTTTCGCAGGTCGAGCCATCACTTCCGCTGGCACCTTCCCGGCCAAACAGCTTACAATGAATCGTAAACAGAACTCGCCCATGTCGCCAACGCCAGAAGACCTGACTATCCTCAAAGATGACATGATCGCCTTCATCGAAGGCCATGGCATGCGCCGATTCCACGGCTACGTGGATTACGACGAGGTCCAGTGTGTCATGTGGGAGACGGGCAACAACCCTGACGGCTGGAAGGATTTCGTCGAATTGGCCAAAAGCGCTGGCGCTCCATTCCTTACCATGCACTCATGGAAGCTCGAGCGTGAGGAGTTGGATGAGTTGGTGGAGCGCCTCTCCCACTCGGAATTCAGTGACGGCGACGATGTCGAAGATGCCCGCTGGCTGCGCACCCACGTCGGCAAGGTTGGATTTCTGCAACTGGGATGGGCCTATCAGGGATCGATGTTTCTTTGTGAGTCCAGCACCGATTGGTACGACCGCTACCAGCACCTTCTCGAAGTCTCCGAGGATTTCGGCGGCATCCCCATCGACGAACCGGATCAGGATGACGAGACCTAGTCGTGCGAGAGAATGCCCGCTGGGAACTAGCCGCTGAAGATCCAGCGCAAGTGCAAGCCCTGGCTGAAGCCCTTCGTGATGTTTCCTGTCTTGCGTCCTTCGCTTCGAATCGAACCGCCGACCCCGGGCGCCGCAATCCTCTGCCCACCCTAGCGCACTTGCTTCTCCGCCGCGGATTGACTGACGCCGACTCTGCAGCACGCTTTCTCGCGCCTTGTGTCGACCATCTTCATCTGCCCGGGCAGATGACCGGCCTGCGCTGTGCGGTGGATCGCATCGACGCGGCCATCGAACGCAAAGATCCCATCCTGATCTACGGCGATTACGATGTTGACGGCACCATGGCCGTCATCATTTTGAAGACTGCCATTGAACTCTGCGGCGGCGCCGCCGACTTCCACGTCCCGCACCGCATTCGCGAAGGCTACGACATGCGCGACGATGTCATCGAGCGCGCCGCCGCCGCCGGCGTTCGCCTCATCATCAGCGTCGATATGGGCATTCGCGCCTTCGCACCCGCCGAAACTGCGCACCGCCTTGGCGTCGATCTCATCGTGACCGACCATCATCTGCCCGGAGCCGACGGCGTCCCCAAGGCGCACGCGGTCGTTAATCCGAATCAATCCGGATGCGAGTATCCCTACAAGCAACTTTGCGGCGCCGGCGTCGCGTTCAAAGTCGCGCAAGGATTGATGCAGCGGCGCCTGCCGGAAAAAGATCAAACCCGATTGTTATTGTCTTTCATGAAAGTTGTCGCGATCGCCACCATCGCCGACGCCGTTCCGCTGACTGGAGAGAATCGCGTCTTCGCCAGCCTCGGCCTCGAGGCTCTGCGCCGTGCCGTAAATCCAGGGTTGAAAGCTCTGCTGGAAGTCGCACAGATTTCTAACAAACGTCCGCCCAACTCCAGCGAAGTTGCCTTCCGCATCGCGCCACGCATCAATGCCGCCGGCCGCATGGATATCGCCCGGGACGTGATCGAATTATTTAGCGTGAAAGACTCCGATCGTGCCCGTCTGCTTGCCGGAAAGCTTGATCGTCTCAACGCCGAACGCCAGGAAGAAGAGCGCCGCATCCTGCGCTCGATTGACGAGCGCATCGCCGGCGACCCCGCTCTCTGCCAGGCCTATTGCATGGTTATTGATGGCGAAGGCTGGCATCGCGGCGTCATCGGCATCGCCGCCACCCGCATCGTCGAGCGCTACCACCGTCCCGCGATGGTGATCTCGCGCGATGGCGAAGAAGCCCACGGCTCCGGCCGATCCATTCGCCCTTTCCACCTGCTCGAAGCCGTCGAATCGAGCAGCGGTCTGTTCACCCGCTATGGCGGACACTCCCACGCCTGCGGCTTTGCGATGCCCTCGGCAAACGTTGCTCGACTGCGCGCGGAATTGGATGCCTTCGCGCGAACGCGCCTCACTGCATCCGACTTCGATCCCGTCCTCGACATCGAAGCCGAACTGGACCTCACTGAAATCACTCCCGCACTATTTCAAATGCTGAGTCTGCTAGAACCCTACGGTGCAGGAAATCACGAGCCCGCCTTCAGCGCTCGTAACGTCGGCCTGATCGCTCCGCCGAAAATCCTGAAAGACAAACACATCAAACTGAAACTGAAGGCAAACGGAAACGCCGGCGGCGAGGAACTGAGAGCTGAGAAGCGGGAACTAAGAACTGTCTTCGACGCCATCGGCTGGAACATGGCCGAACGCCTCCAGCAGTCGCCTCTGTTGGCTGGAGACGCCATCGACATCGCTTTCACCATCGGCCACAACGACCACCCCGACTTCGGCGGGCTAGAACTTTCCTTGCGCGACTTCAAGGTTTCCCTACCACAAACCCTGACCGATGCCCCGATCGGGGCCGAAAAGCCGGTCCCAGTCGCTCCGCAGTAAACCCGGCATGGCCGCCGTTGTAACAACCTAATGCTAAGCTTCCGATTCCACAAAATCGGAGGTGCGGCATAAGGCACTGGCTTAATGCAGCAGGGGCTCGACCGCATCTTGAAACAGAAGGAGAAGGTCGATGAGATGTCCAACCACATTTCCCGGCTCAAAAACGAAGGCGACCAGATTGCGACCGACCAGAATCGCATCCGACGAAAACAGGAAGGCATTAAAAGGAAGCTCCGAGGAAAAAGCCCTATTGCAGCGCTACGGCGGACAACTTGACTCACCGGCGAGAGCGCCTCGCGTCGTTGCGCAAGGAGTCCGACGATCTCAAAGTGCAAGAACCCGCCCGATCCGAATTCGAACGCATTATCATGGAAGTGAGTGTGGAGGAGGGCTTTTAACGCAAGGCTTGATGGGACCAAGAACTGTTCCGGCGCTGAGGGCGGCTTTGGTTGAATTAGACTGAACTCAGTGCCGCTCCCCATCTACCGACTCCGCCGCTGGCTGGCTGTCATCGCCGTACTGTTCACCGCGGTGGTTGCGGGTATGTATTTTTATGCCCGCCTCCGCCAGTACAGCGTACTCAAGGCTTTTCCCGGCAAGATCGCTTTCGACATCAAGCAAACGGCCAGCGGCTTTCAATTTTCGAAATCTGAATCTGGGCGCACGGTCTTCACCATTCGCGCCAAAGCCGTTAAAGAATTCAAGCTCAACGGCCGCGCCGAATTGCACGATGTCAACGTCATCCTTTACGGACGAGATACTTCGCGCTTCGATCAGATTTATGGCGACGACTTCACCTTCGATCCAACATCCGGCAACGTTACCGCCAAAGGCGAAGTGCAGATCGATCTGGAAGCCAATCCCACCGGGGTGACGGCGCCCGACCAGGCTACTCCGAAGGATCTGAAGAATCCCATCCATCTCACCACCAGCGACCTGGTTTTCAACCGCAACAGCGGGGACGCTTCCACTGGTGCGCGGGTGGATTTCCGCACACCGCAGGCCACGGGCTGGGCCGTCGGCGTTCAGTATTCAGCGAAGACCAGCACTCTCACTCTGGTGTCGCAGATTCATGTGACTATGAGTGGGCAGGACGCCGCCAGTCTTTTCGCCACCCATGGCACCATCACCCGCGAGCCACGCCAGATACTGCTGGATAATCCTCGGATGGTGCGCGAGAGTGGAACACTGCAATCCGAACAGGCCATATTCTTCCTGGGGCCGCAGAACGAAGTCGAACGCATCCTGGCCGCCGGCAATGTGAACGCCGAGACCACAGAACAAAAGGCCGACCAGCTGCGCGCTCGGTCCGATGCCGCCGAGCTCTTACTCACGGGCAGGCAGAATCTGCTGCGTACCGCTACGCTCACCGGCAGTGTCCACGTCGAGCGCATCGGATCGCAACCCATGCAGGGCGATGCTGGACGTGTGATTCTCGATTTCCTGGGCCAGAACCAGCTCCAGAAAGTTCATGCCGTCGATGGAGTGCGTCTCAGGCAGCATTCCCTAAACGCCAATTCGTCCACGGCAAGCGCCTCTCCTGAGGATTTCGACATCACTGCGCCGATCATCGATTTTTTCGTCGCCGAAGGACGCCGCCTCGACCATGCCCAGACTTCCGGCGCCGCGCAGATCACAATCTCGCCGTCGCATGATCCACCTCCCGCAAGCGCACCGGCCTCAGCCCAGCGCACCATCATTACGGCCGGCCGCTTCGATGCCAAATTTGCCGAAACGCCCGAGGGGTCCAGCCGAGTAACTTCAATCCACGGCGCTCCCAATGCGAAAATTGTTAGCCTCGTACCGGGCCGGCCCGACCGCGTCAGCACCAGCCACGCGCTCGACGCCGCATTCCTGCCCGAAGGAGGAATAGCCTCCATCGTTCAGTGGGGAAGCGTCGCTTATACTGATGGGCTATCGCCCGAAAAACGTACCCAGGCGTGGGCGGAAAAAGCACTCTACACTCCTGCCGATGGGATCCTCCTGCTCACCGGAAGCCCACGTGTCTCCGACGGCGGCATGACCACAACCGCAAACACAATTCGCATCAATCGCGTCACCGACGACGCTTTTGCCGAGGGCAGCGTCAAGAGCACTTACAGCGACCTCAAGGAGCAACCGAGCGGCGCGCTGTTCGCCTCCTCCTCGCCAATCCACGTGACTGCAGCCACAATGACGGCGCACAACTCTCCCGCAGTTGCTCTGTACGAAGGCAACGCCCGCCTCTGGCAGGATGCCGACATTGTCGAGGCTCCTTCAATTCAATTCGACCGCGATCGCCGCTTTCTCGTAGCCCAAGGAACTGCGGACCACCCCGTCTCCACAGTGCTAGTTCAGCAGAGACTGGTCCAGCCGGGTAAGGCTCCGTCAAGCGAAGCGCAGCCGAAGAAATCCCAGCCCCAAAAGACCGCTCCCTCGGGCGAACACAAAGCGAATGTAAAATCGCAAGAAAAGTTTGACAACGACACCCCTGTCACCATAACTTCAGCGCGGCTCACCTACTCCGACTCCGACCGTTGCGCTCACTACGATGGCGGTGTAAGCGCTCGGGGCAGTGGCTTCGAAGCTACGTCCAACGAGCTGGACGCTTATCTCGTACCAAGAAGCCAAACCTCGAATAGTCAATCACTTAGCGGGCCGTCTCGGCTGGATCGGATGGTCGCCAAAGGCCACATTATCATCCGGCAACCGGGCCGGCGAGCCGAGGGCCAGACCCTGGTTTACACCGCCTCCGACGACCGGTTCGTCCTCACCGGCGGACCTCCTAGCATTTTTGATGCCGAACGGGGCAAGATTACCGGCGTTTCGTTGACTTTCTTTAGGGGCGATGATAGGGTGCTCGTAGAAGGCGAAGCGAGTACTCCTGTGGTAACTCAAACGCGAGTGGCCAAATAATAAAGAGATAATGGCAAGATAAATGCGTACCCTGGCCACAGATGAAATTGGCAAGTCGTATCGTGGCCGCCGCGTTGTAAATGGTGTCAGCCTGCGTGTGGAACAGGCCGAAGTGGTCGGCTTGCTCGGTCCCAACGGCGCAGGGAAGACCACAACTTTTTACGCCATCGTGGGCCTGACCCCGCCTGACACGGGCCGCGTGTTATATGACGGCCAGGATATTACCGACGTTCCCATGTACCTGCGGGCGCGCCAGTACGGCATCAGCTACCTCCCTCAAGAAGCTTCGGTATTTCGCAAACTTACAGTTGAGGAAAACATCCTCGCGGTGTTAGAGGCGCAGCCGATGTCCTGGCACGAGCGCCGCGAGAAGATGGAGAAGTTTATTGATGAACTTGGCTTGGAGCACATCCGGCAGAATCGGGGATACGCTCTCTCCGGCGGGGAACGCCGTCGTGTGGAAATCGCCCGCTGCCTGTGCATCAATCCCACATTCATCTTGCTCGACGAACCTTTTTCCGGAATCGATCCCATCGCCGTTCTCGACCTGCAGAAAATTATCAGCGGATTGCGGGCCAGCGGCATCGGAGTATTAATCACCGATCACAACGTGCGCGAGACGCTTACCGTAACCGATCGGGCCTACATCATCGACGACGGCAGAATCTTCCGTCAGGGCAAGCCGGAGCAGTTGGCAAGTGATCCGGAAGTCCGCCGCGTGTATCTGGGAGAAAGTTTCTCCTTAGTGTGAGCCTGAGGAGAAGATGCCCTGAAAGGCGCGGCTTCAGCCGCTTCGCCAAGGAGGGAAGGAGGGATGGAAGAACAGCAGCAGGGAGGCAGTGATGACGACTGACGAACGACTGGAAGCTTTATCCCGTAGTTTAGAGCTGTCATCCCTCGAAACCGAAAAGCACGATAAACAGATCGCGCAACGCAGGACACTCAGCGACGGAAGTTGCCGGGAGCACGGCGAGACCGTTGCGGATTGTGGAGATGCCCGAACACCGGCCTGACAGCCAAGATCATCGCCTCGACAGGCCAGAGTAAAGCGCAGTAGGCGCAGGTCGGGCAGTATCAAACGGAGACGGGCCGGAAGCAGGCGTCTCGCTTCCGGCGGGAATGACAGGGAGTCGAGGAGCTGAAGAGCCGCCGACGATTGACGGCCGACCAACGACTAACAACATGGTCCTACTTCAACACAAATTAAGCGTCAAACTTTCTCAACGCCAGATCCTTACCCCGGGCCTGGTTCAGATGGTCTCTGTCCTCGCGCTCAACAAACTCGAGCTCAAGGACATGATCAACTCCGAGATGGTTGAGAATCCCGTTCTCGAGGAGCTCGAAGAGTCCGTCCCTTTGATCGATGAAGTCGGCCGCAAAGAGGAAGACCGCGACCGCGCGACCAAAACCTCGACTGAAGAAAATCCTATCACGGCGGAAAAGAAAGACCCCTTCGAGGAAATTGATTTCGGCTCGTTCTTCCAGGATTATCTGGATCCCGGCTACCGCACCCGCGGTGAAATGGAGGATATCGAGCGTCCGTCATTCGAAAACTTCCTCTCCAAGCCCACTAATCTCACTGACCACCTCGCCTGGCAAGTGGGGGCCTTGAGCCTTCGCCGTGAGGTTCGCGAAGCCGCCGAGCAGATTATCGGTAACCTTAACGAAGACGGTTACCTCATCGCCAGCGACGAAGAAATGTTAGGCGTCGCCCCTCCCGCCACTCCGGAGGCAGATGCTGCGGCCGCGAGAAACATTGTGAGTGAGGCGCAAGCTCTGGGTTTAGACGAGACCGCCGATTCTACTGAGGCAACATCGCAAGCCGAGAGTTTCGATGCGGCACTTGCCTCCAGCGATCTGAACGAAACAGTTCTCGCGGACTCAAATCCCGCGGACTTCTCCCGTGTAAATGCCATCAGCGAGAACAGCCTCCTTTACAACCTGCCCGGCGCGACGGCTCAAGTGGAGGGTTCATTCGTCTCAACCAATGGAAACGCGGCGGCGGCGGCCCCTTCCGCACCCGATCCGGCGCGCGCCGTGCAGCCCGGCGCGCGTTCGGCCCAGGCCGCTCGCTTCAGCCCTGAGGATCTGCAAGAAGCCCTCGAAGTCATTCGCCAACTCGACCCTCCAGGCGTGGGATGCCGCGATCTTCGCGAATGCCTGATCCGCCAACTGCGCCATCATCAGCAACAACTTGCGCTCCACAAAAACGGCGACAAGCCCGTCAACGGTACCGCCCAAGTTGTGCAGGATGCTATCGCCATCGTCGACCAGCACCTGCGTGCCGTGCAAAACAAGCAGCACAAAGAAATTGCCAAAGCCATCGGCCGTCCCGCCGATGCCGTGCAGCAAGCGCTTGACTATATTCGCACTCTCGATCCCCGTCCTGGTCTGCAGTACAACAAGGGCCAGGCGCGTCTGATCGAGCCCGACGTTGCTTTCATCAAACATGGCGACGAGTGGCTGGTCCTGATGAACGACGATGACCTGCCTCAGCTTCGTCTCAATCCCGCTTACAAGAAG
>Ga0307474_10000529_pt1 | contig 27408 bp, 19 predicted proteins | sample atmos_gasesECM1C_2_FD_203312 | JGI IMG/M metagenome (GOLD analysis project Ga0307474, IMG submission 203312) | Hardwood forest soil microbial communities from Morgan-Monroe State Forest, Indiana, United States - atmos_gasesECM1C_05 | ecosystem: Environmental > Terrestrial > Soil > Temperate... | reverse complement strand
ACGCTGATATCCTGCATCATCTATGTCGTAACCTGGGAAGTGATCTACTACAACTTCCTGCCTGGTTTCTGGGACGCATATGGCGCTCATTTGGTTCAGAAGCTCACCGCCTCGGGGGCGAGCCCGGGAGCCGTCCAGGAAAAACTTCAGCAGGTCAGAAAATACAAAGAGCTGTACAAAAACCCATTCTTCAATGCAGTGCTCACGTTCATTCATCCCTTCCCGATTGGGCTCGTCATCACGCTGTTCTCCGCATTGGTCCTGAGGCGAAAGCCGCAACCGCAACCCGAGCAATCACCCTTGCCGGAATCCTGAAGCTGTTCCGGCGGCTTCGCTCTAGGGTCGTCGTTGGCACTCGTGAGTAAACCGCCGATAGCCGATCTGCCCGTCTTTGTAGGGGCTGGTTTTGTTAACGTCCGCATCGTGACGTTTGCGCCATGGCAGCGACTCGAATTCACCATCAACAGCCGTTCGCTGCGCACCGAGTAAAGCGCTTGCAGCAGCAGCGCCCGCAACAACTTCTCCGGCGCGATCGACGGCCGCCCGGTTTTAGCATACAGTTTGCGAAACCGTGGTTGCAGTTCCCGCAATGCCTCATCCGTCATCATACGAAGAGCACCCAAAGGGTGGTCTTGGGGCACTCTCTGCTCTGGGCTGATGTACCTGAACACGTCCAACTGCTGCTCGTCTTGTCCACGCATACCTTCTTCTTATCAGGTTGTCTTGTGGAATCAAGAGAGTCTTGTGGTACTCGCTTCGAAGCGAGTTTTTCCGCAGCCTGCTAGAGCCTAGGCCTGCTGGACAGCAATCAGAGTTAACTTAGCTAGCGTCAATGCGATATGTCCTGATGGTGTGCCACCCTCGATCATGGAAGACCCTCCGAAATTGACGACCGCCCGACCAAGCTCGCCATCTGCCGCTTCCCACCCACTCGCATCCTTCAATGAGCTTGGTGTTGATGAGATGGCTGGCAATGCCATTTGAGCTAACGGCATCGACTCGACGCTAGCGCCCTAGTGGCGCGTTAATATCAATCTTCTTACGCGCCGATTGGAATCCCCATTCCTTCAGTGCGCGCCTGATGTTCTCATATATTGCCGCTGGAGTTCCGGACTTGATGCTGGCATAGCTGGTCTTGTCAAAAGTGTCCGGGTCCGCGCCCATGCTCAGAAACCGAATGAACTCTTCCGCAGACGGGTCGCCCGCCAGTTTCAGAATTTGCGCTCTTACAGATACATTCAGATACATTAATTCGAGCTTCCTGACCTTGTTTTGCACTGCCTCCACCTGACCTTGGAAATACCAAGAAAGTGACCATTCCGCCGTTGTCTAATACCGAACTAAGGCTGTTACCTAATGGTGAACCAAGCACGCTTCTCGTCAAATAGCCAGAACATTCTCCGAGCTTGGTCGTGCTTCCGGTGTCCGCGAAGAAGAAACCTCCGCTCCTGCCGGTCCCGTTCGCAATCGCTAAGCCAAAATCGCCCAAGCTGAGACCGTGTCCCAAGCTGGAGGGCCAAACACAATAGGGAATCGCAGCAGCATTCCAGTAGGAAGATTGCAGGAATTTAAAGCCAGGTGTCGCCTTCTGCTGGGCCTCCGAAATCGCGAATGAACCCGATTGGGAAGCGTAGTATCCTTTGGTAGGTCCATCTTTTTGGATGACCGGGAACTTTCCCAGTTGATCCCTCAAGACGGCGCGATCATCGATCAAGATATTGTTTGCCCTGGCTTCGCTGGGGGTAGCGGAAACTACGCCGACCCAACGGAAGTCATGGTCGAAAAACAGACCTCTCTCGTTTGCGACGTTGTTTGTGGCATCCCGCAAACTTCCGGCGAGGCCGGGGAATTCGAGCGGCTTCAAGTTCCGTTGAAAATGGTCTTCGCGCTCGCGCACATATTTCTCCTGCTTAGAGTTCCAGACCAACGCCGGAGGCCGCGCATCTCTCGGGTTGTCAAAGCCATAAGCCGTAGGCGAACCATCCCAGTCTGTATTCATCCGGCACTGGTAGACAAGCGGCGAAAACCCGTTTTCCCCCCCGCGGACTTCGGTCACTTTTACAACTGGCACAAAGGCACTCGTGAACTGTGCCACCTTAGTGAACCCCATCGCAGTCGCTGACATGGATATCCTCCAAAACTGAAAATTTGACCGCCCGGCTTGTTACTACACCTTCCTATCGGCATCTGTAGGTCCAAAGCCTGTCGGCGCTATTTTTCAGTACAGTAATTAATCTCCTAGGCGCTATGCCTTCTCGGTTCCACATTCTGTGGTGCGGGGTCAACTTCGGCTCCTGCGCAGCCCGGCTGACGCTTTGAAGGATGTCGCCTGACGCCTGGCGGGGGCTACCGGATCTGCACAAGTCGCGTTACCCTTCACCCGGTTTTCCGTTCCCTTGATCCCCAACACCCGTGAAGGAGAAAAACCATGACACATGCCATCGCCCAAGACGACGTTGTCGATTGCAGCGCCGCGCATCCCGAGGGCGGAGGCTGGTCGTACATTAACCTCCGCTTTCGGGCTTGGCCAAGTTCTGCCCTTTTCCCATAACGAACGCGCAAATTGTCCTCGACGATAGCTTTCGTTATGGTTTGGACTGTCGGTGTAGCATTTGCTCCTGGGTCAATCTCTGCGCGCCATAGGCGTCGGGATTTTGATAGCGGCCGCCCTCCTTCTCGGGTTTGCGAGCCTCCACTACCAGAGGATGCGTCTTGGCATACGCGTCATGACGTACGCCGGTCACCTGCCAGGAGACCTTCATCCCAGGAGCGCCGCCCGCGATGCTGAATTGGTGGTTGGCGATTTCCTGGGCGACGTGCAGGTTCGGGGCCGCGGCGCCGATGGCCGTGAGCTGATAGCGGAAGTCGGTGTTGAGGGCCTCAAACCACTTGGGCAGTGACACCACCCCCGCGCCGCTATTATCTAGGATCGCGTTTCCGGTGTAGATATTCATCATCTCCGAAGACTCTACCGATGTATGGGAGAGGTATTTGTTCTTAGGATCGAGGGGGTGATCAATTTTGAAGTTCTTCGCTGCGGCTGTAAGGGTGCCGTTCAGGGTGAGGTCACCGCTGAAATCGAAAAACGCGACCTGGTTGGAAAGGCTCGTCTGTAAAATGACGTTATCGAAACCGTCGTCGTAGTACCATCCCCATTGTGGGAAAGCGGGGCTGTGCGCCCACATCATGCGGTTGCCAAAATCGCAGCAATCCACGGCGTTCACCACGATAGAGGGTTGTAGATTCGAAGTACCATCGTCGGTCATTTGGATCGACCCGGTAAAGGTCTCGCCGGCACCTACGCTGAGGCCGCCGCCCACGCCGAGGCCTCCGCTGAAAGTGCCATTACCGCTCGTGCCGAAGTTTCCGTTCACGCTCAAGTTTCCGGTAATAGTGCCCGTCCCCGCAGAGAGTGAAGTGAAAGATCCCGCGGCACCCGAGACGGTACCGCCCGAGCTTACGTTTCCGGTCGCGCTGAGGTTGCCGGTGATGCTCTGGTTGCCGGTGAAATGGTTGCTGGCCGACAATCGGGCCGTGCCGGGGAAAGTCTGGCCGGCAACGAAGGTCACGTTTCCGGTGTGGCTGACTGCGAAGGCGGTCCCTTTAACCGACAACGTGGGATGAGTTAATTTGGGGAACAGCGTCAGAGTGTCACGGACGTCTCCCGTGCCGTTGACGTCCAGCTTGGCGCCTGGAGTGGTCGTGGAAATACCCACATTGGCGCCCACGGTTTCAAAGATGTTGGAGTTGCCAATAGTGGTGGGGCCCGTAAAGCGCGGAATGAAATCTGCGGTGCCGCTGCCGGTGATGGTTGAAGGCGGCTGCTGCGCGGCCATAGGGAGAACGCAGCAAGCAAATAGAAGAAACACACCTACACAAGTGCTGATACGAAACATACATCCTCCTTGTTTTAGTCTTCCAACTGGTTCCGCACTCGAAGCCGTGACGATTGGCGCACGTCAAACAGAGGAATGCGGTTGCTCGACGGTTCGGCACCAAGATGTCGATGGGCCGGACCGGTAGGCCAACGACATCGCAGGCCTGGAGCTTTTTGCTTTGGAGCGACGGCCCCAGGACGGAAGAGCCTGGGGCCGTATATTGTCCGGAAGACTAGGTTCCCCTCCGCAAGCCTAGTTTCCGGGGCGCATGATGCCGGACAGGGCTCCTGCTTGCAATAGTGGACACCTGTCGCCGGGTTATTTTTGATGTCCTTTTAAGCAACTGAAAATACGGGAGGATGTTGCGCAATTGCGGAATCGAGGTAGAATGTCCTACTTTCGTTGGGGGCGCCACCGTGGTAGCAGGGCCTGTCAGAGCGCCGAAGCCAATCCGTTTCGGGGACGACTTCGAGTTCGATTTCTCCACCTACACGCTACGTCGCTGTGGTCGTGCTCTGAAGCTGGAGCGCATTCCCACGGAAGTTCTGGCAGTGTTGGTTGAACAGAGAGGCCAGATCGTCAGCCGGGAGTATATCGTCGAGAGGATATGGGGCAAAGACATCTTCCTCGATACCGACAACAGTATCAACGGGGCTATTCGCAAGGTTCGGCAAGTTCTGAAGGACGATCCCGAACAACCACGATTCATTCAAACCATCACGGGCAAGGGATATCGCTTCATCGCGCCGGTGACCGATCCAGAGGCTCCCAGAGCTACCACCGCTTCGAAACTCCAAGCTCCGGTCACCGAGGTTCCGACCGTGAAGCCGCCCGGTTCTCGACGGGCGATGGTGTTGGCGATATCCATTCTTCTGATGGCGGCCGTGGCTGCCTATTTGAAGTTTCATTCCCAAGCTCGCCCGGCGGCTTCGAGGGAACGACTGATGCTGGCGGTTCTTCCATTCGAAAATCTCACTGGGGATGCCAGCCAGGACTACTTCAGCGATGGCTTGACGGAAGAGATGATTTCCCAGCTGGGCGACCTGGATCCCAAGCATCTCGGGGTAATCGCGCGAACTTCGGTGATGCACTACAAACACACACCGGAGCCATTGGACCAGATAGGTCGGACGCTGGGGGTGCAATACGTGCTTGAGGGCAGCGTTCGGCGTGATTCTGACAGAATGCGAATTGCGGCGCAGCTTATTAAAACAGGCGACCAGACGCACCTGTGGACAAGGGAGTACGATCGCGAAGTCAGCAATGTGCTTGCGGTTCAAGGAGAAATCGCCCGCGAAATTGCCGATCAGATTCAGCTAACGCTGGGCGACATCCCCGAGCCCGCTGGCCCTGGTCAGCCTGCGCTGTCCGCAAAGGCATTCCAGGCGTACGATCTCTATCTCAAAGGCCGTTATTTTTGGAACAAGAGAACGGCGCAGGGACTGCAACAGGCGATTGAATACTTTCAGCAGGCGGTAAGTGAAGATCCCGAGTACGCACGCGCCTATGCTGGCCTAGCTGAGTCTTACGCTCTTATCGGCGGCTACACTGGATTGCCCGCGAAGGACTTTATAACAAAGGCGCGCGCGGCCGCTCGACGCGCGCTAGAGATCGACGAGCAATTGCCGGAAGCGCATACGGCTCTGGCTGTCATCGCGCAAAACTACGACTGGGATTGGGCAACCGCCGAAAGGGAATATCGGAGGGCTATCCAGTTGAATCCAAGCTATGCGACTGGCCACCACTGGTACGCTGAGTGTCTCGCTTTGCAGGGCCGTTTCGGGGAGGCATTTCCGGAGATGGATAGCGCCCGCCAACTCGATCCAATTTCGCTCATCATCTCTACTGATTACGGCGCGATCCTCTATTTCTCGCGCCAGTATGACCGTGCCATTGAACAATTCCGCAGCGTGCTCGACGTGGAACCAAATTTCCCTCGAGCCCGGATGTTGACCTGGGCCTATGCGCAAAAAGGATTGTTCACGGATGCCCTGGCCGAGACCGAGGAGTGGCGCCGCCGGGACGGTTCGCCCCCCTGGAGCTGGGCGATGATCGCGTACGTCTCTGGCCGGTCAGGGGATCAGGCGAGGGCTAAGCTTGCTCTTCAGCAACTGGAACAGTTGGACCGGCAGCACGCCGTGGATTCCTTGGCCTTTGCTGTCGCCTACATTGGCATGGGGGACAGCGAAAAGGCTTTGCTCTTGCTAGAAAAAGCCTGCCTGGAACATTCCAGTGGTCTCACCGCGATCAAGGTGGATCCAACTTACGACGCGCTCCGCAGCGATCCCCGTTTCCAGAAACTGGTGCGCCGCGTCGGGTTAAGTCAGTAAGCTCGGGCGCGGCCCGGCCTTCGTTTATCACCTCCCTTTATAATGGGCCGCTTATGAAACTTCTGATCCAATTCAATCTCGTCTTAATTTTGGTTTTTGGCACTGGTATTGGGATTGCCGGGTACATTTCGCGTAATGCGGATTGCGGACATATACCTCCGAGCAGATTGGCCCTCTACTGCAGGCGCATCAAGCCCGGATCAAGACATTTCTGCCTGGCAAGTTAGAAACGTTGATCTCCTATTTGCGCACGAGTCTGGTCAACCTGTAGCAGCAGCGTGAAATCGAACTGCAGGAAAGTCTCTCTATCGCTGCCCTCGCTCTCATAGACTCCCGTCCTGAGCAGCAAATAACCGCCGAATAGGCCGTCGTTGGCCTGCGGCCAGGCTATCCCCCGGATGATTGTTCGCCGATCGCGTTTTGATAGCCTGCCTGTGGGTAACAGTTCGAACTGCTTCATCGCCTTACGGTCCGCTGCCACCTTCAGTCGCAGTTCCCGGTTCGCTTCTGTCTCGCGGTAGAGCGTTTGCGCAACCGAGGCCGGGCCGCGTACCTCGCTGAGTAGCGGGACCTCCACCTGAAAGTCACCGCCGTCGTTTGTCACTCCCAACATGTCTCCAATCCGGACCTCGCGCGCAGCCTTGGCGGGCTGCCCGTTGGATTGAATCCTGCCGAGTTGACAGGCTCGCGCGGCGAGTGATCGCGTCTTGAAGAATCTGGCAGCCCAAAGCCACTTGTCCATTCGTACGGAGATCATGAACCATTTTCCTACATGAATGGAGGCTCAGCGCAGCGTCCCTAAAGTAAACCGCGGGAGTCCTCCCTCTATTGTCGCTAAGGTGATCCATATCGAGCAAGGGACGATCCAAGCGGATTCTTCGCGAGGTTCATGAGCGATCCGGAGCGCGGATTGCTTTCCGTTTTAGGGTAAGCAGTTCGTGGCCGGTCTCGTTCTTGAAGCGCGTACGAAAGTGACCGTAATGCGTAACGCCGACAACGGTGGACAACGACATCGGCGGCGACCAGTTCACTGATTTCTTCTCGATTGGCCAGACTTGAATCGTCAGTTTGTCCCAGGGCCCGTCGGCCGCTCTGAGTATCGAACAGTTTTTTCCTCGTGTGGAGGTTCCGGGTGCCACGAGAGCACCTGAAGGACGACGTGGCCTACCATCACGTTGTAAACGTCGCCGCGAACGACCAGGTCTCCTGACTGGGGCCCGATCAAACTGAAGTCCACGTCATTAGAGTCCAAACTCCGCCCGGTGAATCGAGCGGCGAACACAAGCGTTCGATTGGGAAGGGTCCGTTTCTGCTTGAACGCATGGCACTCGCCTCAGTGAAGAAACGGAGGTGAGGATCGACCGCGTCATTGATCATCGCGTCCTTGACAGCCCATTCGGCGAGGTTCTGCTGATTCTGCCGGCCGAGCGGCAGGGACAAATCTTCGATCATCGGACCCAGGAAGTTTTTGACGGTCGTCTCCATTCTGCTCATCCAAGTGTTGTTGCTCTTCTGGCAGACGCACGGACTACGCACCTCTTGGTCTTCGGTGATTTCCGGCGGCGTGCTGTGGCATCGCCACCACATGGTGCAGGCGCAGCTTGTGGGCGCACAGGGCACTGAAGCATTCGGCCAGATTGTCGCGGACGGCGAGCATAGGCGCAAAAAACATTCCAGCCACGCTCTCCAATCCTAGCGGCGTTTGAGAAGGGGCGATAAGGTTCAGCAAGGTGTGCAGTAGGTTGTGTAAGTTCTTTGCCAATCGAGTGAGTGGCCGAGAAGGAAGGATTCGAACTCTCTGTACCCATTCGGTTGCGAGCGACAATTTATGCTGTTGCCAACAACTTGCCAGGAAAACGGGAGCGGAAGACCATTCGCCGGGTGCATCGAATTGTTGCCTAGCACAGGAATTCGTGGACTTAGAATCCGCATCGTCGATTGATTTCTATTTCAGGAGGTTGCATCCTAAAGATCGGCCCGAGGCCTAACAAGCTTATGCGGCGGCTGTGCTTAGGAAAACTGATTTTGAAGCAGATTTTCGCATCGTTCATCCAGACGGAACGATCAAAAACACCCGCAGTATCGGCCATCCCATCCTGGACGAACGCGGCGACGTCGTGGAATTTGTCGGGGCCTCAATCGACGTCACCGAACACCACCGGATTCTCGGCTAATGAAAGTTGCTCCCACCGATTCAAGCGTTCTTGTTATTGGAGAAATTGGAACTGGTAAGGAACTGGTCGCCAGCGCCATCCATAAGCGATCTCGTCGGTCGCAACGCGCCTTCGTGAGCGTGAACTGCGCAGCTCTTGCCCCATCTCTGATTTCTTCCGAACTCTTTGGCCACGAAAAGGGTGCGTTCACTGGGGTGCAGCGCGCCGCCTCGGCCGATTTGAACTGGCGAACGGAGGAACCATTTTCCTCGACGAAGTCGGCGAACTGCCGCTGGACACTCAGGTTGCACTCCTGAGGGTGTTGCAAGAACGTGAATTCGAACGCGTCGGCGGCACGCAACCCGTTAAAATCGATTTCCGCGTATTAGCGGCAACTAATCGCGATCTGGAAGCCGCCGTTGCAAACGGGACATTTCGCCCGGACCTCTACTACAGGCTGAACGTATTCCCGATCCAGATTCCCCCGCTTCGCGAACGCCAAGACGACCTTCTGATGCTGCTGGAATACTTTGTCCAGCGATTTGCCCAAAAGATGGGCAAGCACTTTAAAAAGATCGATAAGCGAACGGTCGAACTATTTCGGTCCTATCCATGGCCGGGCAATATTCGAGAACTGCAAAATGTTGTTGAGAGGTCGGTGATTGTGAGTCCTGATGGCGTGTTTTCCGTGGATGCAGCTTGGTTGTCCAAGGATTACCGTCGAGTCAGCTTGCCGCAACAAACTGAATCCGCAGACGCCAATCAGGACGCCAGTCGTGAACGGCAGATCATTGAGGACGCACTGGCGGGAAGTCGAGGGCGAGTGGCTAGCCCGAACGGGGCCGCGGCGAGGCTCCGAGTATCACCTTCGACCTTGGAGTACCGCATTAAGAAATTAAGGATTCGTAAGAGCCACTTCAAACTCAGCTAGGTCGTTCGCGAGGACCGGTGAGATCGCAATTTCCGCCAATTTAACAAATCCATAGGCAGCTTCCCACACTTTCCTCAATACTTTCCTCCATCTCAGATAGTCAAACAGGTTTAGACATCTCAGTTCATGCGCCAAGGCGAGCGCTCCGGCCAGTGCCGTAAAGCTTCCGTGGCCCAAGCTGTGGTCTTGTCTGCATGGCACGTGGTGCACGGATTTTGGATCTTGTATTTGTCAGTCATCGCTGGCGTTATAAAGGCAAACGTATGCGCTCGCACCCTCACGTCCGCAATCGTTGTTTCAATTCTCGGCATATGACAGGCGATGCAACTGCCTCCCGCGGATCCTTTTTTGTGATGGGTGTGCTCCTCGATGGTGCCAGTTCGTGGACCATTCAACGACTGCGGACCGTGGCAGTCCAAGCACAGTTGGTCCGCAGGCTTTCGCAATTGCCCGTAATTATCCATACCATGCACATCATGGCAGCTAAAGCACGTCACTCCGCGCCGGTACATTACACTTTGCACGAAATCGTTGCCTTGCATGCGGTTTTTGTGCGCAGTACCATCGGGAAAGTGCGTGAACGTCGCCTCACCCAGCGTGTGTTCCTCAAGCTGCCAAAAATCCCGCAGACTCAAGCCCACGTGGTACCCAACGGGCCAGTCATAATACTTGCCTTCGATGGGAATTGTTAGCGGCCGCCCCTGCGAATGGCACTGGATACAGGTGTCGCTTGCCGCGACATAATCCATTCGCGCCGGATTCAGAATGTTTCCGCGAGAGGGATGCTCCACGTGCTCACTTCCCGGCCCGTGGCACTTTTCGCAGCCAACGTTCCACTCCGCCACCTGCTTGGTGTGGATGTTGTAATCGACCGAGTGGCATCCATCGCAAGTCGGACCCGTGGGCCGCTGCATATTGTCCGGCGGATAAAATGGTTCCCACCAATCAGTTCCCTTGGCCACGAAATATGGCCGCCAGACGCGATGGATAACATCCCACTGCGCGGGTTCTGGAAAGTAATCGTCACCTCTTTTGGTGAAGTAACGCTGCTTCCAGAGGCTGCCGTAAACTAAAGCGATATCGTCCTTCGCGAACTTGGCAACGGAATTTGTTGCTAGGTCGGGAATGATGGCGTCAGGATGTTCGCGAGGGTCGCGAACAACATTCGCCATGGGCGTTTTTCGCCAGTGTTCGTAGATTTGTGCGTGGCACTTCTGGCAGGACTGCGAGCCCACGTAGTGAGCGGAATTTGCCGTGGCTGACTGCTGCGCCTGCTCCTCCCTGGTGAGCTGACGCAGACTGCGGATGAAGAGGACCAACTTCCAGCTGTCGTCGCTCTGCTCGTCGTGTGGTTTCGCCCAGCCTGGCATGCCGGTGAGTCGCACACCATTACGGATAATGTAGCGGATCTCGCCATCAGACAGATTCTGAGTTTCGGGCAAACGCAAGTCTGGCACTTTTGGGTAAAGATTCCGCCCGTCTTGGGTTTGTCCGGCGCCATCCGGCCCATGGCAAACCGCGCAACGATCCAGGAAACTTTCACCCGCCTCTTTCAGAACATCGGGCGTGGCTTTCCATGGGTTCGTTTCCAAGCGAGCCTTTCGGGGGATGGATAAGTTGCGCGCGGTACGAGCCAGAACCGTTTCAACGTAGGAGGGCTGATCGGCTGTGCTGAGGCCGTTCCAAATCACGCTCGCTCCGTAGAGGCCAAGCGCAATCAACCCCACGCCACAGAGCCACACTAAAAGTTTCCACAGTCTCATATTCTAACGGGGCCCACGTCGATGCTGCTGCGCGCTGGAATACCATCGGTACGTTTCTCGCGACATCCAATAGCGCCAGCGCTTGATCTCGTTCCAGCAGAATCAAAGATACCCGTTTGATCCCGGCATTGCCTACTCAGCGAAGTTGCGCTACCGTCGGCAATTGCGATGCGTCCCATCCTCCTCCGAGCGCCTTGATCAATAGAACGCTCGCATCCATGCGGCGTCTCAGAATGTCTACATCGTTCCGTTCATTCTGCAGCGCAATCGTCTGCGCGGTCAGCACCTGCAGGTAGGGATCCGCTCCACCGATATAACGATCGGTAAAAACTTGCAATGATTCCTGCGCGGAAGCGGTTGCGTCCTTCTGTTGCTGGGCTTCCTGCTCGAGGATACGAAGCGCGGCGAGGTTGTCTTCGACCTGCTGAAGGGCTGTGAGCGTCGTCTCGCGATAGCCAGCCACGGTTGCGTCGTAGTTTGCCAGCGCCGCCTCGGAGGTCGCGCGCCGCCGCCCGGCATCAAATAGCGTCTCAACCGCGGAAGGTCCTACCGCCCAAAAGCGGCTCGGCCAATTGAACCAGTTGGTGATGGAATTTCCCTCGAACCCTGCTGATGCGCTCAACACGATCGTCGGGAAGAATGCGGCACGGGCAATTCCGATTTGTTCGTTCGATTCCGCAACTCGACGCTCCGCCGCGGCGACGTCGGGTCGCCGCTCCAGGAGTTGTGATGGGAGTCCTGCCGAAATGGCCGGAGGCTCGACGTGAAGGGGCGATGGGGGAAGATTGAACGCCGCTGGGGGCTTTCCGATCAGGATGGCAATGGCATGCTCGAACTGCGCCCGTTCGACGGAAACATCGGTATCCTGGACCATGGTGGTCTGCAGCTGTGTTCGGGCTTGTGCAACATCGGATTTTGGAGCAGCGCCGCCTTCAAATCGGTTTGTGGTGAGCTGCAGGGTATATTGGAAAGCCTTCACCGTGTCGTCCAGGAGTTGCTTCTGGGCGTCAGCGCTGCGCAGTTCAAAGTAGTCGAATGCGAGCTCTGCGTGAAGGCTGAGACTGACCGTCTCTAGATCGGCCGCCGTTGCTTGCGCCTCTTCACGGGAAGCCGCAACCGTCCGCCGCACTCTTCCCCAGATATCGAGTTCGTAGGAGAGGTCAAATGGAAGAACAAAGTCTCCCGTAGTGCTCGTGGTAGTGAAGTACGGTCGGTTGGCCGAGTCGCGTATGGAGGCGATACCCGGCGCGGTAGAAATGGTCGGAAATTGGGATGCACGGTTGAAGCGAATCATCGCCCGAGCTTCCTGAAAGCGAGCCTGTGCGACCTTGAGGTCTTGGTTGGAGACGGCGAGCTGAGCTTCGAGTGCGTTCAACTGGGCGTCCCCGAAGACTTCCCACCAGGCCCCGCGCTGCAACCGGTCACTCGGCTGGGCTGTTTTCCAGCCATCCGTTTCTTTGAACGCATCCACGGGCGCGGTTGGTACGCTGGGCCGCGAGTACTTAGGACCCACCATGCAGCCCGTCAGCAGCATCATTGTTATTGTTGCGACAATAGTGCATGCGATCTGCCTCATTCTCCTGCACCTCCCGAACGGGGGTTACCCACCTGAACCGGGGTGCCAGTGATCAGCGAATCAGATGGGCTGAGAATGACATCGTCCTGCGGCCGGAGTCCGGCAAGTATCTCCATGCTGTCGCCATAGTCGTGGCCCGGCGTGACCGGTACCAGTTCCGCGTTCCCGTTGCGCACCACGGCGACCTGCAGACCCTCTTTGCGAAAAATCAGAGCGTTTGACGGAACCGTCACCGAGCGAGAGTCTGCCGGCAGCTTGAGATGGATTTGCACGTATGCGCCCGGCATCAGGCGGCCGCTGCTGTTGTCCGCATCGACTTCGACCAGCAGGGTACGAGACGCGGCATCGATTGAATTAGAGTTTCTTACCAGAATCCCGTGGAATGTTTCTCCCGGATATTCGTCGAGTGTCACGCCGGCGGGCGCTCCTGAGATGGCAGAGCGCGAGTAAACCTCCGGAACTGCGACGTAAATGCGCAATTTGCTGATGGCTGCAATGTGGAACAACTCTTTCGGCGCATTGGCACCTGCATCGATCAGCGCGCCAACATCCGTACTCCGGGCCGTGATGATGCCGTCGAAAGGCGCGTAAACCTTTTCGAAGGATTGCAGTTGCTCAAGGCGTGCAACGTTGGCCTGGTTAGAATCGACCGTTGCCCGGTTGGCGACGTTTGCGTTCACGGCATTGTCGCGCTCCTGGGTTGAGACCGAATGGGTCTTCAATAAATTCTCATCGCGTTCCGCCGTGATTTGCGACAAGTTTAGATTGGCTTCGGCGGTGGCTAGCTCAGCTTTCGACTGCCGCAGCTGCTGATCGAGTTCGGGGGTTTCGATCTCCGCGAGCAGTTCACCTTTGCGGACGCGGGCCCCGATATCGACATACCAACTTTTGAGATAACCGTTGGTTCTGGCAAAGATTGGGGAGTCGATAAAGGCCTGAGTGTTGCCAGGTAACACCAGGTCATGGGCGCGAGTCGCTGGTTGAGGATGCACCAGATTGACACTGGCAATCGCCGCTTGGTCGGTTGCCTCTACAAGGCGTGATGCGGCCATGGTGCGGGAATGGACGCCGAAAAGTACGACTACCGCAAGTGCCAAACCAGCTGCAGCGAGGGATAAAAGGACACCTCGCGGAAACGTCTTCCTCGCAACCTTCTCATCGGCCGGATCGACCACACCTACTTCCATGATTTTCGTCTCCCCAACTGTCATTACCTTCGTCTCCTCCGATTGGTTGCCGGTCTTATCAAGCATGGATTGGTTGTCCTTCCTCTTCGGTCGATACGCTGGGATCACTTTCGGCGGGCCTGCGATGCAGGAGGCTGAAAACCGAAGGAACAAATACTAATGTGGCAACGGTGGCACACAGCAGACCACCGATTACGGCGCGGCCGAGAGGCGCGTTCTGCTCGCCTCCTTCGCCCAGACCCAGGGCCATCGGAATCATGCCGATGATCATGGCCAGGGCGGTCATAATGACCGGCCGGAATCGGGTATATCCCGCCTCAATCGCGGCTTCAATCGGGTCCCCGTGATGAAGGAGCTGTTCCTTCGCGAAAGAAATTACAAGGATGCTGTTCGCCGTCGCTACTCCCATGCACATGATCGCGCCCATCAATGCGGGGACGCTCAGGGTGGTGCGTGTGATGAATAGAAACAGGACAATGCCGGCCAGGGCAGCGGGGAGCGCCGTAATAATGATGAAAGGATCGAGCCACGATTGGAAATTCACCACGATCAACAGGTAGACCAATACAACCGAGAATCCCAAGCCGGCTAAAAGGCCGACGTATGAGCTCCGCATGGTCTGGATCTGACCGCGAATCGTGACAAAGCTCCCGCGCGGCAAGGACTTTCGATTTGCTTCCACGATGCGGTCGATGTCCCGTGCGGCCGATCCCAAGTCGCGGTCCTGAACAGCACCGTAAATTTCGACAATGCGGCGAATGTTGTAATGGCTGATCGCCTCCATTTCGGTGGAGCGCGTGACGGAGGCGACATCCGCCAGAATTCCGGGGCGGGATGTGTCGGTCGCGGTAATGGGTGTGTTCGCCAGATCCTGGAGCGATTGGACCTTGTATTGCGGCGTTTGAGCAACGAGGTTGTAGTTCACGCCATTCTTCCAGTTGAGAAAGAACATGGGCGTTATCTGAAAGCTTCCACTCAAGGAATTCAGAACGCTGGTGACCACGCTGCGCTCGTTCAGCCCGCCCTGCGCGGCTTTCGTCCGATCGACGTTAATGTCGTAAGTTGGATAGTCGAACTGTTGTTGTATCCGTAGGTCGGTCAGGCCGGGTACGCGCCGTAGCTCTGCCAGCATCCGCTCCGCCACTTGGTGATTCCCGTCGATATCCGCTCCGTCGATCTGAATGTCAATCGGTGCCGGCAGCCCAAAATTCAACACCTGGGTGACCATATCCGCAGGCAGAAAGTAAAAAGTCACGCCTGGAAAAGTTCGTGGCAGCGTCTTGCGGAGGTCGCGAACATAATCGGGAGTAGGGTGATGCTTCTCCTTCAGCGACACCATGATATCCGCGTCCGCGGTGCCGATGAGGCCGGAAGTGCTGTGCATGTAGTTGATCGAGCTATAAGGCAGTCCGATGTTGTCGAGGATATTGTCGACTTCCGTTGAGGGGATCTGCTGGCGAATGTAGGCCTCGATCAGGTCACAGATGCGGGCCGTTTCCTCAATGCGGGTTCCGCTCTTGGCCCGAATATGCAGAATGAATTGCCCGTTATCGCTGCCGGGGAAAAAGTTCTGACCAAGCCAGGGCACGAGCAGAAAAGCCGAGAGGCAGACGAGCAAGAAGACGGGAATGAAAACGGCCCGGCGATGCACTGCCGTAGTAAGCAAGAGCTGATACGACAGCCGCAGCCGCTGGAAGCCCTTCTCGAAGCCAGCCTGGAAACGTGAAAAGACGTTTCGCTGCCCAGCGTGGTGCTCGCCGGACTTAAGCAGGTACAAGGCCATGGTGGGAACGATCGTTCGGGAGAAAAAATACGACGCCAGCATGGCGAAGACCACGGCTTCAGCAAGCGGTACAAATAGAAATTTAGAGACGCCGGCAAGAAAGAACATGGGCAAGAACACAATGCAAATGCAGAGCGTCGAAACAAAGGCTGGGACCGCGATCTGCGACGCGCCATCGAGGATGGCCCGCTTGATTTCTTTTCCCTGGGCAAGATTTCGCTCGATGTTCTCAATCTCCACCGTGGCGTCGTCCACCAGAATGCCAACGGCCAGCGCGAATCCCCCGAGGGTCATAATGTTGATCGTTTGCCCAAGAGCGCTCAGAATGATTACCGATGTCAGGATCGACAAGGGAATGGAAACCGCGATGATCAAAGTGCTGCGCCAGCTGCCGAGAAAAAGCAGGATCATCAATGCGGTAAGACATGCGGCAATCAAAGCCTCGCGGATTACTCCGCTGATCGCGGCCTTCACAAAGATCGACTGATCGGCCAGCGGCTGAATCTTGAGCTCAGGCGGAAGGGTCTGGGCAATGCGAGGCAACAAGTCGCGAGTTCCCTGTACGACGCTGATCGTCGACGCCGTACCTGCCTTCAGAATGCTCAGCAGAACTCCTCGATGTCCGTCTTGCCGCACGACGTTGGTCTGGGGCGCAAAACCGTCGCGAACATTGGCCACGTCCTGCACGTAAACCGTGGAGTTTCCGACCTGTTTGATGGGTAATGTATTGAGTTCCGCAACCGTTCTGGGGCTCCCGTTTACACGCACGTCATACTCAAACTCATCAATCTTGGCGGTGCCTCCCGGCAGCACGAGATTCTGGTTGGTCAGGGCGTTCAGCACATCCTGGGGGGAAAGTCCTTTTGCCTGAAGCAAGTCAGTATTCAGGTCGATCATCACTTGGCGCTGCTTGCCCCCGTACGGGTAAGGAACAACCGCTCCTGGAACTGGGACGAGTTGCGGCCTGATGAAGTTTTGCCCCATGTCGTTCAATTGCTGCTCCGAGAGTCCCTTGCCGCTCAGTCCAAGCTGCAAAATCGGCACGCTGGAAGCGCTGTAATTGATGATCAGCGGAGGCAAAGCGCCTGGGGGCAATTGCCGAAGGATGGTCTGGGAGACTGCGGTGACTTGGGCATTGGCAGTATCCAAGCTGGTGCCGGGCTGCAGGAAGATCTTGACCACCGCTTGCCCATTTACTGTGGTCGATTCGATGTGCTCGACATTGTCGACGGTTGTCGTCAGGATCCGCTCATAAACGCTGGTTAGTCGTCCTTCCAGTTCTTCCGGGTTCAAGCCCGTGTACTGCCAGGCCACAGCAATGACGGGGATGTTGATGTTCGGAAAAATATCTGTGGGCGTACGCAGGATCACCACCGGGCTCAAAATAAGGATCAGCAGAGCCAACACAACGAATGTGTATGGACGATCTAAGGCAATCCGAACGATCCACATTTGTTTACGCCTCCTGTTTGGCGCGTTCTCTAAGGCTCTTTACCAACGTCCTTGTGTAGAGACCCCGGACCACGAACTTGGCGCCCCCGACCATCATTTCAGTGAGTGCTCTTTCCCCGCGTTCGTCGACAAAGGTCACGCCCACTAAATCGACAACAGATTTGCGGCCACGGCGTTCACCGCGTGTTTTCCTCCAAGCGTCCGTGAGTTCGTCCACGACCTGCCCAGCGAGGCGCCCTTCGAGGATCCACGTGTCCTCATCCTCGATGCTGCGGATTGCGATCCGAAGCATTGCGTTCTTAGCCTCGAGTTTCATGAGACGCTCTCCGCTAACTGCTACCTGCGATCGAAGTTTGTTGAGCGGCGGCGACGCAGGTCGCAGATCCAAGAAATAATCGGCGTGTCTTTGCCATATGCGCGCTCGATGCCAAACTCGGGTAGTATGACAATCGTCCACAAGCGCCTGGAGAACAAGGGAGATAGGTTTCGGGCAAACCCCAGCGAAGCTCCGCGGCTGCCAAACAATGCCGAAGTTGGCTGATGGGCATCCTGGCATTGTTGGGCACCTGGCGAGTCAGAGGTGAGTTGAGGCTTAGCGAATGGAACGCGCGGAGAGGGGAAACTCGCTCGAATGATCGGTAGCCCGTCGGCAGTCAGTCAGTGGCAGCGCCTGCCCCGAGTAGGATAGAAACTAGACCTCGGGCTGTCTTACAAGCTCTCTCGCCTGCTTGGAATTCCGAGCCTCCTCATCCTGTATTGCAGCGTAGAACGCTTGATGCCGAGTCGGGAGGCCGCGCCTTTGGGTCCGGCAACAGTCCAATGGGTCTCCTCGAGAACTCGCACAATCTGTCGGCGCTCGCTTTCGTCAACACCTCTCCGAGCGCTTCGAGGGTCGGCGATTTGCGCTTCGCCGCTCTTCCCTTGACCGTAGGCGTGGATGCGGGGTTTGAGATCACCCGTAGATACATTGAGCACGGACCTGGTAGATACGATTACAGCACGTTCAATCACGTTCTGCAGTTCGCGAATATTGCCTGGCCAGTGGTATTCGCACAACGCCGCCATAGTCGCCGGCGGAATTGAGTCCACGTTTTTTTTTAGGCGCCGGGCGAAATGCTGCACAAAATGTCTGACCAGTAGAGGAATGTCTTCCCGTCGCTCGCGCAGAGGAGGAAGATGAATGGGGAAGACGTCTAATCGGTAAAACAAATCGGTGCGGAATTTTCCGTTCTCCACCATTGCGTTCAGGTCGCTGTTCGTGGCTGCGATCAAACGTGCGTCAGTTCGCAAGGTTCGCGAGCTTCCCAAGCGCTCGAACTCTCTCTCCTGCAGCACCCGCAGCAGCTTCGGTTGCAACTCCAGCGGGATCTCACCAATTTCGTCCAGGAAGACCGTCCCTTGGTTTGCGAGTTCGAAGCGGCCGACGCGTTGCGCCACAGCGCCGGTAAAAGCTCCTTTTTCGTGCCCGAATAATTCGCTCTCCAGCAGTCCGGTTGGAATCGCGGCGCAATTGAGCTTGACGAAGGCATGCGAAGCACGGTCGCCCAGATTATGAATTGCGCGTGCAATTAACTCTTTACCCGTCCCGGTCTCGCCGTAGATGAGAACGGTCGAGTCGGTCGCTGCCACGGTTTCCACTTGTGCGAGCACTCGCCGCAGTGCTTCGCTCTTGCCAACGATTTCCTCAAACATCGAGGTTTCGTCAATCTCTTCCCGCAGCGCAATATTCTCCTGGTAAAGTTGGTCTTTGAGTTGCTTGATCTCCTCCAACGCCATCTTCAGAGCTGCCTGTGATTGAAGCTGCTCCGTGACATCCAGATGCGTACCGACGAATTCACTGAGCTGGCCAGCGGCATTAATGACGGGATGCCCGAGGACGTGAATGTGACGTACCGATCCGTCGTCCCGAACAATTCGGTAGTCCATCTCAAAATCGATTTTGTGGACAATCGAGTTTTCGATCGTATCCCGAACCGAATCTCGGTCTTCGGGGTGAACTCGACGCAAGAAAGCTTCAACCGTTGGTTTCGGTCCTTCAGGATCCAAGCCAAAGATGAGAAAGCTCTCTCGGCTCCAATACAACTCGCCAGTTGAAATACACCGTGCCCAGCTTCCGGTGTGGCTTAACCGTTGGCCTTCGGCCAGATAAGCCTCACTCCGGCGAAGTCTCTCTTCGGCCCGTTTGCGCTCGGTGATGTCCCGGTAGATCGCATAGATCTCCCGCTCGCTGCCTTCGCCTGAGACCGCCGCAGCGGCGATCGATACGGTAAGGAGTTTTCCATCCCGCCTTTGCCGAATAGTCTCGGCGTTCACTCTTTCGCCTCTCCGTAGCGCTTCCCGGAATTTCTCACATTCTTGGCGCCGATCATCGGGCACAATTAAGGAACTGATATTTCTGCCAAGAGCTTCATCGACCTTATAACCAAAGAGCTTCGTGAATTCTTCATTCACTCTGAGCACCCTATTCTCGATGTCACGCAGGACTATCGCCTCGGGCGCCAGCTCGAACAATTTCTCGAAATGTGCCTTTTGCGTACGGAGATCCTCCTCGCCGCGTTGCTGCTCTTCGTCGCGAAGAGCATTATCCACCGCCAAGGCAACATGATCCGCCACGAGCTCCAAATATCGAACCTCTTCCTCCGAATAGGCGTCAGCTTGCTCTGAACCAAGCGTTATCCCACCGAGACGGCGATGTGCGGTGGTTACGGGAAGCACGACCGCGGACTGAACCCCGCATCGTTTGTAAATCTCCATGACTTGAGGGAAGCGACTTTCATCGGCTGCTTGCGAGATAACCACTGGCTGCTGATTGTGATAAACCCACCAAGTGATAGTCTCTTCCGCACGCAAATCCGCGGGAATGGCTACGCCGTGTCCATTCACGATGTGCAGCACAGGCATCTCGATCTCGTTGAGCGATTCGTGGTACAGAAATAGACCGAGGTAGTCAAAGGTCACGGCATGCTGAAGTTCGCTGGCAAGAGCGCGGAACAGAGCTACCGGATCGCGGTACGAGCTAATCGCTCGAGAGGCACGAAGAAGTGCCTCATAGCGGCTCGCCATCGATCCAATCCATTTCCTCGCGGTTTCGCCGGTTAGCCCGTGTGACTCCACCTTATCCGGCATTCCCTCACCCGCGCTCGCAATTCTTAGGCCTACCGGAAGAGAGGAGGAATCTCTGCTCCCAACGCTACCCGACGCCACGCCTATGTGATCTCTGCAGCCGGCATCGAGCTCCGCGAATTCGATTTGCGAGGGCATTTTTCTTGTTGGATGACCTAGTTCGATCACTCGATTCAACGGCCCACGCTCCCAACGGCGAATAAACCTCTTCGCTGCCAACCAAAAACTTTAACGCGAGGTAGTGCCTAAACCAATCACGGAACTCAGGCTGGTAAGGCACTACCTGCAGCGTAGAAATCCGGCCTACCGGCCCGAAGCTATGGCTAACGAACCAGCGTCGATGGTTGTAATCTTGAGCTGGTTGTTTTCCAGTGTACCCATGACACGCACCTCCAGGCCTGCGAACGCCGCAGCCTTTGCTTGGTCGTCGAGCTGGTAAACCGTCCCTTTGGACGCGTCTAGTAGGACGTACTTGGCGCCCATCTGTACGCACCTCTGCGTACACGTCTGTTTCTCGCGTCCCATAGTTTTATTTTCATTCATCATTTCTGCGTGCGATTTGTTCTTGGCACAAAATGTGTCGGTGACTTCCCCAGTAAACACCTGCTGACCACTTTGGTTGAGTTGTCCTGCCCAAAGCTGTAGAGCAACCAAGCCAGTGGAAAGAAGGATTGAAACACGTACGAAACCGCTTTTCATAATTTATGTCTCCAAGATTAAAAAGTTGTTGCCTTCCTGAAGAGCTTAAGAAACAAAAAAGCACGCTTTGTCACGTCATGGTCAAGGGTTCGCATTGTTTTGTATACGCGACTGCACTTGTCGGCCCACCACTCACATTTACAACGCGAGCAGTTAAAGCACGTGTCAGACTGTCTTGCTCTTACAAAACTTGACAGAGAGTTAACAATCAAATGACATCCCAGCCGCATCTCGTCGTCTCCCCACAGCGTCAAACCACCATGCACTGAGAAGCTGATGACTTCGCCCTCGGGAGATACTTTTGGAATAAAGCCTCACCAGCGCAGTTATCAATCGTGAAATTCAAAATGTTTCAACAAGGAGAAATCTAGCAGTTATATTCACGCTGATCTGCGTTTTTGGGTTGGGCCTGAGTACTCGTGCCCAGGAACAAGGCACAGTTGTTACCAACGTGCCGTTCGACTTCGTAGCCGGAGGCAAGGTACTTCCCGCAGGCAATTACAGGGTGAGTCGTGTAGATTCCACCTCCGGATCGCGAGAGCTGGAGATCACCAGCTACGAATCCGTGCAAGCGTGTTTGTAATCCCTACGGTCTTCGATGACGTTGAATCCGACAAAGCGCAGCTTAACTTCGAGCATCTCGGAGATACATATTTTCTCAGTGCCATTGAGACTCCGATCGGGACATACACCATAGACATACCCCCTTCGGCTATCAAACTTGCTCAGATGCAACAGCAAGGCGGGTCTCACGCTGGAAGCAACTGAATCAGCCAATTCACCGCCGACTTTTCTGGCAGGGAGTTCAGGAGCCAAGAACTGTATGAATCTATGCTATTCCTGAATTCCCTGTCATCCGCTTTCATGTGTGTCCAAATCGAAATCGATAGGGGAGTAGTCGTCGTTGACAAAAAAGTGACAACGTTGTGACAAGCAAACTTTGCGGAGGCAGTAGGCTGGGTTTGTTGCAAGAAATATGTCTCTGAAGTTAGGGAATATTGCTTGCATCGCGGAGTCCCACATATTGCGGTAACAAAAAATCATAACCAAAGGAACTGGAGTAAAGCATGAAAGAAGAGAATTCTCAATCTGCAGTGGTGTCCGAGCCAAACTCATCTGAAGCAAGTCTTTCTTCTACAGGAGAAGATGTTCAACGTCACTGGCAGGGCGTGGTCAAGCGACGTTCATTTCTCAAGGGCCTGGGGATTGCTGGCGCAACGTTGTCGGCCGGTGCCCTATTGACGACTGAGAGCAATGCGCAGGACACGGGCACTACAGGTAAACTTTCCAAAGGCGACGCTGCGCTCTTGCGGTTCGCGGCAGCGGCAGAACTCATAGAGGCTGATCTGTGGCAACAATACAACGAACTGGGCGGAGTCAAAGGCGGCAATCCTGCCTACATGGCCGCCCTCAGTAACCTCGACAGCGACATGCCTCAATACATCGCTGATAACACCGACGACGAATTGAGCCACGCGGCCTTCCTGAACGCCTATTTGGCCTCCAAGGGAGCAGAACCAGTCAATCTGGATGCGTTCCGGACCTTGCCCAGTAGTAAGGCGACCGGCGCTAAGAATAAAGGAAGACTGACCAACCTGCTGAATCTCAACGTGGACCTTAGTTGGTACACGCGCTACCGCAGCGGACAGAACCCCGATTTAGGTGCGCACTTCAAAGGCCCGTTTACTATCAAGAACGAACCGGCGATTCCTTTAAACGATAAAGACACTCCTCCCGACCAACCTCAACCGGTTCCACCTGCGACCCCGCAAGAGGCCCGCATGCAGGCGATTGCAAACACGGCGGGATTTCACTTTGCCTTCATCGAGCAGGGTGGGGCGAGCCTGTATCCTACGCTGGCCTTCAAGGCGGCCGATCCTGAAGTCCTGCGAATCCTGGTGAGCATTGGCGGAGTCGAGATCGACCACTTCGGACTCTGGCATGACAAGTCAGGCAACGCGGTTTCACAGCCCCTGGCCGGTGTGACCGATCCAGAAACTGGTCTGACATTCCCGGATCTCAATGCCCGCCACTCACAACTCGACCAGACGAACCTGATTCTGCCTGAGCCCTGCAGCTTTATCAGCAAGAGTCTGCCTCCATGTTCCGTGATCCGTCCCACGTTGACACAAAACGGGGGAGCAGTCGCGACTATTATGGCGTTCACCGAGGACCTCCTGTTCCAGGGTCAATCGCAGGCGTTCTTTACTCTGGTTAACCGGCTGGCTGTCGAAGCTGATTCGGTCCGACGCGGCTTTTAATTGTTGCAAGCTCTCCTCGTGATGGGTGAGCAGGCGCTGTATCTGTCACTGATGGCAGCGCCTGCATTTTTTGCTAACAAGGAGGTGAGGTTTTCTCACTCGATCTAAGGAGCCTAAATGTTTGAAGGATTGTTTCAAGCTATGCACCTGCTGGTGATTTTCGGAATCGCTCTGCTCGTTTTCGGACCCAAAAAGCTTCCGGAACTGGGCAAAGGAATCGGGGAAGGCATCCGAGGCTTCAAGTCAGCGATGAAAGCTGAAGAAGAGAAGCCAGTCAGCACAACCACCACCATTGCCAACGACCGAGCCCTGATCAAGGAGTGAATCAAGGGTTTCGGCACGGAAATCCTGTTCATGCTTATGCTCGGCCTCTTAGTTTTGGCACCGAAGCGCGTGCACACTACCTTGGCCAATGGGGACTCATCTCCACATGTAGCCCGGTTGATTTCACACACAGTTGGCTTTTTAGTGCACTTTAGAGAACGGTAGTTCTACATCAGCACATTTAATCGGGAGAATACGCAATGTTCAGTCGAGCAGTGACCTTTGGGACAAACCGGGGCGATCATCAAGAATGGTCGACGATTTATTCATACACGCTAACAGTTGTTGTGTTCGCATTCCTCGTGATGACTGTTTCCAGCCTTTGGGCCCAGACGTCAACAACAGGGGCCATCGCCGGTGTTGTTACAGATCCAACGGCGGCTGTGTTGCCTGGCGTCTCTGTAATCGTGAAGAATCTTGATACTGGCAGCTCCGCCTCCACAACATCCAATGCGCAAGGATCCTACAATTTCCCTCTTGTGTCGCCCGGAAACTATGCTGTCTCGGCGAATGCTGGCGGGTTTAAAGGGACCACCAAAAACGTGACGGTCGCGCTCGGGGCCAGCGTTACCGCAAACTTGGAACTTTCTATCTCGTCGCAGCAAGAAAGTGTTGAGGTTACAGACCAGCTGACTGGCGTTCAAACCGAAGACGCCAATATTGAAACAAACTTTAATGCCCAGCAAATTTCGGCTTTACCCAATCCAGGCAACGATCTTAGCGCAGTCGCGCTGACTGCGCCGGGTGTAGTAATGAACACCACCGGAGGTTCCGTCTTTGGCGGTGGTAACTACGAGTTCTTCGGTTTGCCATCGAACTCCAACGTGTTCACTTACGATGGCGCCAATAACAACGACCCATACTTCAACGTCAATAACAGTGGCGCGACCAACCTGACCCTCGGCCTGAATGATGTGCAGGAAACCAGCGTAGTGACCAATGGCTACGGCGGGCAATTTGGTGGTCTGGCGGGAGCGAACATCAACTATGTTTCGAAGTCCGGCAGTAATTCCATCCACGGGAACGCGGAATACTGGTGGAATGGACGGGCCCTGAATTCCAATAACTACTTTCGGAATCAGGCGAACGCCATCGCTGGAAGCCAGGTCGCGCCGCGCCCATTCGTGAATGCCAATCAGTATGCAGCCTCGTTTGGCGGACCCATCAGGAAGAATAAATCCTTCTTCTTTGTCGACTATGAAGGCATTCGTTTGTTGATTCCCTCGCTCTTTTCGGTCAACTTGCCGACTCAGCAGTTCGAAAATGCGGTGATCGCGAACCTAAATAATGTCAGCCCTGCCTCGGTGCCGTTTTATAACAAACTGTTCGGCATCTGGAACGCAACTCCAGGCGCGGCAGGTGCTCAAAATACTCTGGCTGGTGGAGGTTGTTCAAACGTTACGACGCTCGTAGGGACAACATTCGGAGCCGGTAATCCATGTGCTCTGCAATTGCAGGGTGGGACGTCTCAGGCCACCAACGATTACCTGATTGTGGGTCGGTATGACCAGAACATCGGCAACAATGACAAATTGTTCGTCCGAGTGCAACACGAGAGCGGCATCCAGGCCACCTACACGGATCCTCTCACCTCTGCTTTCAATGCTCATAGTGCTCAGCCGGAATGGCAGAGCCAGTTGAGCGAGACCCACACATTCGGCAATAACAAGGTAAACAACTTCATCGCCTCACTGCAATGGTATAGCGCGCTATTCACGATCGTGAACCCCACCGCGGAATTCCAGACGCTTCCTCAGTCCGTCTTTTTCGGCGACAATTCACTATTCAATCTAAACAATCAAGGTACCGCCTTTCCGCAGGGCCGGTCTGTGACCCAGTACGGACTTGTGGACGACTTCAGTTGGACTCACGGGAAACACAACTTCCGGTTTGGAATTAACTTCCGTCGTGACGATGTGAGCGACCACAATTTCGTTAATGTGATTCCTCTTGCTCAGGAAACCTCGCTGAACGACTTCGCGTTTGGAGGAGTCGCGCCTACGAATACCGGCGTAGGGAATCTGGTGGCTCAGAATTTCCCAGTCAATACAAATGTACCAATAGCGCTCTATCAGCTTGGCTGGTATGCATCTGACGAGGTCAAGGTCACTCCCAACTTGAAACTCACGCTGAGCATGCGCTTTGACCATTTGTCGAATCCAGTCTGCCAGACCAATTGCTTCCAGAGTTTCTCTGCACCGTTTCAGGACCTGAATCGCACCGCTCCCGTGAATCAAGCGTTGAGCACAGGTTTGAATACCGCATTTCCCTCCGTGACGTCGGTCGTGTATGAGCCGAAGGTCGGCTTCGCATGGTCGCCGTTCGGCGCCAAGAACACTGTCATCCGTGGGGGCTTCGGGATCTTCAGCGATGCCATTCCTACCGGTGCGATTGATGACATCCTGACCAATGCACCGAATGATCCGTCATTCGTGCTTTTTAACGGTGCCCTCTCGCCCGCTGCCGCAGGAAACCTGAATGGGCAAGCGATCGCGGCCAATGCCGCTTTCCGCGCCAATTTTGCCAACGGCGGCGCGGTTCCAGCCTTCAATTTCTTTAATCCTGGCAAGGTACAGATTCCGCGTTATGACGAATGGGACCTGGAAATACAGCAGGCGCTGGGTTGGCACACCACAGTGAGCGCAAAGTATGTCGGCAATCATGGTGAGCATGAAGAAATCACGAATCCGGCCCTAAATGCTTTTAGTCCAACGGGCGCTGCGTTCGGTGGTCTGCCAACGACCATTCCGGACGCGCGATTCGGAGTAGTTGCCCAGACGCAAAACTCCGGTAACTCAAACTATAATGGGGTCACCCTGACTGCCGCGCACAACTTTACTGGAGGCTTCCAGTTCCAGGCGTCCTATACCTATAGCCATGCTCTGGATGAAATCTCTAATAGTTCCTTGAACCCGTTCGGCGTGAACGCCAATGGCAACGTAGATGTTGTCACGCCCTTAAATCCATTCAACATCCGGCAGCTTAACTATGGCAGTGCTGACTACGATGTCCGGCAGTCATTCGTCATGAACTACGTTTGGAGTGACGGTATCCGTCATCTGACGAGTCGGGGTCCGGACGCTCTAATGAAGGGCTGGACGTTCTCCGGAACGATTTTCAAACACACGGGATTCCCGTACTCGATTTGGAGCAGCAACGCGACAGCCACGCTGCAAGGGAGCTTGTTCGGCAGTACAAGTCCTGCCACTACTACGGCGGTGCTCGCGAACGTCGTGGGCTCGCCTAACATCAACTGCGGTGGCTCAGCTGCACAGTTGGTGAACGGGTTACCCAACCCGTGCTACAGCGCTGCTAATTTCGCCGACCCAACAAATAATTTTGGGACCCAGCGCCGTAACCAGTTCCGTGGCCCCGGTTACTTCGACACTGACTTCAGCGTTGAGAAGGCCTTTGTCGTACCCAAGTGGGAGAGCGCGCAGTTCTCCATTGGGGCAAGATTCTTTAACCTCTTCAATCATCCGAACTTTGCTTTTCCAAACACAAATGCGGACAGCGGCCAGTTCGGACAAATCACACAGACCGTCAGTCAGCCGACTACCATTTATGGCTCCGGCTTGGGTGCGGACGCGTCACCACGGGTAATCGAGTTGCAAGCGAAGTTCGTCTTCTAGTCAGCACGCTATGCGTGGAGGCGGTCTCACGGACCGCCTCACATCTCATACGCATGATCGTTCACTCCCCACTCAATCCCGGGCAGTGAGATTGCCCAGGACGGTGGCAATGATTTTCAACGCTTTAAATCACCCGCAGTCCGACCGCCCGAGGCGCAGTTGGTGAAAAAACTTGAAGAAGGCCAAGCATCACGCGACGAGACATACTGATCATTCGTTGGCTCCGCGACTGCGGGCATGGAGTACGGCTCGTCAATCCTTAATCTTTGCGGTCATTAGCGCATTTTGGATGTTATTTCTTTATCGAGGAGTGATC